>Ga0208198_1002933_pt1 | contig 12197 bp, 17 predicted proteins | sample AD_JPNTR2_MetaG_FD_184446 | JGI IMG/M metagenome (GOLD analysis project Ga0208198, IMG submission 184446) | Active sludge microbial communities of municipal wastewater-treating anaerobic digesters from Japan - AD_JPNTR2_MetaG (SPAdes) (version 2) | ecosystem: Engineered > Bioreactor > Anaerobic... | reverse complement strand
TGCTCGTCTGTCATTCTTTCACCTATCGGTATAACATATTATATTCCATGACATAAAATAACTTTCTAAAATAAACTTAAAGCGATAAAAACAGATTAATACTCATGGGCATGTCGCACCATGCCCATTCTTTTTAACCTCACATTGATAATGTGGATACGGGCAGTGTCTACCTATACGAGTTTCAGAGCATATAAATTTCCCTCTGAATTTCATTTTATACATGCATCTGGGTTTGTTCACAGCATCCCCATATCAATTAATTGATCTTTGTATTTCTTTACAGTCTTATATGACATTTCTAACCTCCTCCCGGCTTCAGCCATTGATATATCAGATTCTGATTTAAACACATCTAATACTTTCTTTTGTTGCTCTGTTAATTCTGGTTCTGGTTCTGGTTCACTTGCCTCTTCTATAGGTTGTTCTGATTCAATGGGTTTAATCTCTTCTATTTGTGCGCCACATGATTCAGTAGGTTTAACCTCTACTATTTCAGGTTTACATCCTCCCATTTCTATCTCAAGAATTCTCATCATGAAATGGAGGCTGATACACAGACCTATAGGGCACATTGCGAACCCAGCGCGAGACCACCAATCATTAGGTGCCATGTGGATATTGAACGCGATAGAAGCGATGGTATAGAGCACCAGGAAGAGCCAACCTTCCCATACTGGTTTGCACATCCTCCCGGCATACAATACAAACAGTGTGCATATAATCAGGAATGCATCAATAGTTAGAGGAAATATAATAGCCATTAGTGGAGGTATCCCCATAAGGAGGGCGCTTTCATGCAGATTGTTGTATGAGATTATGAAACTACCAGCAGCGATAAAAATCACAACCGATTCAATAATTTGAGTTAGGTTAGGGAGTTTCATTTTAGTTCCTCCATGCCAGATACATTAAACTGTCCCCATCTGTATCAAACAATTTTGAGAGATGGTAATAATCATTTCCAACCTGCACCGAATTACCTACAATATTATCAGTGTTAATCCTGATTTTCTTCCCATATACAGTTCTTACACTCATTTCCATGATAACATATTAGACACACTAATATAAAAAAGTTATTGTATGTAGTATTTACTCCCTGCAACGTCGCCATCTCCATGATATCTGCCTCCTTTCTGTGAATAATCCCTCTCACAAGGTTCGATTTCATGAAAAGACATTTGAGCAATCACCATTCCAGGGCGCAAAATAACAGGTCTTTCGTTCACATTTTTTATTTCAAGCGTTATTTTACCGTGAAACCCAGGATCAATAAATCCAGCGGTTACATGAACCATAATCCCGAGTCTGCCAATGCTGCTCCTCCCGTCTACCTTTGCAGCGATGTTTGAAGGTATCCTGAAAGTTTCAACGGTATCCATTAGAATAAACTGATTCGGGTTGAGTATAACCAAAACTTCAGCATCTTTCTTGATGAGGTTATATGTGCTCTGATTATCCGGATCAATTACATCGCACCCTGCATAATATGCAATCCTCGATCCTAGCCTGATATCAAGGCTTGACGGCCCTACGAGTTCCTGATCGAACGGATCAACTACATCCATTTTAGTGCATAGTGCATGGATTTGTCTATCGTTTAGCATCATTTTTTCCACCATTTTTAAATATGTTTAAATTACATTACTTTTATGGCAAATGAATTACCATTTAGCGCTATCCGGCGCATTGTTAAAGAAACTACCGGTTCGCCGGTATCAGAGGGAGCAGTAAACATTTTCCTCAACAAGTGTATCGAATTCGTAAAAACAGAGGCTATGAAAGCCGAAAAACTAGCAAAACACGCCGGACGTAAAACCATTAAGGAAGAGGACATTCAGTAACCTCTTCTTCGAATACGTCCCCTATTGATTTGTTTATCTCTCTCGCATATTCTGTATTCCATACCACAAATTCTGATACATACGATGGGTAATGCAGACCATCATTTAATCTGACTCTCTCGTATTCGCTTTGTGGCCCTATACGCTGCCTGGCAACGATATGATATCGCCCTTCAGGCAACCCGGATATACGCGAGCGATCTTTTTCTACTCTATCCTCTTGACAGTGTCCTGTGATAATTGCATCATATACCATCTCCAATTGTGATTTATCCCACATCCCAGATGGGTGCAGAATAAAAATGAGTTTATGCCCGTTTTGAAATACCATTTTATTCATCAACCTCTACAATTCTCTTAACTGTTTCCATTACTTTGCACATTTCGGTAACATCATCGTCACCGAACAATTTCTGAAGGTCTTTTACTGCAAACGTGGCAATCTCAAGCGCTTTCTCATTCCCGAGTTTCTCAATGACCTTTCCAGATATAGGAACACGTCGTGTAGATACTTTCGTAACCAGATGATACTTTCCGGAATCTGTCTCTTTTTTAAGGAGAGCCTTCTCCATGCATTTCTGATTCTCCGCCTCAAGTGCTTTGATCTCTTTCTCAAGTTCTTTGATTTTCAATTGGTTGTCATAAATTCTTTTCAATGGGTTAGTTGTCATTTTTTCCACCTCAAAACTTACTATAACATATTATGACTGATAAGTATAAAAAGATTACTTTGGTGGAATGTAACGTCCACAAACGCGAAGGACAGCATTTCCTGCTCCGATCATAGTGCTGTCATTGCAATGACGTTTAAAATTAGTTCCGTGCGTGTAGCATTTCTTACCGTCTATAACTGCTTCTGGATCGCAGATGTAAAACGGTTCGTTGCCTATTCTAATAATTTGTAGAGGGATTTTAGCCTCTACAAGGTTAAGTTTTTTCTCATGCTGTTTTTTAGCCACGCATCCGCTCCTGAATCCATCGCGCGGCTCCCTTAATCACCGGATCAAGGATTGCAGTTGCACCGCCATAAATAGCCATCTGTTCTTCAATTCCATCAAGCGCAAGCGGATTACCCATCAAAGTATAAACAACGCTTACACCGACAGCAATAAGCGCTGTTTCTCCTGCGTTTATCCAATCAAACTTATCAGGAGTTTCTTTTGCCGGATCAAAGATTTTAGTCCTGTATTTGATCCATGCCCACGAAAGACCCGTAATAGCCGCTGGGATGATTGGCTGAAGGAACTCTACAATATCAGTGCTCATTCTGTCTCCGGAGTCAGAATTTCTATTTCAAACGTGTAATCTGACGTTGGAATGAACTGTTCGTCCTCAAAATGCCCAATATTGATGAGGATTTCGTGTTTACCCTCTGTTCTGCGCGCTTCTTTTGGAAGATAGAACCAGAATACCTGTTCAGACTGACTATTCACATCGTCAGAATTTGCGCCTGTTCCTGAAACCTGATTCAGAGTCGATATTTTTCCATCAACTAGAACCTGGTATCCATAGTCTCCTGTGGTATGTTCAATGACTCCAAAAAAAATCTTTTCTTGAGTTGCTCTGATTGTCTGTAGTTGCAATCCCTGGCCAGGGGCGTGCTTACCGGCGTAATTGTTCCAGATGCCGGTGACACTTACGTTTGCATATGCCATACAATAACAGCATACGCGCTAAAAATAGATAATGGTTAGGTAGAATTCGTGATATTTACTGTGTAAATCTCACCCTCATCAATGCCTATTCCATATGGATGTGAATGGTCACGCCATTTGAAATCTATACCAATCTGACCGGCTCCGGTTTCGTTTCCGAATACACCCATATGATTGCGTTCTGATTTGTCATAGTTTAATGATGTTTCACTCTTGTTAAATCCTGCCATAGCGCGCGTGGATATATCTTCCATGATATTACCTAATCCAACCTCACCCCTAGTTGAGGAGGTAACATTCGCGTTCTCAACAATTATATCAGATTCAATGTATGAACCTTGCCCCACTCCGTATTTTGAGACTTCTACAGTCTGATACGAAGGATTAGTGCCTTTTACGTATGTTTTGAATGTGTTATCATCATCATTGCTCAAGTCCTCTTGTGGCATAATATTTCCGCCGGAACATTCAAGGTCAGGAACGGCCGGTTGCTGGTCTCCCATGTATGCTCCATGCGCATATGCATATCCTCCTGAAGTGGATGCAACTACAGATGAATCAAAAACGTTATCCAGCGTGTGATTTGTAGATTCCCTTGAATCTATACGGCTGTTTCCAGGTCCGGTAAGATAAACTAAATCTGATGTCCCTTCGTTATACTGATTACCACCTGTGATAAATCCATACGAATAATCGCTTTCCTGCCACGATCTCTCCGAATTTACAATTAGCCCTCCACTACTGATTAGTGTTGCATTCAATGACGATAATGCAGCGCATGCAGCGCATGGTAAAATAATCAATAATAAAAGCGCGCAAAAAATAGATTTCATGTAATCACTTGTCCATTTTGAACTTTAGAGACTGGAACGGGCATCTCTCATTCCATGCTGACTTAATTGCAGGAATATACCGACTCATTCCGGATCTTGATTCACTGATTTCTTTGCGAGCCTCATCCGTAGCCTTCGGTTGATCAAATACACTCATGCATAAAAATAGAGTTATAGAGAGATAATCATTTACATCTTGAGTAACCACACGATGAACATGTGAAACATCCTTCTATGCGGTTTAATTTAGCGCCGCATTCCGGGCACTTTATACCATTACCTATAAGCATTGCATCTAATATTGAACTATCATATTTCTTTCCTATATCTGAAATTGTCATTTTATTATTAAGCAAATCTTCTTCCCTCTTCTTTATCCCTTCTTTTATCCCTTTGCTTATAAGATTCGCGCAGGAATATCCTTCAGACTCGTTCTTTACATTGTTCACACAAGCAGCACAAAACACCTTATCTCCCTGTTTGCATGCAACCTCATAATATATTCCCTCTTGTAACATCTTTGATATGAGCCTTCCAATGAATTCGAGATTGGCTCTACAACCGCCTTTCTCTGCATCTACCCATACTTCTATAGGATCAGAACTCCCATGAAGGAATCCTGTTTTCACCCATAGGATTCCGCAGGCACTATTCATCCTGATAGATTTGAGATCTATTTCGCGCGGGATTGCGATTGGTTCCTTCTTCTCTTCAGTCTTCTTTGTCGCGTTAGTTTCTAACACCACATCTGATCGGCTGCCTTCCCGGTATATTGTCAAACCTTTGCATCCTGATTCCCATGCAAACTTGATGAGGTCAGATATCTCTTTTTTCGTGGTTTCAGCCGGGCAATTGATTGTTTTAGATATAGCCTGGTCTATGTGTTTCTGAATGGTTGCCTGCATTCTGACGTGATCCATCGGTGATATGTCTTTAGCGGTGACGAATAACCTCCGGGCCTCTAATATAGTCCCGTATGCTTCAGCACCATTATCAAGAGTTCCAAATTGAAGCATGTGATTTAATAGCGCGTCACAATCGGGGGCATCAAACTCGCGCCTTATCCACTCTTCAAACATTGGATGGACTTCTCGATATGTTGTCTTCTCCCCGCTTGCCCATGTGCTTCTATTGTAAACATACCCAAAGTTAGGCTCAATTCCAGAACTAACACCAGCGAAGAGGCTGATTGATCCTGTCGGAGCAATGCTCAACAAAGCCGCATTATTTCCACCAATTAGATGAGATTCATCCTCTGATACTTCTCTCATCTCTTTGAACAGTTTATCCGCAAACTTGAGAGAATCTTCATCACCATATCGCATCCCAAGCGCAATAAGCAGGTCAGCAAACCCCATTACACCAAGGCCAATCTTCCTAGTCTTCTTCGTTGCTTCTTCAATTTGTGGAAGTGGATACCGGTTCTTGTCGAGCATGTCGTTGAGGAATCTAACGCCTAGCCGAACCAATCCAGCGAATTTGTCCCAGTTAAACTCTCCATTAATGAAACAACTCATCAGGTTAATTGATGCAAGGTTGCAGGATTCCCAAGCCAGTAAACACACTTCCGTGCAGGGATTTCGGTATTTTAACTTTCCAAGGTCAGAACGCTTGTTATCTCTCTCTGCCGTGTCCTGAAATAGTATCCCAGGCTCCCCGTTATTCCAGTTTCCATCAACAATCAAATCCCATATTTCCGGATCTGGATTCTTCATAAATTCGTCAGTTATATTGACACTTATATTAAAGTTTGATAATTCTCCTTCTTTGTTCTTGCAGGTTATGAATTCCTTAATATCAGGATGCGTAACATCCAAAGCGCCAAGATTTGCGCCGCGTCTCTTCCCTCCCTGTTTTATGGTTTCAGTGGCTGAATTAAAAACATGCATAAAGGATACCGGCCCAGAAGCCATATGCCCAGTTCCTTTTACTTCAGTTCCTTTTGCGCGTATATCAGAGAAATTAAATCCCGTTCCTCCTCCACTTTTGTGAATAATTGCTGCATACTTCACCGCGTCAAATATTGATTCAATACTATCTTCAATAGGAATACAAAAGCATGCACTCATCTGCGGATTACTGGTTCCGGCATTCATCAAAGCTGGCGAGTTAGGGATGATCTCTAATCCTGCAATCGCCTGATAATACTCCTCTCGTGTTATTTCATCATTCCCGATGTAATTAGCAACTCTTAACGCGACATCATCCCAGCATGTTTCACCCGGTTGATAATACCTCTCTCTTAATACATCCTCTGCAATTTGTCTCATTCATAACCATCCATCATTACCAAATAAACATCAGTCTTCTGCGTTACTGGATTAACCATCGTAACACGTTTAATTTCGCCTGTTCCATGCAGCGGATCTTGCGATTCTAACATGTCTAAAGCCTCATCAAATTCGGCTCTCTTTCCTACTCTCACCTGTTTCCTAACCTCTCGCAGAGGCATCCTTCCATTATGCGCTTCCAATACCCGGAGTATGCGTTCCTGCGTTGTCCGTGCATCGGTCATACACACGCGCGAAATAATATCCTCAAATGTAGGCATGAAATACGTGTCAATTTGTCTGCAAACTTCTTTTACTGTCTCTAAACGGATTAAATACTCATCTCCCATGTCCAACTGAAACCCTTTGCCATAAATCCACTGGTAGAATTCAGGGCTCCCAATCTCAATTAACTGCATGAGTTTCTGTGCTGATACTCCCATCCTTGCAAATATAGATTCGCATTCTGTTTTCTCTGATTTGTGGTTCTCCTGAATTGTTTTTACCTCGTATTTGTTCCAATACGAAAGCGCATCCTCATCAAATCTAAATTTGAGTTTTGCTTCTGGAACAGGATTTGAATTAAAATATTGGTGTATTTTGCTTAATCTATCTCCTATATCTTTAATCGCTTTAACTTGCTCCTGCGTGCGCTCTGATGTAACCATGAGCGCTTTGGTATAGCGCGGGTATATGAACAGGAATCTATAGAAAAACCCGGTGGATAAGTCCGTTTTACCTGTGGTCTCGGTGAATCCGTCCGGAGTGGTTGCCATCAATATATTGGTGTAACTATCCCGAACCGCCCAATCGTTAGTTTCTGCGTCTGTTTCTCCTTTCTTTGGTCTTCCTCTCCTCTTTGACCTGGATGATTTGTATGGTTCGTTATCGTAAAGTTTACACATCATATCCCGGTATTCAGACATGAATGTCTTTTTCTTCATAGAATCGAGCAGCCCAGCCGCTTCATCCACCATCTGATAAACACATTTGTGTTCTGCGATATCCTGGATAATACGCTCCGGGGTGATGTTGTTGGCCAGTTCACGCTCTCCTATCAACCCCTCTGCAAATGCACGAGCGAATCTAATTGATGTTGACTTCTTACTGTATGATGACGTTCCAAGGTAAAACATCCAGATGTTAGGAAAAATCTCTCCATGCGTGGCATTAAAATAGGCTTTTCGCTGAACTACCATCGATAGGAGCATAAGCGCAGAACCATACTGATAATCACGGTATGAGTCTGTCATTTCGCAGATGGTATCCGCATACCTTATTACAAAATGGTCATCGCATAGTTGAGGTTCATATATCCGGCCTTCAGCGCGTTTCTGGCATATTGCATCAACCTCGTCAAAATCCATCACAGGTATGTCTTTCTTTTTGCGCTCTTTATCTATTACCTTTAATTCTTCTTTGTATCCGTATTTATCAGCCAGAATATCCTTCAATTCTACGAAAATATCACTGTTAATAGGAGTCGTATCGCCACATTTGATAAGGCCATGCTTCATAGCCAAGAACGTAATCGGATCTCCTCCGAAATCGTCCCTGAAACAGTAGAATAGGTTTTTGCGCGTGTTTATGCTGTAGTTCTTTCCGGTTGTGCTGCCATGAATAGGATGTGAACCCTGGATTTCATCCCCGTTTTTTGTGACTTTACCAGTTGGATACCCTATCTCTTCTATTTTTAAACCCAATTGTTCTGTGAGTTTATTAGTTAGAAAATGAGCAGATTTAGGTATACACTCCTCAAGTTTCTGGTTAAAGTTTGATTTGAATTTTGGGAGTATATCATTCTTGAAATTATCAAATCTCACCACATCGTAATCATCAGGAACATATGAATTACCATTCGGATGAATGCAATTAGGCCCTACACAATAGGCTTTGCATCCAGCAGGGTATACCTCTCCAAGATGGTTATCATTCTCATCGTAAATGACAATCTTTTTATCACCCAATCCTGAACACCTGAAATAGTAGTGTTTACCTCCTGACCCTGTAGTAACTGAAAATGTAGTTACACCAGCATCTAAAATTGCATCAGTCAATGATTCATCATCACAATCCAGGATGCAAACATCACCAGACAGAGGCACAACTCCATAATTCCCGCCGTTCCTAATCCAATCCTGAATGACTGTATCATTCCATCTGGTATCACGTGCTAAAAACTGCCATGCTTTATCTACAGGCTCCTTGCTGCGCTTTCCCAATCGGATGAATCCAAATTCGGATGTTCTCAACTGGTCTGGGATCGAAATGGTTAAACCGTCAGAGATAGATTTATCTATATCCATGTCTCGTTTCTCCTTTTTTTTCACTCTGATGGTTTATATTTCGCGTTAGGATTTATGACCCAGGCACCACATGACGGACATGTTAACCGATATCTATCAGAAATTGTGTCCCATTCGTAAGCGCACTTGTGACAGTGCGCCTTTGGTTTTATGTTATCGTTTTTTCCGTTCTCCATTTTTAGACCACCAATCAGCCAGCATATCAAAGAATCGTTGCTGATAGAGTATCAATTCTTCGCGCTCAACAATGTAAAACCTACCGATGAGGTTAGGATTTTTATTTCCGTAAGGTGTATCTGTGCGCGTGTAAGGACACAGGCATGCAATTATACCATATCTGACTTTCTTTTTTCTAATAAAGTGTTCATATGCTCCCAATTGTAAGAAATGCTTTTCTTTGCCTTCTTTGCTGGTTTTAAAATCCAGGATGACAGGATCATCATGAAATTCGTATTTCTTGAATGTGCGCTGGCATGTAACCGTTCCTGATATTTTGCAATCAAGGTCATAAGTGCCACAATACCCTAGTTCCTCGTCAACGCTAAATTTCTCGCACGTTGCGCGTTTAACTGATAATCCGGATTCATTCCACATCATCTCGAAGAGGTCAGCGTAGTTTTGGATACCTTCCGGGTAATCAGATATTGCAATATCAGGCATGTCTATAGGAGAGGGAGATAGTTTAGAGAGCACACGATAATGACAGATTGTTCCAATTGTTCCCATATCGATGAGAACTTGATCCGGATCATATCCTTTACGCCGGAGTGATGAATACCAATATTTGTAATCCTCTCCTAGCATGTCACCGAGAACTGTTGTGACTGACGGCAAAACACGCCCGTCTTTAGCCTTGTAGTGATGAGCCATCTATTCTTTCTTCTCCGGAATCTTCAGTAATGCAGCGCGCTTTGCTCTTGATGTTATAATCATCGAAATTAACCCAGTTATAAAACAGAGCAATCCAACAGCAGCACATACCAGCGCAGGCAACCATACCATATACCATGGATGCGAATCCGGCTGGAAAAACGATACTACCTGAATGAACAGGATAAAGACTAAAATACAAATTTCTTCATTTTTCATTCTCTCACCTATACCATATTAGCCGTGCAAACATAAAAATCAATACTGAAACAAATCACCATACGTTTCTCTGTAAGCATTTATCCTTTCCTGCACATGATTTTCTAAAATGCGATGCCCGCGCTCAATGAAATCAACAATTATAGCATCTCCAAACTCTTTATCCATCCGGAGCGCTCTTCCGATAGTCTGTATCGTTGCAACCTCACTTTTACCTCCTGCTGCATAAATCAGGCACGAAATACCATCAATCGACACTCCCTCTTTCAATAAAGTACTTACAAGGCACCTAATTTCACCAGATTTAAACCTCTCAATTATATTAGCGCGTTCTTTTTTCTTTGTTGAACCACAAACAAACACCGCGCCATCAATCATTCCGGTTAAGCATTTCCCGTGGTCAATCTGATTAACATGGATGTAAACCTGGCGCCCTTTAGATAGGTATTCCTCTGCTATTTGTGATATTCTATCATTCCGCTCAAAGTTTAAAACTATTCCCTGCTTGTAAACCTGCTGCCATGACTCATTATACTTGAGTCTTACCGGTGATAGATTCTCCATTCTGAAAATCGGCGCTGCCAAATATCCACCCTCTACAAGTTGTTCGACAGAAATAGATGCTGCAATAGTCCCACAACAGGCAAAAATTTTCATCTCTGCTCCATCTGACCGGGTAGGAGTTGCTGATAATCCAAGCCTGTAATCCGCCTTAATTTTCATACAGACCGAATATGCGGTCTTTGAAGGTATGCAATGACATTCGTCGACGCATAACAATCCTGTCTCCACTCCGGTTAAATCCATATTGTTGAGGGTCTGAACCATTCCAATTGTTACAAAATGCTTGAATGTATCGTTTATCCCGTCTCCAATTAAGCCGTAATCAGTAAATCCTGCGTCAAGGATCGCATCTCGCCACTGATACATAAGTTCCTTCCGGTGGACAACAACTATGAATGGCAGGTTTAGTTTTTTAGCCCACCACAAGGCGCAGCGCGTTTTACCTGCCGCCGTAGGCAGTGCAATTACACCGGAACTGTTATAACAATTGTTGACTAATTTATAGATTGCCTCGCGCTGATACTCGCGCAGGCTAAACCCATCTGGATCGTTCATTTCTTCAATTCTGGCATTTTCTCTAGGTTCTTTCACCTCAAACGGGATATCCCAGATAGATAACACTTGGATGACGTTATCTATCAACCCAAACGGGAAATAATAACTCCCGTTTTTAGCACGTCGGAATAACCTCTCCTTACCATCCCATTTACCGGACTGGAACGCATCCGTCTTTTCGTAGTTCTGAACGTAGTAAGATAACACGCGGTCTAGTGATTCAACGATATCTGGTGATATCTCACCATTAATAAAAAAGTAAGAGTTTGAACGGTTAAGAGTTAACATTCAGAACGCATCCTCTTCTGGTTCTGTTTTTACTGGTTTCTGTTTCTTTACTGGTTCTTCTCCCACTTCGCACCACCGCCTGAAAACCTCTCCTATTTGTTTAGAGAGTAATACAGATTTCTCATTGAGTTCTCCAACCTCACCACCTACGTTCCTTGTTGTAATTGTTGCCTCATGAGATGCGTGACTGATATCAAATTCAACATCGAATTCGTATTCTATCCCGTCCCTCTGAATAGGCTTCATCCCAACCTTTTGAGGTTTCATCCTCCCGTCTGAATCGGTGCTGACATCATAGTGAGTCTTCGCGCGTGCAGTGCACATGATATTGATTGGAGATTCTAGGATTTTGCGGACGAATTCATCATATTTAGGCGTGATGTCTCCCCATGCAGTAAATGAATTTTTACCTCGTTTCTGCGCCTGGATACTCATCGACAGGAAACCCCCGTCTCTTTCCCAGAAATGAGAAATGGAATCAATTACAAGAAAGTTAATCTTTGCCTCAATTGCTGCATCAATTACCTCATACAGTTTTTCAGGCTTGTATGGAGGCTCAATCGCAAAATATGAGTATTCAAATACATCTGCGTATTCCTCCCCTTGTGGAGGTTGTGTATCGATAAGAGCAACCTCACCGAATGCCGAACCAAATAGGAGAGACCCAAGTGTCTTTCCTGATTTGCTAGGCCCGTATGCAATCCCCTTAAAGAATTTCTTTTTACGACTGGCTTTTCTAAACTCTACTGGCATTATTCACCTCAAAAAAATGTAATTATTCGGATTTCTG
>Ga0208198_1002930_pt1 | contig 12207 bp, 12 predicted proteins | sample AD_JPNTR2_MetaG_FD_184446 | JGI IMG/M metagenome (GOLD analysis project Ga0208198, IMG submission 184446) | Active sludge microbial communities of municipal wastewater-treating anaerobic digesters from Japan - AD_JPNTR2_MetaG (SPAdes) (version 2) | ecosystem: Engineered > Bioreactor > Anaerobic... | reverse complement strand
GGACCTTGGCTTCGAGATTTTCAGGGACCAGATCCAGGGACGATATATGCCGGGCGTCCCTTCCGGTTTCTGCCTGATATCCCACAACCCAGTCCCGCTTCGGGAGGGTCTTAAGATCCCGTTCTGGGGGAAGGACCACACCCTCCATCATTTGCCCAATCATCCCATCGGCCTGGAGTATGACCGGTATACGCCAGGTATCCGCCAGATCAAAGGCAAGATAGGTAAGATCAGCCGCTTCCTGGACACTCTTTGGCGCTAAGACGATGGTGTAATAATCTCCATGACCTCCACCCCGGGTAGACTGAAAATAGTCCGCCTGACTGGGTGCAATAGAACCAAGACCAGGACCGCCCCGGACCACATTGGCTACTACAAGGGGAATATCTGCACCAGCAGCATAGGAAATTCCTTCCTGTTTTAAACTTACCCCAGGGCTGCTGGAACTGGTCATAGCCCTGGCACCAGCAGCACTGGAACCATATACCATATTGATGGCTGCTACCTCACTTTCTGCCTGGATAAAAATGCGCCCCCGGGCAATCATGTGCCGTGCCATGTAGGCGGTGAGCTCATTTTGGGGAGTAATAGGATACCCATAGTAGGCGGTACAGCCAGCCCGGATGGCAGCCTCAGCAATAGCCTCATTCCCTTTCATGAGAAGTTTTTCTTCGCTCATGCTTCGCCTCCTTCCAGCTCATACACCTCGATACAAACATCGGGGCATACCTGATAACAGTTACCACAGGCAATGCATTTCTCCATATACTTTGCAAAGGACGGGTATGTTCCTGTCGAATTGGGGGTGGTATCCGGCTCAAGGACCTTGGACGGACATGCACGGACACAGAGGTAGCATCCCTTGCACATCTCCCGGTCAATGATAACCTTTCCTCTCTTAGCCATAGGGCCTCCTTATCATGAGCAGGCTCCTGAAATTTGGAGTTTTCAGAAGCACCATATTTTTAGGACAGCCTTCACCTGGGGCATGTAACCCCATGGAAAACTAATCCCGAAGAACATCAAATTCGTTTCTGACTAAATGCAACCAGCACCGCCAGGGCAATGGATGCATGCTTGGTCTCCGCCGTATCGGCCCGGCTGGTCAGCACCACCGGAGCACCGGCTCCCATGACAAGCCCTGCTCCCCTGGCCCCTCCCAGATCAATAACCGCCTTGTACAGGATATTTCCCGCCTCTATGTCCGGTGCCACCAGAATATCCGCATCACCCGCCACGGGGCTGTCGATTTTCTTTATCCGGGCCGATTCAGCACTGATCGCATTATCCAGTGCCAGGGGCCCGTCGATTATACAATCCTTAATCTGCCCCCGACGATTCATCTGGGTAAGGATGGCCGCATCCATGGTGCAGGGCATCTTGTCGGGATTCACCTTTTCCACCGCCGCCAGCAGGGCTACCTTAGGACTGGCAATCCCCAGAGCACGGGCGCAGTCAACGGCGTTCTTAATGATATCAACCTTTTCCTGCAGGGTAGGCGCAATATTGATTGCCGCATCGGTCATGAGGAACAATTTATGATAATTGGGCGATTCTGCTACCCCCACATGGCTCACCAGACGGCCCGCATTCAGCCCCGTCTCCTTATTAAGAACCGCCTTAAGCAGAACCGAAGTATCCAGAATCCCCTTCATCACAAAGGCCGCATCCCCCCGCCGCACATGGTCCACCGCCAAAGCGGCAGCACGAACCACATCGGCTTCATCCACTATTTGATAGTTGGAAAGATCAATACCATGGTCCTTGGCGATGGCACCAATTAAAGTCCGGTCTCCAACCAGAATTGCATCCGCAAGGCCATCCTTCCTGGCAGCATCCACCGCAACCAGGACTTCTTCATCCTGGGCAGCGGCTACCGCAATACGGACCCGCCCCTTTTCTGCAGAAAGGGTTTTGGCCCTTTGAATGAGTTCAGCTATTGTTTTCACGCTACTACCTCGGATGTATATTTAATACTCAACGGGAATTTCTTCGTTCCGCAGGACCCGAAGGCCCGCATCGCGGAGGGCTTCCAGTTCGCCCTCTCCAGGGAACACCTCTACCGGTGCAATCCAGGAAACCTTTTTGGTAATCCCCTGCACCACATAGGTATCATGGGCAATACCACCGGTGAGGAGAATCGCATCGATTTTACCATCCGCAGCAGCAGCCAGGGCTCCTACCTCTTTCGCAACCCGGTAGATAAACCCATTAAGGACCAGGGCTGCCTCTTCATCCCCTTCGCTTACCCGGCGTTCTACTTCCCGCATATCGTTAGTACCTAAGAGACTTACAAAGCCGCCGTGACCCGTAAGCAGTTTTCGCACCTCATGTTCGGTATAATCCCCGGAAAAACAGAGGCTCACGAGGGAACCCGCAGGGATAGTTCCCGCCCGTTCAGGAGTAAAGGGACCTTCTCCGTCAAGCCCGTTATTCACATCGGTAACCCGTCCTCTGCGGTGGAGCCCTACGGTCACCCCCCCGCCCATATGGACAACAATGAGATTTATGTCATCATAACGCAACCCATGGGACTTCGCATAGCGGAGAGCCACCGCCCGCTGATTCAGGGCGTGGAAAATGGAGCGCCGCTTTATCCCCTTTATACCCGTAAGCCTGGCCACATCATCCAGTTCATCGACCACCACTGGATCGCTGATATAGGCAGGAACCCCAAGCTTCGTAGCCAGATCATCGGCGATGAGGGCCCCCAGGTTAGAGGCATGACCACCATAACAGGCGGTACGCAGGTCCTCCTTCATTTTTTCATTAACCCGGTAGGTTCCATGGGGCAGGGGTCTTACCAAGCCCCCGCGGGCTACGATACAATCAATGGCCTTAAGGTCAATCACATGGGAGTCCAGCAGATCCAGAATCGCCTGCTCCCGGAATTCCATCTGATCCGCAACGGTGTCAAATTGAGCAAGGGCTTCGACCGAGTGGGAAACGCTGGACGTAAAGACCGTCTCTTCATCCCGATAAACCCCTACTTTTGTTGAGGTTGAGCCGGGATTAATCACAAGAATGGTATATGCCATAGCATTGATAGTATATACCAGATTGGTGATTTAGCAAGGAAAATGTGGATTTTATAATCATAAATCTTGATATTATAAAGAGAAGCATTATAATAATACTTAAGGAGCTGAAGCAAAAATGATGAAGGAGACTGGATTTTCTCTGCGCTTTTTAGGGCAGAATTCATTTATATTGATGGATGCCCGGGGCTTTTCTGTCGCCATTGATCCCTATTTGAGCGACTGGTGCGCCACCCGCGGACAGAGCAAGGAACCTAACACAAAGAGCCGCCTCTTTCCCCCACCTATTGCGCCGGAAAACCTGGATGTGGACCTGGTCCTCTTAACCCATTCCCACTGCGACCATGCGGACCCGGAAACACTGCGGGCCCTGGCAGCCAAACGACACATACGGGTAGCGGGCCCCCGGGACGCCCTCAGGGTGGCAGAAAAGGCGGGAATTTCTGCAGAACGGCTCAGGCTCATCCATCCCGGTGAAGAAATTACTTTTTACAGCAAACCCGGCGTACTGGCCGCGGCAGAACAGATACGGCGGGGAACCGGTGAACGGGGTCTTCGGGTAAAGGCAACCTTCGCCTTACCCACCGATGATACGGATCTGAATCACCTGGGCTATTTGCTCCAGTTCAGCGATGGGAGCACCTTCTGGAACACGGGGGACACGGCCTGGTGCGACACCCTCCCCATGCTGGCCGCAGAAGCAGTTGTAAAAACCATCCGGGAATGGCAGGCCGAGACCGGCAGCACCGCCCCAGGCCTGGGAGCAGAAACACAGGAGCCAGGTCCGGACGTGATGGCGGTTTGCATCAATGCGGGGTATGGGAACCTCTCCCATTGGGAAGCCAGCAGGCTCGCCGGGGCAGCCCATGCCCGCTATGTGGTACCCGCCCACTGGGACCTATTCCCCCACAATTCCCTGAACCCGGAACCCTTCAGGACATCCCTCGAAAAGAACGCCCCCGGCGCCACCTATACGCTCCTGGAGCGGGACCGGGAATACTGGTTCAGCGAAGGGACCCTACAACCGGCTTAATAAACCGGCTGAATAGGATCGCTGTAGCCAGAATATCAAATATACAGGGCTTAAAGGGTGGCAGTTACCTTAGTACCGATATATTTTCTCACAAAACCACAGGGACGGTAGGTCATTTTGGCCTGCCTGAGGCCCTCATCTCCCAGGTCCTGTTCCCGGTTGATATAGAGGTAATGTTTCGGCAAAGCCGAAGCAAAGGCCTGATTGATAAACTGGTAAATCCCCTTGAATTTTTCGAGCCCCTTTTCAAAATGAATCGCAAACATCCGCCCCTTGGCAACACTTTCACCAAGACACCAGCCCGCCGGTTCATTATTTACATAATACATGGCACCCTTGAGCCCCAGATATTCAAATCGTTCCAGGGCTTCCTTTGCAGCCACATAGTCCCCTTCTATGTTTTTTTCCTTACACCATTCATCCAGCACATAGAGAGCCTGGGGAACCATGTCCTGGGTCAGCGGCCGTTCTTCGTAGGTATAGGAGTTGATAAAAGCGTTAACCAGATTGCGCTTCTTGTGGTATTTCTTGCCCGAAAGCTCCGCCAGGTCCTTTCTCAGGTAGAGATAATCAAAATTATCCCGGTCTTCTTTATGTTCTATTCCCCAGTCCTGCAGATTAATACAGTTTGAGCAAAGTACGGTATCGGAAAGATTCTTCCAATAATCATGGTTCTTAAAAAGATCCTCGATGATATCCCGGGAAGGAATAGAACAGGGGGTCATAAAAAACCTTTTTCCATCCCGTTCTCCCGAAATAATGAGCGTATTATCATCATGGGACAACCGATAATTGTACCGTTTCCGGAACAGGTAAAGGTTAGAAAAGGTAAATTCCGAAACCCCGTCAGGGGTCATATTCAGCCGCGGGTAAAGATCGTCCTTGAGTTCCAGCCCTATGGGTATAAAATCAGGATATTTTGGTATTATCATTATAGATAATAATATACAGATTGATGAGTAAACAAGGCAAGTAAAACATAGATACCCAGACCCTTTACGAGACAGCTCTTAATGAGCATAGTATAGGTATGAATACATTTACCCAACGACTGGCGGATACCGATATGGTAAACCGCCTCATTCCACGGTTCACCAAATATGTTCAGATATGGACCACCAGTGACCGTCATATCCCGGAAACCCCTTCTACAGCCGGCCAGTGGGACCTGGCAAAAGTCCTGGTGGATGAGCTTAAAAGCCTTGGCATAGAACAGGTTGAACTGACTGACCATTGCTATGTGATCGCCCGACTTCCCGCCACGCCGGGCTATGAAAGGGCTCCAACCATCGGCTTTATGGCCCACATGGATACGGCCAGCGATGTGAGCGGCAAGGATGTGCATCCCATCATCACAGAAAACTATGATGGTTCGGTCATCCCCCTAAAGGACGGAATCAGCCTGGACCCCGCAAAGGATGAGGCCCTGGCTAAACGAATCGGAGATACAATCATCCATACCGATGGGACCACCCTGCTCGGGGCCGACGACAAGGCAGGGGTGGCAGAAATCATGGCGGTGCTGGACTACCTGCAGAGTCACCCCGAGATTGCCCATGGCCCCCTTGAAATTGTATTCTCCCCGGACGAAGAAACCGGCAAGGGGCTCCCGGAATTTCCCCTTTCAGCCTTTAAAGCAACCGCCTTTTATACGTTGGATGGTGGACCCGCAGGAGAACTGGAAGTTGAATGTTTTACGGCCTATAAGATTGATGTCCTTTGCCACGGAAAGGCGATTCATATCGGCCAGGCCAGGGGCAAACTTGCCAACGCAACCATGATGGCCGCCACCTATGCGACCCTGCTGCCCCGGTCGGAAAGTCCTGAGGCTACCGACGGCTACTACGGCTACTATTGCCCCATCGAAATCAAGGGCGACCTGGAAGAGGCATCCCTTGAGGTGTATATCCGGGACTTTGACCAGAAAGAAATAGACCGCCGACTTGCGGCCCTGGAACTCTTTGGCAAAACCGTGGAGGCCCTCTTCCCCGGCGGCAGGGTCGAAGTAAAACCCCAGCTTCAGTACATCAATATGAAAGAAAAGATTGATGAACATCCCCGGGTCCTGGAACTTCTGGAACAGGCTGCCGAAAAGGCAGGCGTAAAGGCCTACCTTAAACCTATCCGGGGAGGGACCGACGGGTCCCGGTTGACCCAGATGGGCATCCCGACGCCCAATGTGTATACCGGCGGCCATAATTACCACAGCAGAACCGAATGGGCTTCTCTGTCGGACATGGTGGCCGCTTCCAGGACCATATTGGAACTCATTCAGCTCTGGGCGAAGGAATAAATACTTGACGGAACTTGCCATCTGGGAAAAACGGCTCATCCGGGAGTGGCGGGCCCTGCAGCAGAGCCCCGGGAAGGAATTCCAGGGTTCCCGGGGCAGCCATAAGGCGTCCCGGGTCAGCCCTGCGCCAGCCGCGGATAGGCTTAAAAAACTGCCAGGGACAGACAAGTTTGACAATGCTCAAGCTACGGACAGGCGTAAAAACACCCCAGCCGCGGACAGGCTCAGCCCCGCCGAGTTAGACCGGGCTGCGGACAGGCTCAGCCCTGCTGAGTTAGACCGGGCTGTGGACAGGCTCAGCCCTGCTGAGTTAGACCGGGCTGCGGCGGACCTTTTAGCCCTTCAGCGGGGACTTACAGGGGAACGAAGGCTCATCGCCTCCGCCTATATGGACGAAGGCCGGAGGCTGGGGGCCTATCTGCTTTTTTACTGGTTTACTTCCTATACCCAGACCAGGGGTATGCTCGATATGGCCCTGAGAGCACTAGGGGCTCAGAACTCCGACCATAAACCCGAAGGAATTACTGCCCCAGGGACAGCTCGTAGCGGCCTATTCTATGAGGATGCAAACACAACCTTCCGAATTCTTGACCTGGGTTCCGGGCCTGCCCCCTGTTCAATCGCCGCAGCGGACTGGTTCAGCGGGATGAACAAAACCATAGCAAAAAACATTGAAATTACCGCCTGCGACCAGAGTATCCTCTCGCTTTCTGCGGCAGAGCGGCTTGCCGATGGGGCAGGTTACCGGTTGAACAGGGTGGCACCCTGGCGGGCCGGGACCGATCCAATTCCAGAAGGACCCTTTCACTGTATCGTCATTGGGCATCTCCTCAACGAGCTCTGGAAAGATGCCTCCGACAGGGTGGAACAGCGGGCAGCCCTTATCGATGCATTAGGAACACAGCTTGCAGCGGGAGGTATCATCCTTATTCTGGAACCGGCCCTGCTCAGCACAGGCCGGGATCTGCTGGCACTCCGGGACCGGCTGCTGGGTCATCGATGGCGGGTGCTTGCCCCCTGTTTTACCCAAAAAGCCTGCCCTGCTCTAGCCCAGCCCAACCAGACCTGCCACAGCGATTTTACCTGGCAAGTGCCACGAACGGTCCAGGAGCTTGAACGAAGAACCGGCCTCGACAAGGATCTGGTTAAAACCACAGCCCTGGTTTTAAGCCGACCTGGAACGGCAGAGTCAGGAACCCAGGACAGGGTCCATGACTCCGGCCGGCCTGCGGAGATTGCAGAAGCCGCAGGGCCCGATAAAACCGCAGACACCGCACAAACCGCAGGGCCCGCAAAAATCACAGGGCCTGAAAATTCAGTTGGGGCTATCAATCAGCGCGGGCCCTATCGAGTTGTTTCGGAGCCCATGTTGAACAAGGCCGGCCGTACCAGGCTCATTCTCTGTGGAGACGAAGGCCGCATCCCCTTTTCAGCAAAACTCGGAACGGGCCTCCCCACGGAGAAGATGTTTAAAAAACTCCGCCGTTCCGATGCAATAACCCTCTCTGGAGCGGAACAGCGGGAAACAGGCCTGGCTTTGGGAGAGTTTACTCAGATTTTTCTGATTTAACGTATTCTTTATTGTCAGGCAAACCAAGCCATGCTAAAGGTAGTTCATTAAATTTGTAATGACAATTTACACTTTGAATATAATCCAAAACATCTTTATACTCTGGTTTTCTAAACCAATCATTAAGTACATAAACATATTCAACTTTTAATTCCAACGAATATACTAACTTTTGATATTGTTTTCTTTTGAAATCACAGGTTTGCAATTTCTCATCTACCGATCCGGCAACTTTCTGAAATTTAACTTCTATGATAAACAATGTTTCACGTACTATAACAAGCAGAGCATCATCAGGTAATAATTTTCTAGATATTATTTTTTTCCAATCAATGTTATTTTCTTCTAAGAACTTATAAAAATCATTTTTCCTAAAACACCGAGCTACTGGGGTTTCTCGATAAAAGACAGTCAACCCAGCTCTATTGGCTTCTTTTTTTAAACTATATCCTGGAATTTCACTTAACAATTTATGCAAATCTACTTTCTTTTCAAATCGTAATCCAGAAATGGTGTTTCCGCCACCTTTACCATTTTCAATCATAGCTTTTACATCCCCAAATTATTTTTAAGATTTACAATTTCATTATTAATTCTTTGTATAGCAATAGTAATATATTCATCCTCAAGTTCACATCCAACAAATTTACGGCCATTTCGTATTGCAGATACTCCCGTAGTCGCACTGCCGGCAAAAGGATCAAACACCAAGTCTCCCGGCAAAGAACTGGCAAGGATAATTCGGTTTAACAACTGAATTGGTTTTTGTGTTGGATGTTTACCAAAAACTTTTTCTTCAGCAGAAGGAGCAGGTATTGTCCAAACAGATTTCATTTGTTTATCCGAATTCATTTTTTTCATAACATCATAATTAAAACAATGTTTTGATCTCTCGTTCTTTGCAGCCCAAATAATAGTTTCAGTTGAATGAGTAAAATAGCGACAGGATAGATTTGGTGGAGGATTAGGTTTTTCCCATGTTATATCATTTAAAATTTTCATTCCCAGTTGCTGCATGGCAAAACCTACAGAGTGAATTACATGATGGGTTCCAGAAACCCATATTGTACCATTAGGTTTAAGTAATTTTTGACACCGCGAAAGCCAATTCAGATTAAATTCATGATTCAGTTCAGGTCCTTGAGATTTATCCCAGGAACCTTTATCAACCTTTACCATTTTGCCAGCATGACATGTAATACCGCCATTGGATAAAAAATATGGAGGGTCTGCAAAGATAAGATCAAATTTTCCTTCAGGAAATTTCTGAATTAATATATCCATAAACTCAATACAATCAGCTTGATAAAACCATACACCAGTAGTGGTATCATTTAATACGCATTTATTTGGGGAATATTCTGTACTTTCAATATCATCGATTTCAAAAAAAATGTGCTGTGCAATTGTATATTCCATAGTATTTCCCCATATTGGACCTGTAGTGTACCATCAAACAGGTCCAATGTAAACAAACAGACTCATTACTTTATTAGCATTAAAATAGTAATAAAGTATACTAATACACAAAACAACCCATAAATCAGCAATACTTTGCTACTTAATTTTATCACTTTCATGGCTCCTTCCTTATATGTATAAAGTTTTTCCAGTGGGGCAGCAGTTCATCAATTTGGATTCCGAGGCTTTCCATCATTGTAAACACTCGGGGAAGTTCTTCAGAGAAAAAACGCTCCCGTCTCATGGTTCTGATTCTTTCCGCTGCCCCCGGTGCTACAAAATACCCTGCACCCCGCTCGGCATAGGCAAGGCCCTGATCTGCCAGCAGCTGCAGGGAACGGCTGGCGGTATTCGGATTCACTTCCAGCGATGCGGCAAGTTCCCGTGCAGAAGGGAGTCGACCCGACTCAGTAAAGGATCCAGCCAGAATACGATCTTCCAACAGGAGCGCAATCTGTTCAAAGATCGGCCGGTCCTCATTGAACTTCATCACGGGCCTCCTTTTCACGGACTAACGCATAACCATAGACCAGTGCAAAGAGTCCGGTGCCTGCGAGAAATAGATTACCCAGGATTTTCAACGAGCTTTCTGTCGATACAGTAAGGGGCCGTTGTATTTCAACTGAATGCCCTTTGATTCCATTATAGAGTATTTGTCTGCCCTCAGAATCTAACAAAAGGGCCCCAAGCACAAGCAAGAGTGAAGCAAGAAGCATAAAACTCACCATGATTGCCGCCGTTTTACCCAGAGCGAATTTTCTGAATCGGGCAGAGCCTGCTAAGGCAAGTACCACGAAAAAGGCATAATTAAGATAATTTTCCCAGATAATCGCAGTAAAGGGGTTAAAAATCCATAGTGAACTTTTATGCATCAGATACCCAATACCAGAGCATATCAGGCTTTCGAGAAATGCAAGCAGGGCGGCAAAGACAGGATACACAATAAGGTACATGACCAGCGCTGCGGTATATTTTTCTAGAGTACTTGCCGGGAGTAGCAGCCATTCGGTACCGGCCTTGCCATCATGCATCTTCGCAAACCCATTACCCGCAAGGAAAATACCACCGACAGCTATAATAAGGGCCCATCCGCCAACAGTTCCAGGGGAGTATTGGTGAGCAGAGAGCAAAAACAGCAGATTTAAAGCAAGGAAAGCGGCTGCAACGATAAGGATAGGGCTGACATCATCTAACAGACGATTTCTCACTAAAAAGTATAAGCGCTTAACAGAATAGGGCTGCTGATAGGTTTCTAGTTTCATCTTAAAGTTTCTCCTGTGGTATGTTTTCACCTTGCTTCTCAAGGGCTTTTCTGAATGCCTCTGGATTATGGATTGCTGCAGTAAAGAGCATCTCCAGGTCTGCCCCGGCACCAGGGTCTGCAAGGAGCGCCTGGTAACCCAAGGCACCTTGCTCTGCATACACCACCGGCAAGCCCTCAAGGGTTTCTACCCTGCGGACAGAAAACTGCTCACGTACAACTGCGGCGGGGAATTTACAGAGCAGGGCCCCCTCATGAATAATTAAAATTGGATCCAGGACTGTTTCCAAATCCCGGGCCTGATGGGTCGAAATAACAATTATGGTCTCCTGAAGATCCAGCATTGAAAGGGACCGGCGGAACTGTGCCTTAGAAGGTATATCCAGACCATTGGTCGGCTCATCAAGCAGAATGAGGCGGCTGCCGCTGGCCATCGCCTGGGCTAAGGCACACTTTTTCCGCTGGCCATAGGACATACGGGAAATGAGTTTCCCCTTATCTACCTGGAACTCTTCCAGAAGTGAATAAAAAAGGGAACGATTCATGGCGGGCCTGAAAACCCCAAAACGATCCAGCCATGCCTCTGGAGTTAAAGCCGGCCCCCAGGGATCTTCGGGAACAAAATAGATATCCGCAAGTACATCGGGATGTCGATGCCCGGTGGATCTCCCATACAGGGTGATTTCACCCCCCTGGGGATATAAAGCTCCGGCGATCAATTTTAACAGGCTGGTTTTCCCAGCCCCGTTAAGACCAAGCAGACCGACTATCTGCCCTGGCTGTACGGATAAACTGAGCTGCTTAAAGAGCTGTTGTTTTCCATACCCAAAATTAAGATTCTTGATTTCCAACATAAAATCTCCTACATAGTGTACTAAGTAGTTAATACACTAATACATAAATACGCAAATGTCAAGTTTTTTTTAAAAAAAAGAAGCTCTTTCAAAACTCAGAAAGTTTTAAAAGAGCAATCTTAGACGCACATGCAGTAGCTTTACTATTATTATTTTTTTCCCGAATGGATCGAAACATCCAGGGATTGCTGGAGGCTGTCAATAACACTGGACCAAAGAAGGGAGATTTCCAGAGGTGTCAGGGTCTGGTACAGCCGTTCCCGCAGTTTTTGGTACACCTCCGCGCCGCGGCGGCCTTCTTCATAGAGGGTTCGGTATTTCGCTGGCAACACCGTAGAAACCTTATCTTCAATTTTAGGTTCAATCCGTTCTTCATAACGGGCGAGTATTTTCCTGTATTCATAGAGGATCGAATGGGCATATTCCAGACAGAGGGGATCGAAACGGGGTATTTCATCTAAATACCCCACCAAAGTTTCCAGATTATGAAGGGCTTTTCGGTAATCCTGGGCAAGGCGGAAGGTGGAAAGGGTATCCTGGGTTAATGCGATGAGGTCTTCATTTGTCAGCGCCTTGGTGTTCCCCTGTTCTGTAACATCAATGCGGATTTTAGGCATGGTCCGCAGAACCTTGGAAACCAAAGATAAGAGGGCGATAAAAATACCATCCTTCCAGAGGCCCCCTTCTATGGCACGAT
>Ga0208198_1002929_pt1 | contig 12220 bp, 9 predicted proteins | sample AD_JPNTR2_MetaG_FD_184446 | JGI IMG/M metagenome (GOLD analysis project Ga0208198, IMG submission 184446) | Active sludge microbial communities of municipal wastewater-treating anaerobic digesters from Japan - AD_JPNTR2_MetaG (SPAdes) (version 2) | ecosystem: Engineered > Bioreactor > Anaerobic >... | reverse complement strand
TAGCCGTATCCTAAAACTCTCCATGCAAATGAAAAGGAGAGATTGGTTCAAAGGCCTTTGGAGCTCAACTGAACTAATGAGTTGGCCTTTCCTTGTGCCTTCGTAATTCTAATGACGGATCTGGGTTTAAGATTAAAAGAATTTCGTCTCCTATATATTTACCAATAATAGAAACTAAAAACATAATACAAAACCCATCAATAAAATCTGTTGTAACCCGGAAAAGGTTGGCGCTTTCTCTATTACAGAAAGTTTGAGTAACCGCATCAATATAAGTTGTGAGTATCAATGCTATTATTCACCAAATATTTAAATTAAAAACATAAAATAAAATAGGGGAAATGTTAAGTAACCTAAATGTATTTCTGTGCATCTTGCACAAACAGGGAACTGTTTACCTTTCTAAAAAATGATCGTTCAGGTTTTCGGTGACAATAAGTTATATTAAGTTTTATTTTTGACATAAATATCTTAACCTCGATTATTTTTAATTGATATAAATTACTGTTAATTCGTCATTCAAAAATTATTACTCCCCTTTGGTTATCAATGGAAATTCTTCCAAACTTTTCTAATGCGCTCTGTCCCAAAAGTAAGGGTGCCTCATAATTATCAATTATTATGGCTTCAATGTTATGCAAAACCTTTTTCCCAATTTTAACCTCTCTTAAATTTATTCTTGTACCCTTAGAAACGCGACCAGTAGCATCCTGAAAGTGCTGCACATCTATAATATCACTTCTACTTAAAGTCCCCTGTCTATAAAGAACGGCTGCTTCGGCTGATGAAATACATATGTTACTTGCACCGGTATCAAAAATGAATTTTAGTCTAATTCCATTAATTTCAATCCAAATATATTTTACCCCATTTTCGGATTCCATCTTAACAGCATTATCATATTTTTCAGTATTAAAACTATTTGTTTTTTGCTCTATATGATATCCGTGATTATTATTTATAGTAGATTTTCTACCCGATTTCCTTCCGCAAGCTAAAACAGAAGGAATAAGTATAATAAGAATTAGACTTAGATATATTCGAATTTTATTCATTAATAAATTTTATTGAATCATACCAGGTTTTGCAATAATATGAATCAAAAAGCGTTGATTATTTTTTTCAATGGAATCTCGTAATGAGCCTCCTGTACCACTTCCAGAAATGATTACTTCACAATTATCTCCGAAATAAACACCGTTTCTATCCCAAAAATCCTTTAAGGATAAAGCACGCTCATAACTTAATTCATTATTTCTGTAATAATTATCTTTAGAGGCCTGGCCCTCAATTATAAGCAAATATTGAATTCCTGGGTAATCTATACTAATTCTATTTAACAGCTTACGTATTGATTTGCCTGCGTTTATTAGTTCAATACGTGTATCTAAATCAAGAGTATAAATATCAGAAACGCCAGTCATGAAGTTAACCTTTGTTTTTAATATATGCTTTTTATATATCGTATTATATTGAAAATATGTTGTATCAATGTTATTAAAAGCATTTTGAATTTCTCTAATTTTATCAATCTGATTTTGTGTTACAACCATCTTTTTTCGAATAAGTGCAGTTGTAAGGACAAAAAGCACTAGCATAACAAAAAACATGCTAGTCATTAAGTCGGAATAACTTGTCCAAAAATAAGATTCTTTTTTTTGCTTAGTCATTAGAATAACCAATTAATAAGAATTTTAAACCAATTGATTAGATTAGGGATAATGTAAATGAGACACGCAAGTGAAACAAGGCCACCACTCGAAATAATCAATATTTTACCCCACAAAGGAAGACTAACGCCCCTGCTACTTGTATTGCCCTCAATTTTCATTGTTGCCAACTTTCGTATCTCCTTTGTTAACTCCTCTATCTTTGAATTTTGTTTGTTTGTTGCTTCTTTAAAATCTTTTATACCCTCTTTAATGCTTTTTAAATTCTTTAATTCCTCAATAAGCTCGAGCATTTCCTTTGACTTATTTTGAAATGCGATTTGCTGTTCAGCAATTGCTTTCTCAAAAGTTTCTAAATTTTTGGCAACTGATGTATTAATAATTTCATTTATTCCTTCAAAAGCGTCTTGAATCTTTATAGTAATTTTCTCCATTGATTTGTCAATGTCTAATGTATGGCTATTAAGGTTTTCTTCAAGTTTGCTAAACGATTGTTTGATTGTATTATTGAATCCCTCAAGGGATTTTTGAACTTCAATATTAGCATTGTCAAAACTCTCTGCCAACCACTTTTCGTTTTTTTGAAAAAACTCACCTGCACGTTCAATTACCTGAGTTCTTTTTTCATACTCATCTAATTTTTTATTTAAATCCTTTATGTTTGATAGATACTCGTTAACATTTGTCAAATATTGAGCAAAAATTCCTATTTCATTTGTGCTGTTTTTAAGTTTTTCATATACCTCAATATTAGCAGTGGCGATTTGTCCAATCTTTAAGTTGCTAATTGACTGCATCAATTCCGTTTGTTTTTGATACGAATCATTAACGTATGAAAGAGTTGACCTTAATTCATTTGTATTTTTTGCAAACGCCTCATTAAAACCCGCCAGGTTCCTGGTCATTGAAATAATGGCACTTGAAATATCGCTAGTTGTTTTGGGTAATAACACCTCTTCAATCCAGCTAAGAAAAATATTTTTTTCCTTTTCTAATTCCATTTTTGCATCTTTTGCTTTGAGGGAGCCCCATGTTGTTAGCACAATTCCAACTACACTTGATATCATTGCAAGTCCAACTCCTCCAAGTAAAGCCTCAACCCCTTCAGTTCCAGAACCACTACTATTTGAACTAAGCAAATCTGCTATCCCTCCCGATAATACCAGATAACCTAAGCCAAACAATATACCAAGCATAGTTCCTGCTAATCCTAAATAAAGCGGAATAGGAATTTGCACATTTATCTCTTCTTCTTTAGCATCGCAATTCCTATCCACAATATCTTTTATTATATGAAAATCGCTAATTACATTTTTATTTTCTTTTAGGTAATTATTTATTGAGGAAATAATTACATCAAAAACCGCATTCTTGTCGTTGCGTTTACTTTCAATTAATTTATGGTTATCACTAACATAAGCTAAAGATAACAACCCTTCTTTTTCGGGAAAAATATCTTTGAGTACTAGTAATTTCCCTTGTGTATTTCTAAAAATTTTAATCTGTAGATAAACAACTACTAGGATTACAATAATAATTATGATATAATGCATAGCTAAATTAATTTAATTTTTAACGGTTCAACAACTTCCCACTTATCGTTAACTCTTTTCAATTTACCGGGCTCAATATTTTGGACATTTTTGGCATTTTGGAACCCACCCGATACAATGGTGCAAATGTCATCGGCAAATATCCTTTTAGCTATTGCTTCTTCCGCATCACCAAAAAATTCAAAATTGGCAACATCACCATTTTCGTTAATTAATTTAAAGAAAGTGTTTTCAGGTGTATTTTGAACTCTGGAAAAAGTTTTTCCATTCAGCCCGAATAAATATTTTACAACTGAATTTACTGGATTTAACTTTTGTTCATTCTCAACATTTGGTATTTGATTTGGGCTATTTTTATTTAACTTTTCTATTATCTCTTCAACAATAATCTTTCTATCATTATCGGTTAACTTGTAAGAATATGAATCGGTTTTTAAAAACTTTTTATCTATACGCTCGCTATTCAATACATAATTTATTACTTTATCTCTATCTCTTGATTGAAAACGCTTAAAGTAAAAAAATATAATTATCACTAAAGCCATAAAAAAAAACAATATTCCAAATATTACCTGGCGAATTTGTTTTAAACTATTCTGATGTGTGGCATTTGTTGTATTTATAACGTCAATTTCATTTTGAAGATTGTTGACTTTTTCCTGAAGGTCTTCAACCTTGCTCAGAAGTTCATCAACCTGTCTTAATGTTTGAATCGTTTGTGTTTTTATAATCTCACCTTCTGAAGCATTCATATTATTTTGCAACTTATATCTTTCTCTTAATTTATTTTGAATTGCCAATGCAGTACCGCTCAGATCTATATTTATCCAACCCGTTGTGGATAATGATTTTATTAACGTTTCATCATCGGAAAATTCATCATATTTCAATTTTCTATTGTTAATTCTCTTTGCAAGTTCAGCTGCAGGAGAGTTATTGGATAATAATTCTAAAAGTTTTTTGTAATCGATTATTGATTCGGGCTTTTCAATATTCACATTTTCTAGCTTCTTCTTTATTTTCTTCTCGTAAGTATCGGTATAATAAGGCTTACCCTTGTCGTTCTTTTCGATAAACGCTTTAACGTACATACAGTTAGCATAGTCAACTATTTTCTCAAATTCCTGTTTGGTTATACTCTTTTGAGCAAAAAGTTGCGTGCTGTTTAAAAAAAGGAAAAGCACTATCAAACGTAATATTGTCTTCATAGCTAAATTGATTAATTGTTATTTGTAACCTTATCACAAATAGCATCAACTAAATCTTTTATGGCACCTACCAGAGGATAAAAGAAAAACGATTCCTCGATAATCCACGATTTCTCTACTTTCTCTTTTTCTTTTTTAATACGCCAGCCATTTTTGGTATGTATGTCAAGCCTTTTAAAGCATTCTTTTCGGGCTATTTCAACAGATTCTGATTTAAATCTATAGCCTTCTATTTCAAATAATGGTAGCAAATTAAAAACAAATTCAAAAAATTCTTTCGCCTCTTCAGTAGTTTTGGTTAGATACTCTTCTTCATTATTATAGATAAATTCATACTTGTCGGTTTCTTTAATTTCGCCAAGGTTTCGGAGAATTAAAGAATTAGTTTTATTGCTATGCAATACTACTTGTTTATTTCTAATATTTTCTTCATAATTTTTTTCTAAACTTTCATTAAAAAAGCCACCCTTACATGTTGCTTCTTTGGGATTATCCTTATTGATAATTATTTCAAGATCTTTTGAATATTCTTCAACACCATAAATCTTTTCAAAAATCTGTTTAGTATAATTCTTTAAAAGAGTTGAATTGTCTGTAAAAAATTCGATAACCCTTGACCCATTACCACTAAAAACAATTTTTTCGGGCATTTTTAATTCTTTTGCCTTCATCAATTTAGCTAAATGATATATTATAGCTGAGTAAAAGAGCATAAAGGTTATCTTTTGATTTTGATCTTCTACCAACTTTTTATTTAGGTTTACATTTTCTGCAAGATTTTCCCCAGCCTTTCTGACGGTTTTATTGTATTTTAAAGAAAACAAGAAAGAGGCTATATCGGCTGAACAAGCAGTATTATAAATTAAATCGTAATTTTCAATTAATTCATTTTCCTCATTAATATTTTTACCTGTCAGCAGTTCATTTCTTATTTGATCTTTAAATTGTCTAACTATACCATTTTTTAATCTGTTATTATCGGAATAGCCATCACCAAAAATTGTATTTGCCGCAAAACGGAAAGAAGTTATGCAATCAATCTGATCATTAACTGCAATCAAGATATCGGTAGTTCCTCCTCCAATGTCAATAGTAACCAAATTATTTGCATTGCGGTCACCTACATAGTATAAGAATGGAGCAACAGATTCCGGGACTGATACTATATTGTTTTCATTTTCTCCAAAGTATTTTTTATATGCTTCTTTCCAAACTTTTTTTAGATTATCAAGACGTCCCCTTTCCATACTTACAGGATAAAACCATATAATTTGAGTATCCTCAAGTTTTCCATCCCCTATTATCACTTTATTTCGCATAATATACATCAACGATTCAATATAAACCTTTACTTGATTCCTGTAGTTTAGATCATCAGACCACTTTATATTGGTGATTGTTTGATTATAGGGAAAGTCTCTACGTTTCTCGTACAACTCGTTTAGACTGGCCTTTTCAAAAGGATAAACATCGCTCCAATTAGTTCCTTGGCCATAGGAAAGCGCCGTACGCATTGGAAATTTAAATTCATCGTTGGTATAGGGAGGAATATACTCTTCATCAAAAACTCTTATTAATAGACTTTCTCCTCCATGCAACCAATGAACTTGCTTTTCGTCTTCTGGAGTTTCTTTTATATCAAAAGGTTCACTTTTTACAATATTTTGTTTATTATCATCTATTATACTATATTCTAGGTGGGTGTTTGTAGTTCCAAAATCAACGGCAAACTTATATTTTTTATTTTCTGACATGGGTTTTAGGTGAGGGATAATTACCCCAGAAAATCCTTTATAAGTGAACCTGATATAATCAAAGTTTGATTTTTGAAGTGAATAATTTTTTAAAACATAACTTTTATCATATGTTTCGTTACGTAATGATACCCTGATATTATTAGTATCAATTTGATCATTAATTTTAATATACTCGGCGCTGAATTTATCTTTTTCCTTAAAATCACATACGATACCAAAGCGATAATGTGCTAATGTATCTTTTGTAAATTTTATATTTGGAAATAAAGCACAATCAAAACTGGGTTTAATTATTTCTCCTTTAGTTTCTGTGTATTTCTTTTTATATGGTTTGTTTTCAAGGTCAAAAGTAACCTCAACAACATGATTTACATGGGTGATCTTTAATGAACTTTTTATTATATCAATAGAAAATAATTTGAATATTTTATCCTTTAATGGTAACAAATAAGAAACATCCGAATTATCTTGGATATTTCCATCAAAATAACTTTTGCTTTGGATTTTGAATGGAACTTGTATAATATTTTCTTCAAATATATCGTTTTCCGTTAAAAAGTCATTTATAAACAATGCATCTTTGCATTTATAAATTGGCTTGCCCAAAACTTCAACATCAGGAGCTCTTAATGGTGAGAATGATTTGTTTAATTCCTCAAATGCATTTTTTTGTAGTTCATCAATTTCCTGAAATTTACCGCTCTTTTCTTTCTGATTTTCTAGATAATGATAAAACTCCTGGAATAAGAAAGTTGGTGCTTGCCATTCACTTTGGCGTAGATCTTTGTTTGCATAACTCCACAAATGCAGATATTTCTGAAATTCCCATGAACGTTCACTTAAAGGTTTTATTCCATGAAATGCTTTATGCTCAGACGATAGTTGTATGTCAATATTAGTTAAATCGTTTCCTGAACTAAAAAATACAGTGGAAGGAGAGGTGGCGCCAATCATTTCCCCTGTAGGCTTGTATTTTAGAATATAAATACATTTCAACTTATCAAAATTGAATTCATAGGCATCGTTCTCAAGATAAGTCTTAAAGGTTTTATACAATTGACTATGTCCCCTTTTGAGATTCTCTAATTGTTCTTCTTTATCCCATTTAATTATTTCAATAATTTTCGACCACTTGTCGATAGTGAAAAATATTTCTGCCACATCGAGTGTGTCTGACACAATCTTTTGGTATGCCATTAAAGCATTTTCGCCATATTTAGCCACTTCAGTAAAAGCAGTTTTAACCAAAGCAATACGGGCAAAGGGCGAAGGAATTGAAGTCGGTTGATGTTCTGATTTCGAATTTGAGCTTTTAATGGCAGCAATCTGTTTTTCATTATACATTTGCGAGACATCCCAATGCTTAAGGCTGTTGGATAAATCATGTCGTTCATTTTCATCTTGTAACCTAAAAACGTATGTATTATCAGCCATGGCTTTTTTATTTTAATAATTAACTAATTTTTCTAACGCAATGTAAAAGAGTTCTAAGAAACATTCTTCGTTATTTAAAGATTTGTCAATCTTTCCAATGTGTCGATTAAGTTCATTATCAACTCTAGCCCAATTTTTATATGGAAAATCTTTGAATTTCAATATACTTAAATCTCCTTTAATAAAGTCATTACAATTAGGCGACATTAAATTGAATGGTTTAAATGAGTGTTCTTGATTTTCCATTTCCAATAGCCATTCAACAAATTTTTTTTGAACAGACTCTAATTTCTTTATAGAATCTAACTGACGAAATTCACCTGTAAATTTTTTAGCATAAGGTTGATATTTTTGTTCTTTTTTAAATATGTCGAAGCTATCAATCCTTTCAACAACTTTTTTTCTATTTCCATCAATATCTTTTTCTATAACAGAATATCCCATATATTTTGCAAATAGCAAAAACCTTGTTAGAGGGTTTATAATAAGTTTTTTTGTTTCGTCTGCCAATTGATCAAAGATTATTTCTCGCCCTCCCTTAATAATTGCAAATTCTTTATATGTTGTGTGTTGAATTATGTTATTTTCCCTATTGAAATTTATCTCTGACTTTAAAGGATTAACAAAATCAAGAATTGCAAGAGCACCTGCTAATTCAATAAAATGAGCATCATTTCTTTGTGATTCGCCTCCCCTGTGATGTTCGTAAGTCGTAGTATGCCTGTCTGCTATGTAGTATAGGGTGTCGATTTTTTTATCTTCAGTCTTATAGTAAGACAGGGCCGCTCTAGCTTTATCGATGAAAGTATCGGAATTAACCAAACTTTCTTCGTTTGCTTGACCAACAATAAAGTATGGTAAAACTGAAAGCGCGCCAATAGGTGCGTCGTTTATCAATCCCCAATTAGGTAAGGTATTCCCTTTCCCATCCTTAACATTTGGGGTTTTTAAAATCCTACGTAATAGCGGGAAACCGCTTGCACCAGTACCTCCGAATATTGAACTTATAATAAATATTTTATCACCATCTTTAAAATCATTTGCGAATTTTACAAAAACATCGCTCTCATCAAATTGATTCAATACCACACTACCTATATTTGGATTACCCTGGAATCCTTCTGTCATATCCAAGTCCAAGGTTTTGTTTGAGAAAAGCATCTCAACAAGGGCTTTATTTTCATCGTTCATTGTGCTTTTCCCAATAAAATCTGCAAATTTTTGAGTATTGTCGCGAAGTTGTAAATATAATCCTCCGCTTAACAATGAAATTTTTGTTTTAAAAAACTTATTAGTATCATTTGCTCTATTAAGTTTATTAACAGCAACATAATCTTCAATCAAAAGTTTTGTTCGAGATAAATCCTTGTTTGAAATATCGCGATCAATAATAATAGGTACAATGGTATCTACGCCACAATCAACACCAGCAGAAAGAAGCATTACAAGTGACTTAAGGACTCTTGCACCTGTTCCTCCTATTCCAAAAACATATAGTTTACTCATAATCTTATTTTTTTCAATTACTTAATTAAAAAGGTGAATATTTGCAGTTTCGGCTCCAGCGTTTAAACAGAATACTAAATAAAATGAAAAATAAAGTTGAAATAAAGATATTGCTTAATCCGAATAAAAAGCAATTGGTTTCATATATATGCTGAACTACGATATTACCCCCTTCATCTCTTGTGTAAATTAAACAATCACCAATGTTGCCGTTAAGAAAATCATTAACCGTCCAGATAGATGCTATAAGGAAGTTTACAAATCCAGCTAATCCCAAAATTATGAGCCAATTCCACCATCTGTTTGACCGAGGGTGGTTAAATAAATAAAGTGGTAAATAATAGTAAGCCAAAACAAAAATTAGAACTACAACTATGGTCAACAAACCAATTGAGTTGAAAAGGTTTACGTTCGAATAACCCTGAGTTTCACAATTATATCCCCAAAGGTACTCAGCAAGATTTTGGCCAAATAACGACTCAAACCAACAGTAAATATTTCCTAGTAACTCTTCCATTTTATTTAATGTTTATGGTTATTTCAGTGTAACTTTCATCATTAGCAGAAAAGGCTTCATGCACGCCTTGTATTTGATATTTTATACCATACGTTTTACCTCTAATGGCCATTAATCCTTCGTCATCATTATCCTCAAAAATCCAACTGGGCAAATTGGTTTTATTTAATTTAATCGTTAAAATACCTTTATACACTTTATCTGCCGAAAAAACTAATGTATGGGTATATCCATATGGATTTTTAGTCGCTTTTTTTATTGAAAAGTCATAGTTATTATTGTTTAAAGAATAGTTATTTTTGTCTAATAGGTATTCATTATTTAGTACATATGAAGAAAAATCTACATCCACAGCAAAGGTCACTTTATTGTTTCTTCCATCTTTTCTAAGATTAATAATTGTATTTTTAGGATTAGACTTATCTAAATCAAATTTTCCCGTGTTAATTTTTATTGCGTAATTGACTTTCTTCCTCCCTTCCGCTGTGAATATTTTATAACTTCCTTTTGATGCAATCCTTTCAATAGGAACATTTTCCATTAAATCTTTTACATTCTCAATGTTTCCGATAATCCATATATAATAAGGTAAAACTTCTTCAACTTTATAAATCGGTTTATCATGTCTATTATAGAAAATACCATTAAAAGGTGAAAGAAATTGATAAACAACAACTGCAGCATTAGGATTTGTTTTAAAAAAGTTAGAAAAAATTCTTTTAATCCCGTTATATTGATCATTAATATATTTTTGTGAATCTTTACCTTTTCCTGGGGAAAATATACCGTCAGTTATAAAAAAGGATATTGTATTGTTATTAGTAGCTTTAAGAATTGTATCGAGTAACTCATAAATTTTAGTGGCACCCCGGTTTCCACCCATTTTTTTAAAATCACTCGGATTCAACCTTGTCGCAAATTCATTTAAGTCATTCCCTAAAGGTATTATTCGTGAATTGATATAATACAAATTGATGTCTTCGGTATATTTTATGTATGTATCGTTTAGAAAATTAGAAACAAAAGTTGTAAAATCATTTCCTTTATTTACAAAACCATCCATACTAGCCGAATTTTCTATATATACATTGATCTTTGGTTTTGCTTTAATGGGTATGACAGGGGTTACGATCTTCTTTTCCTGGTAATTATGCTTATGACCATTTCCGCATGAAGCTAGAAATAGTATTAAAAAAAACATTGATTTTAGTCTTATGTTGTTCATCTTGAAAGAATTATTTTTCTACACAGTAAATTTTTTACTTAAAAAAAGTGTTCTCATAACTGTATCTCCTTAAGTTTTCCAAATTTCCCTTGTATTCAAAAAATTGCAATAGCAAAAGAGAATCATTGATCAGGAAAACTTATTTGCCGTTGTACAATATCTTTTAAATCTTGACCTTATTTCTAATCATATCTTCACTTGTTATTTACCTTAACCTTTATACAACATCCTTAAATACAAACTGTTAAAAAAGCGTAACAATTTTAATAAAAAATTTTTAAATCTGCAAAGGATTATTACGTTTTTTATTAAAGGTGTATTTTTTGTGACAAATTTTTATGTTTTTATGACAAAAACACCTAATCTTTATTTGTGTTAAATCAATTAGCACATCGAAAGGTAATAGAACTCAGATGACACTGATTATGCTGATTCACGCTGTGCAAATCCGTGCAACACTTTATATCAATTAAGTTGTCGGTTGACAGTTAATAGTTGTTCGTGAGGGTAGTATCATGTTGAGCGTTAGCGAAACATCTCCCTTACCATAAAGGGGGGATCCTTCGACAGGCTCAGGATGACAAGCGTTATTGTTTGCTGTTCTACTTCGCCTAACGGCTCATGACTCACGCTTTAAATCGTAAATGAGATTCCTCGACAAGCTCGGAATGACAATAGGTAATAATTAGATTCCGTTTAACGGTTAACGGCTCACGGTTAACGGCTCACGGTTAACGATTTAACTCGTAATGAGATTCCTCGACGAGCTCGGAATGACAATAGGTAATAATTAGATTCCGTTTAACGGTTCACGGTTCACGGTTAACGTTTTTCCTGTAGCGCCTTTGTTGATAACAATCCACAAGCAGCCTGAATGTCCTGCCCCCGCGAGGCACGGATTGTGGTAAATATGCCCTTGGCTGTTAGCGAATCGCGAAACTGTATAATGCGCTCGTCGGGTGAGGTGCGGAGCGGCGAATCGGGAATGGGATGGAATCGGATTAGATTTATCCGGCAGTTTATTCCATTAAGCAGCTTCACCAGTTCCTTTACGTGGCGCGGGGTATCGTTTAGCCCATCAAACATAATATACTCAAACGACACCCTGTGGTGGTCGCTAAATCGGTACTTTTTGAGCTCATCAACCACATCGGCTATTGGGTAAACATTCTGGATAGGCATAAGCATCCGGCGCTCATCATCGAACGGAGTATGAAGGCTAATGGCTAAGTGGCAGTTTGACTTTTCAAGGAACTGCTTCATGGCAGGGATAAGACCAATGGTTGAAACCGTAATGCGCTTGGTGCTCCAGCCCATTCCCCACTTTGAGGTAAGAATTTCAAGGCTTTT
>Ga0208198_1002906_pt1 | contig 12283 bp, 10 predicted proteins | sample AD_JPNTR2_MetaG_FD_184446 | JGI IMG/M metagenome (GOLD analysis project Ga0208198, IMG submission 184446) | Active sludge microbial communities of municipal wastewater-treating anaerobic digesters from Japan - AD_JPNTR2_MetaG (SPAdes) (version 2) | ecosystem: Engineered > Bioreactor > Anaerobic... | reverse complement strand
AGGGGTTATTGTGTTTTACTATAACTGCTGCAGGCTTTTGCATTAAGTATTTTAATATATTGAGTGCATTGTCAATATCTGTAAAATTAATCTTGCCGGGATGCTTCCCAAACTGAAGCATCATCGATTCATCAATGCCACTTACAAGCGAATGTCCCGGAGTAATGAAGGCACAATCGCCCAATACAAGATTGCCATTGACAAGCTCATACAATGCTGCCTCCTGCCCCGGGTTTTCACCGTAGCGCAAACCCTTTTCAATGAGCTGTCCTTCATCATTAATCTTCCACGTTCGCTTTCTATATACAAGTGTCTGATTGCCAAAGGTAATGGTCATGGTATCAGGGAAATGGTCATCCATGATGGTGCGATATGCTTTTTTAAGGTCTTCCATACATTGTATCTCCTGAAAGAATAGAATATTCACCTATACCGCTTCACCATATCGCTGCAGGCACTCATTTTGTAAAGCCAAAATTCTCTGGCGCAAATCTTCCATTGCCTGCTCAATGGTATCAACGGTATAATGCTCGGTTGGCATCTCTTTGCCAACAAGTACATATACCTTTCCGGGATTAATATCGCCTGATTCAGGCTTAAGCCGCTGATAGGTACCGTGTATATAAATAGGAACTATCGGCACCCCTGTTTCAATACACAAATAAAACAAGCCTTTTTTAAACGGCTGTAATACTCCCGTGCGGCTGCGTGTGCCTTCAGGGAATATCATGATGCGGTTACCTTTTCGTATTTTAATGGCAGCTAATTTCATGCTTTCGATTGCCCGCTCTCTGTTTTTTCTGTCAATAGGGATGTAACCGCTTAATGTCATGTGCCACCCCATAAATGGGATTTTAAAAAGCTCCTTTTTAGCAGTCCAGCCAAACTTTACCGGAATAATGGCACTCAGTAGCCACACATCAAAAAAACTCTGATGGTTGGATGCAAATATCTGAACTTTATCTTTCGTAATATTTTCAAGACCTTCAACCTGATAGCGAATGCCGCAAAACCAGAGTATATTTTTTGACCAGTTTTGCATGCAAAAGTGTGCCAGGTTACCCCTGGGGCTTACAAACCAGGAAAACAGGGAGATAGTTCCCCAGAAAGCGGTATCAACACCAATGAAAAGCCATGCCATATATGTGTAACCCTTGCGTATCACTGGATTCATAATGGCCTCCACAATTCAACAAATTTTAAATTTTGAACAAATTTTAAAAAACGCAAGGATTACACTATACTTTGCTATGAATGTCAACTATTAAATTACAATCCCATCATTTTCGAGATAATCATCTTCATCACTTCGGATGTGCCAGCATAGATTGTCTGAATCCGTGCGTCAACATAGAAGCGTGACACGGGATATTCGGTACAGTACCCATAACCGCCAAAAAATTGCAGGCATCGATCGGCAACACGCTTTGCTGTTTCGCATATCCAGTACTTTGCCATACAGGTTTCTTTGACAACATCTTCACCCCGAATGTGATGGAGTATCAGGTCATCAATAAAACTGCGGCCAACAGCAATTTCAGAAGCCATCTCTGCTATGGCAAACTGGGTATTCTGGAATTTTGACAATGGTTTCCCAAAAAGTTTGCGTTCTTTTACATAGTCGATAGTTATTGCTAAACATTTTTCCATTGCTGCCTGTGACGCCAAAGCACATACCAACCGTTCTTGCTGTAATTTCTGCATAAGGTAAATAAATCCCAACCCTTCCTGACCAAGAAGATTTTCTTTTGGTATGCGACAGTTATCAAAAAATAGCTCTGCAGTGTCCTGGGCTTTTAAGCCTATCTTTTTTATTGCTTTTCCCTTTGTAAACCCAGGTGTACCGTTTTCCACCAGAAAAAGGCTTACAGCCTGATGCGGTGGTGCTTCTTTTGACGATTTTGCTGCTACAACTACAAGGTCAGCTAATATACCATTGGATATAAATGTCTTCTGACCATTGAGTACCCAGCTATCACCATCCAGGGTTGCACTCGTTTTCATTGCCGCTAAATCCGAACCAGCCTCAGGCTCGGTCATTGCTACAGCCAGAATTATATCGCCAGACGCACACCCTGGCAGGTACTTCATCTTCTGTTCTTCTGTGCCAAATGAATAGATATATGGTGCCACAATATCATTATGTAACGGTATCATGAATGAATTAGCCCCACTATAGGCTAATTCCTCACTCACTATCACCGAATACAAAAAATCACCACCAGGCCCTCCATACTTCTCATCCAGCCAGGGAAGTAGTAACCCCAATTCTCCACTCCGCTTCCACATCTGTCGTGGCACTATACCTTCTTCTTCCCATTTGTCGTAATGCGGCATAACTTCTGTTTCAAAAAATTTGCGTACTGTTTGCCTGAATATATCATGTTCCTGAGAAAATTGTATAGAACGCTTCATTGTTTACTCCTTATAAAAGCGTTTGCCACTCTTTGCCATATCAACAAGTATCTGTGCCGGGGTAAAACGTTTCATCCCTTTATCATAATATTTCATCATTGTATCAACGATGGTTTTGACACCTTCCCGGTCTATATGACGGAAAATTCCTCCTCTGAATGGTGGAAAACCCAATCCTAAAATGGAACCAACATCACCGTCACGCGGCGAAGATATAATACCCTCCTGCAGACACAGGGCTGCCTCATTAATCATCATGAGGCTTACACGCTCCTGAATTTCCTGCATTGGCAAATGCTGCCAGGTTACTTTACCTATAACCTTGTAGATTTCTTCGTTGGGTACACGCATACCTTTCTTCTTTGGTTTGCTGTAATCATAGAACCCTTTCTTATTCTTTTTACCTTTAAATCCCTTACTGAATAAAAGTGGCAATACATTGGACGGTGCTGCACCCCGTGCCTTGAATTCCTGCCCCAGCTCAATTGCCACATGTGCGCCAACATCAATACCAACCTCATCAAGGAGTGCAACAGGACCAATTGGATAGCCAAACTGCAACAGGGCTCGGTCTATATCATTCATTGGCACACCTTCTTCAATCAAGAACACCGCTTCATTGAGATATGGTGCAAGTATTCGCGTTGTGTAAAATCCCGGGCCATCCTTGACCACTATGCATGTTTTGCCCTGCGCAATGCCAAATTTTAGAGCTGTCGCCACTACCCAATCAGCTGTCTTTGGAGTCTTTATAATTTCTAACAGTGGCATGGCAGGAACTGGGGAAAAATAATGCATACCTATCATATTCTGTGGTCGTTTTGAAGCTCTGGCAATGAGGCTTATAGGAATGGCTGATGTATTTGATGCAAAAATTGTGTTATCGCCGGTAACTGCTTCAACCTCTTTTACCAGGTTCTGTTTCAGTTGCAGGTCTTCAAATACTGCTTCAATGACAAGGTCGGTATTCTTAAAATTCACATAATCATCACATGGAACTATTTTGCCCCATAATATTTCTTTATCAAAATCCCGTATGGCACCAGAGCGAGCGCGTTTTTCTAAACTCTTGCGAATCTGCGCCATACCCCTTGACACTGCATCAAGCGCCATGTCCTTAACAAGCACAGTATCACACAACGGCAACGAAACCTGAGCAATCCCGGTACCCATGAGGCCGGTGCCTATCACCGCTAATTTTGAAATATTCTTTGCTTTCTTCTCTAATGGATTTTTCTTGAGATCGGTCATTGCAAAGAAAAGATTCATCAATGATTTTGACTGGTAACTTTTTACTAAAGTCACAAAGCGCTCTATATCTTTTGCCACACCTTTTGTAACATTGGTTTTGTAACCATACTCAACTGAATCTATAGCTGCCAGCGCTGCAGGATATAATCCCCGGGTTTGCTTCATGACCATCTTTCGGGCCTGTGAAAAGATAATCTTTCGGCCCAGAGGATTTGATTCAAGCAACCATTCAACAAATTTCCTTTTGCGTTTTATTGTGCGCTTTCCCTTTAACTGTAATGCCTTTTTAACGCCTATCTCTTTTAATCCATATGGTATAACTATCTCATCAATGAGCCCCAGGCGCTTTGCCCTTCTTGGTCGCACATTGGATCCCTGTAAAATAAGTGGCAGTGCATTCTGTATGCCAATAAGGCGGGGAAGGCGCTGTGTACCGCCAGCTGCAGGGATAAGGCCTAACTTAATTTCAGGCAGGCCCATCACTGTGTCAGTGGAATCAGTAGCAATGCGGTAATCAGTGACAAGCGTAAGCTCCACACCGCCACCCAGGCAGTTGCCATTAATCATTGATACAGTAGGAAATGGAAGTTTTTCTAACTTGAACAGAATATCATTTGCTTTAGAGATATACTGCTTAATCTCTTCATCAGTTTTCATTGCTTTTAATTCATCAATATCAGCCCCAACAACAAAGTTGTCTGGCTTTTCACTGAGTATTACCATCCCTTTATATGGTTTGCCTTTAGTCTGGTTAATTATTGTTTCAATTTCACGTAAAAGATCACTGGAAACTTTATTTACCTTGCCGGGGCAATTGATGCTTACCACCAGCACATCATTGATAACTTCAGTTTTTAAAAACTGCAGATCTTTCATGGTCATTCCTCCTTTATGCACGCTCTAATATGATGGCATTGCCCACTGCACCGGCTGCACACCCGGCAACCACGCCATATCGTTTGCCAGTTTCCCGCAACCTGTTGGCACATGTAGTAACAAGACGTGCCCCGGTAGCACCAAACGGATGCCCCAATGAAAGGGAACCGCCATATACATTGAGTGCATCAATGGGGATTTCGCCCAATTTGCCCGGCAACCCAAGCCTGTCTCTGCAGAAAGAAGCGGATGCAAGCGTTTTAATAACACCAATCATCTGGGCACCAAAAGCTTCATGAATTTCCCATACTCCAATATCTTTAAACTTGAGCTTACCCATTGCTAATGCTTTTGGTATTGCAAAAGAAGGCCCCAGTAGAAGTTCTTCCCACAAATCCTGTGCTGTGAAAGCATATGACTTGATATATGCCAGTGGTTTTATTCCCATCTTTTTTGCCATTGTTTCACTCATAAGAAGAACCGCTGCCCCACCATCCGTCAAAAATGAGGAATTGCCTGCCGTTACTGTACCATACCGCCTGTCAAAGGCAGGTTTTAATTTTGCTAATTTTTCTGGGGTTGTATCCTTACGGAAACCATTGTCTTTTTCCACTAGCTTCCCCTGCGGTGTTACAACCGGTACCACCTCTTTTTTCAAGACCCCCCTTTCCCAGGCAGCTGCAGCACGATTATGCGATAGTGCTGCAAATTCATCCTGTTCACGTTGACTGATACCTAACCGTTTTGCCAGCCTGTCTGCTGTGTCCCCCATACGCATTTTTGTAGAAAATTCACCAATTGCAGGTTGTTGGGGAACTATAAAATCCTTAAAGCTCATGCCTTTTAATAATTTCAGTTTGCCAATTATTCCCTTTGGGCGCTTGAACATGGTGAGGTCTAAAATAAATCGGCGATAGTTTTTAGATATTTTTATATCAGGATCTGAAAAAGTCTCAACACCTCCCGCAACAATACACTCCGCATTACCATTCACAATCAAATTGGCTCCACTGATAATAGCAGCATTTGCCGATATACATGCCACCGTACAGGTATATGCAGGTATTGTATAGGGAAGCCCTGCTGCCAGCATAATCTCACGCGCAACATTTGTGGTTGCAATATCATTTGCAACACCCCCCATAATGACATGGTCTACCAGGTCATTGGGAATGCCTGTTTTTGCTATCAGGCCCTTAACCGCATGACGACAGATTTCATACGCCATCATTTCCCGGTAATCTGTACCGGAGCGTAAAAAGGGCGTACGGCATCCATCAATTATTGCAATTCTGTCACCCTTTGCCATTGAATCCTCCATCAATATAAATAATAATTTGTATATGCATAAATATATTAATGCATATTTATTATGTATTACATTATTACTGTATTACATACCTATTGAACGGTCAACCAAATTTTCTGTAGTTTATAAAAAATTTTTTATGTAGTATGGTTATGAACAAATATGTAATAGTGTACATTCCCTCCACTCTCTGCAGTTGGAGTGTACACTCCATCCTTCATCCATTAATGTTAAAAAATACATACTATTTTAAATTATCTTCTTGAAATAACCTGTGAAAGTTCTTACTTTAATCTAAATTTTAAGATTTTATATTACCATGGAGGTTGCCATGAAATTTAATGAATCTATATTTGATAACGAACAGACACGAAAAGAGTTTCTTAATATATGAAGATAAAGTAGCTCTTCTTAAACTTCGCGCTCAGTTAGAATTGATTGTTGCATTGCTTGGTTTTGGCTATAACGATATTCAGATTATCAATGCCAACAATCCTGAGCTTGCGAAATACAATGGCAAATTCTTAAAAGACATTGCAAAAGAACGTGGCATGAGCCAGTATGAAAATTTCATTGATTTTGCAAAAAAATCCAACGGTCGTGCACGTGTACTCAATCACCGCTATTCAAGTTTTCAAAACATACTGGATCTCATGAAGCATCGCGCATCACTGTTTATGACCGACGCCACACCGTATTCACAGGGTGCTCAGAATCCGGCTGCGTTTGGCAACTATCCTCGTTTCTTTGAAATAGCCCGCGATTACCAGTTACTATCGCCCCAGGAATTAATACGAAAAATGACCGGTGCTATTGCTGACCGTTTTATGCTGAAAAAACGCGGTTACCTGAAAGAAGGTTATATGGCTGATATTACCATCGTTGACTGGAAAAACGTAAAAGATAACAACACATTGACCGAAACCAATAAACGGCCATCTGGCATTGATTATGTGTTCATAAACGGCAAAAAAGTAGTGGATAAAGGCAAAGCAACCGGAGTGCTTGATGCAGGAATGGTGGTGTAATTGTAGTAGAAAAAACATTGATTTTTTAATGCCAGTATATCCACCATACCAGCTGTAACACTTATAAAGCGGAGATAGTTACTTATGAAAAAATTTTGCGGGGCTTACTCATGGTACGTATAAATATATTTACACATATTATTGATATGATTGACTTTAAGCTGTAGAGTCACCAAATAGAACGTGCATGAAACAAAAAATAGGCATCATTGGCGCAGGCGCTTCAGGTCTTATTGCAGCGTATTTTGCTTCACACAATAAGCATACCGAAGTCCATATATTTGAAAAACAGAATAAGATTGGTCGCAAGGTAGCAGCAACAGGCAATGGCAGGTGTAATCTGACCAATATGAATATGGGGTCAGAGCATTATCACTCAGGTGATATACATTTTGTCACCTATGTTTTGCAACATTTTTCACTGCAGGATACACTCAACTTTTTCCATTCCATTGGCATCATGACAACCACGCTGGAAAATGGTAAGGTGTATCCTTCATCACTGCAGGCTTCTACTGTGGTAAAAGTTTTTGAACATGAACTATCGCACAATAATGTCCAGATACATCTTTCACGAAAGATTGAATCAATACAACCTGTTCATCACGGTTTTAAAGTAATTACTGCAGGTAAAGAAGAACATTTCTTCCATAAAGTTATACTTGCCTGTGGCAGTTGCGCCTACGGGTCACTGGGTGCTTCTAAAGATGGCTATGAACTTGCTCAGTCATTAGGGCATACTATCATTGAACCATTTCCGGCAATACTGCCCTTAAACATTGTCAACAAGCAGCTTCACACGTTACAGGGAATACGCTGGGATTGCACATTGAGTGTGGTTATTGGCAACACTACTGTACAGCAGATAACCGATGAGGTACTGTTCACCGCCTATGGTATCTCAGGGCCGGCTGCCTTGAGTATTTCCCGCGCAGTAAATGAAGCAGTATTACTCAATAAAGATGTACACATCAGCTGCAATATTTTTCCACACTATGATATGCACACCTTACGTTCACTGTTTGCGCAACTTATTTCGCAGCCCAAAAAATCCTTAGAATTTGCACTATATGGCATTATGAACAACAAAATGCCCCGTGTGTTTTTATCAATGGCAGGTATTCCGTATGAATGGCCTGCAATTGAATCATTTAATGACATTGATACAATCATTCAGGCATTTACCCGTGCAACATTGTATCCAGGTAAGCCACGCCCTTTTACTGAGGCAGTGGTAGCAGCAGGTGGGATTGATGTAAATGAGGTTAATCCTGCAACGATGGAATCAACATTGCACAAAGGACTTTTCATTACTGGAGAACTATTAGATGTGGATGGTGACAGCGGTGGATATAATCTTCAGTTTGCATGGAGCACCGGAGCTATCGCCGGGAAAAATGTTTAAAACATCGTGATAAACCCTTCAATATGTGAAATAGCATTGCACAATCTGTCTATATGTTCAGGCGTGCTGAATGTTGCCGTGATTGTATATGAAATAAACGTATTACGCCTGCTTTCTTTTTCGGTTATAGTTATGGCTTGAGCATGTTCTCCACAGGTGTTGAAAAGGACATCCCGTATGTACGGAAAATTTTTGCATATAACTTTAAAAGTTATTTCCTGAGGGAAATCATTTTCATTATTCATGGAGTATTCCTTGTGTATATTTGCGTTTATATATTAAAAATTACAGGTTATTTTCATCGTATTATTCCTATCATTTTAGCAATGAATTCTAATGCATTCTGATTCAGGAATATAATGGCAAATAATAACACCGCAAAATATATACTGAACTTTTTATCAAGCCTTTCAATCCTTAATGTAAGCTCAGCTTTGTCTTTTTCTGTCTTTTGATATAATGCATCAATTTTCCCTGTAAGCTCCGCTTTATCCTGTTTCATCATACCTATCAGTTCAGCTTTGTCTTTCTCTGTCTTTTCATATAATGCATCAATTTTCCCTGTAAGCTCAGCTTTGTCCTGCTTCATCATGCCCAAAAGCTCTTCTTTATTCTGGTTAATGATTCCCAAAAGCTCAGCTTTGTCCTGTTTCATTATCCCCAAAAGTTCTTCTTTACTCTGGTTAATGATTCCCAAAAGCTCAGCTTTGTCCTGTTTCATTATCCCCAAAAGCTCTTCTTTGTTCTGATTGATAATGCCTAAAAGCTCTGCTTTATCTTTTTCAGTCTTTTCATATAACACATCAAATTTTCCTGAAAGCTCTTTGCGAAGCTCTTCCAGATCCTGCTTCGTGGCATAGTGACTGAACACCTCCATTTTGAGCTCTTCTTTTGTTTTATACCAGCTGTCATGTACTGTAGTCACTATCACCTCTTCCAGTGCACTCATTACTTTTTTTGCCTTTTCTTTGCCCTTAAAAACATCTTCAAAAATGTCATAGACGTCAGCCGAAAGATGCATTCCCATTTTCAATCTCCTTCCATAAAAATTGTAACACGTTCATATTGAAAAGTCAATCATATATTGAACGTTCCACCACACTTTTATATATAAAACGCTTTGAGATAAAAAAATTTAAAAAAATTTTTATTTTTTTCAATGAAGTATTTTTCTTCAAAATATTATATTCACGTGCACATTACTCCATAATTGTATTCACAAACAATATTCCACTTACTGTCGCTACAGCAATCATACCAATTTCAGCATTTCATATCCCGTAATACCCTGCTCATCGCGCATTGTAATAAGCTCTTTCATTACTTCCCTGTTGACCGGCACACCTTTATCTTTGCGCTCCAAATATACAAGATATTCCTTTTCACCGGCAGTGTAAATTCTTTCCTGACCTGGCATCTTTCGTGAATTACGTAGCTGGCGCAATATATCCCCCGTGATTTCTTTAAACGAATTGATATCCGTAAAAGCTTCAATATCAATGGCTATGAAAAAATGACCCAGATGATACGGCACCTTATTCCCTTTGGTATCAAATCCAGAAAGCATCTTTAAATAGCTGCCTGCCTGCAATGCAGCCGATAATATTTCAACCACCGTACAGTAGCCATATCCTTTATACCCTGCACCCTCCTCACCAATGCCTCCAAGTGGGGTCAGAGCCATAGTTCCTTTGATAAGTCCATCCAGCACCTCTTGCGGGTCAGTACAGGTATTCCCCTCATGGTCAATAACCCAACCGGGTGGAAGCGGCTTATTAAGCCGTGCATATACTTCGACCTTGCCCCGCTGACTTAAACTGGTAGCACAATCAAGCAAAAACGGAAATTCCTCGTCAGTGGGTATGCCAAAGGTCAAAGGATTGGTACCCAGCATATTTTCCACACCAAAGGTTGGCGCAACCGAAGGCCGTGCATTAGTACCGGTTATCCCTATCATATTGTTGTCAGCAGCCATCTTTGCATAGTAGCCTGCAATGCCATAATGAGTGGAATTGCGCACAGCCACCATCCCCAGGCCATACTTTTTAGCCTTGGCGATAGCCATCTGCATTGATCGGTAGGCTATAACCTGTCCCATGCCATCATGCCCATCAACGACTGCCGTCGTGGGCCCTTCCTTTATGATTTCAAAGTGAGTAACTGGCTTCTGAATGCCTATCTTAATGCGATCATAATATATTGGCTTCATACGGTTAACACCATGCGAATCAATGCCAAACTTATCGGCCGTAATCAGCACATCTGCACAGATTGCAGCATCTTCTTCTGGTACACCAATGCTGGAAAATACATCAATCATATATTGTGTGGCAATATCAAAGGGTATCCAGGTTATATCGTTCATGTATTTCTCCTGTGAAAATAGATTTAAATCTTTAACCTTACCCCCAGCCCCTCTCCTTCGCAAGGATATGGGTTAAAGGTAAGATGTGTAAATATTTTCATTTTGTTTAAAAATCCACAGTAATAGACAAAAACATTACTTACAAACCATGCAGCAAAATAAAACATCCCAGAATCAATGAGTTTATACCTTATGTGGTAATAGTCAACCCAATAAAACAATGGTTAAAAAATACAAAATACATTATTTTAGAAGATTATTTTATCAATAAAAGCAACCATTTCTCTCAAATAATACCATAAGGAGCAACAAAATTAACACATGTAGGCTGCATAAAAAGGTCAAGAGTATTTTTCCAAAAATTTCTTCTTTACAACTTTTACGCCTGTACAATATTGTGTACATATATAGTTAAATTTTTATTACACATAATGGGGGCATGGTATGTTGCAAAAAAAAGTAGAAGATAATGTTTGCATTCTGACCTTGAATGATGGCAAAATGAATGCACTCACCGACACGGTGCTGAATGACCTTCGCAATTATCTTAAAGAAGCAGCAGCTGATACTTCAATTAAAGGTGTTATTTTAACCGGGGAAGGCAAAACGTTTTCATCCGGATTCAGCCTGCCTATGTTTTTGAGTTTTAAGGATGTGGATGAAGTAGTTAAATTTTTTGAAGTTGAAGAAGAAATTTTACTGGAACTGTTTATGTTTGAAAAGCCAGTCATTGCAGCATTAAATGGTCATACCGTTGCCGGCGGTATGATTTTTGCAATGGCCTGTGATTACCGAATCATGAAAAACCATCCAAAAATCAAGATGGGTATGAGCGAAATTAAAATTGGTCTACCTCTTTCTATTGCGCAATGGAATGTGGTTCGATTTGGCCTTGATAGTGACAAAAAGTTCAGAGACATCATGTATTTTGGCAATATGTTTGGCCCCGAACAGGCGTTGCAATTAGGCCTCATTGATGAACTTGTTGATGAGGATAAGCTGATAAGCAGGGCAAAAGAACTTATAAATCTCTGGAAGAATAATCCGGGCAATGCCTTTACTCCTCTGAAACTATGTATACGAAAAGAGACTGCGGAAAGGATTCGAAAAGAGCTAAAAGAAGGCGATATGAAAAAAGAATTGAAGTGTTTCTTTGATGAAAATGTCCGCAAAACCTTAGAATTTGTACAGGCAGCAATGAGCAAGTAATTTTTATGTCCGATAGTTCCGATAATACAAGCAAAGGAGCTATGGGACTTCATCTTTATTATGAATATAAAAGAAGCGGGATGGAAAATATTTTCACTGCGCAGTGAGGAAGTATCATTCACCATCCCGCTTTTCTTTCTGTATCTGTTCTCAGGAATATTCTTCGCAACTGGTCAGGTATATACCGAATCACTGTTTTTACAAACATACGGGGCAGCCGGGCTATCCAAATTTTTTGCAATTAATGGCATTGTATTATTCCTTTCTGGATTTATCTACACCTATTTCCTTGAATTATTTTCTTTAAAGCGGGCATATATTCTGCTCATTGTGTTATTCTGCTGTATACCTGGCAGCACACTACTTCCTTCAGGCTGGGCACCACATGACCCTCTTTATCTTTTTATTGGCAATTATATTGCAAC
>Ga0208198_1002898_pt1 | contig 12304 bp, 11 predicted proteins | sample AD_JPNTR2_MetaG_FD_184446 | JGI IMG/M metagenome (GOLD analysis project Ga0208198, IMG submission 184446) | Active sludge microbial communities of municipal wastewater-treating anaerobic digesters from Japan - AD_JPNTR2_MetaG (SPAdes) (version 2) | ecosystem: Engineered > Bioreactor > Anaerobic... | reverse complement strand
AGGAAGTGGCCGCAACCACCGGAACAGGAGCTGCGCTTTACGCCCTTTCTGTGGAGGGTACCGGCTCAACCAGCACCAAGCTCTGGAAAAGCATCGATGGTACTACCTGGACTCTGGTCACAAACAATACGGGCTACCCCATACTGGGGGGTATCTTTGGAGCCTCTGATACACTCTTTGCAGGAGCCAGAAATAGCGACACCAGCCAGGCCGCAGTTTTATATGACCACAGCGGTACACTGATGACTGCCCTGGGCCCTGTCGCCATCTCAGACGCTGTCCCCGGCACCCTGGTCGGGGCCGTTCAGATGGGAGGCAACTATTACCTGGCCGTAAGCGGCAAGGGGGTTTATGCGGCAGACACAGCAAATGACTTTGGAACTGCCTCTCCAATTTATGGCACCAACGATACCAAATATAAGCTGAACGGTCTTATTGCCCTGAACAACCAGGTGGTGGCCGTGGGGAGCGGGGGCTATATGCTTGCCGGGAATAGCGACAGCTTTAGCGAGGTATCCGGTGCAAGCGATACGAGTTATCCCTATACGGGAGCCCTGGCGGTGTGGACAAGTGGTACCGATACATTGCTGCTTGCAGGGCGTCGTTACAGTTACAGCACCTATACCAACGGGTACTGGGAAGTGACTCTCAGCAGCGGAGATCAGCTGGGAACCACCGTCACCATGAACAAACCCGGAGCAGGAAGCCCCACCACCGTGGCCGATACAGCTACCTATGAGCAATCTCTGGGGCAGAAGGTCATCACTGCCCTGTATCAGGCACCGGGCGGAGCCCTCGGTACTACATTGTTTGCTTCCACGCTTAAGGATGGACTCTGGGCATACCGTAACAATGCCTGGAATGCGGAAGAATAACCCTGCCTAGAGGCCAGCCCCGTCATGGATGACCTGTTTACTGCTGAAGGGGCGGGCCCTCCCTCCGGTCCGCTGGCAGACCGGATGCGGCCCCGTACACTCGATGAAGTCATTGGCCAGGACCACATCGTCGGCCCGGGCCGCCTCCTCCGCCGTTCCATACAGGCGGACCGGCTTTCTTCCCTTATCTTTTACGGCCCGCCAGGTACGGGAAAAACAAGCCTTGCCCGGGTCATAGCCAATACCACCAGAAGCAGCTTTGAAAGTCTTAACGCGGTTCTGGCGGGCGTCAAGGACATCCGGGAAGCGATAGACCGGGCCGACGACCGGCGGAGGCTCTATGGCCAGCGGACCATCCTGTTTGTCGATGAGGTTCACCGCTGGAACAAGGCCCAGCAGGATGCCCTCCTCCCCTGGGTAGAAAACGGTACGGTCATTCTCATTGGAGCTACTACAGAAAATCCCTTTTTCGAGGTAAACCGGGCCCTCGTGAGCCGGAGCCGTATTTTCCAGCTTAAGCCTCTCACCAAAGAAGCCCTTTTTGAAACTGCCCGTCGGGCCCTGAACGACAGGGAACGGGGCTATGGAAAATGGAAGGTCCGCTTTCAGGAAGGGGCCCTGGAACACCTGGTAGAGGTAGCCTCGGGGGATGCCCGGAGTCTCCTGAATGCCCTGGAACTGGCGGTTGAAACTACCCCACCCTCCTGGCCCCCCGAGGAAGGGGCGGAGATTTTCATCAACCTGGAAGCGGCTGAAGAAAGCATACAGCGCCGGGCGGTGCTCTACGATAAGGATGGGGATTATCATTTTGATACGATAAGCGCCTTTATCAAGAGTGTCCGCGGGAGCGACCCCGACGCGGCCCTGTATTGGCTTGCAAAGATGGTCCGGGCGGGGGAAGACCCGGCCTTTATTTTTAGACGCATGATCATCCTGGCCAGCGAAGATGTGGGCCTCGCGGATCCTAATGCGATTAATGTGGTCATTTCCTGTGCAGAGGCCTTTGACCGGATCGGCTTCCCCGAGGGTAATTTTCCCCTGGCCCAGGCTGCCCTCTATCTTGCCACGGCTCCCAAATCGAATACCACCCTGTCTTTTTTTGACGCCCTTGCAGAAATCGAAAAGGAAGATGCGGAGGTGCCGAAACATCTTAAGGATGGGAATCGGGACAAGGAAGGCTTCGGCCACGGCGAAGGCTATGTGTATCCCCATGCTTACCGGGAACACTGGGCGGCCCAGCAATATCTGCCTTCGGCCCTGCGGGGAAAAACCTTTTATAATCCTTCAGAGGTGGGATATGAGGGCCGCATCCGTGATGAGGTACTTCGCAAACGGGAACTGCAGGCCGCAGTGATTCTACAGGATCTGGAACGGGGCACTGCGGAGGCCGAGGGGCTTTCCTGGTCCGCCGCAAGTAAAGGCCGGGAGGGCTGGTTTAAACGTCTAGAATCGAGCCGGTCCCGCACCCTCCTGGAAGATCGGGATCTCCTTTTTTCAGAGCTCACTGTACAGCGGCATGATCGGCTCCTTGTCTGTAATGCCGATGAGGGTTTGCTGCTCTGGGAAGCCCTGCGGCGCGCCCCGGAGGGACTGGCTGCGGGGATCGTCCAAAGCCAGCAGAGCCTCCAAACCCTGCTGCATTTTGCAAAGCAAAGTATGACTACCCTGGAAGAAGAGGAACTGCCCCGGCTTATGGTGCTTGCCGACCAAGACATACCCGATCGTAGCGATGCGGAAGAGTATCTTAGCACCGGAACATTTGAATATATTCTTGCACGGGATCTTTTCAGGAGGCCTTTACCCAGTAAAACGATTTCTGACCGGATCACAAGTTTTTCCCAGCGGGCTCGCTCCCTGCTTGTACCGGGAGGCAGGCTTGCCCTGATAGGGAGCCCACCCCGGCGGGGTATGAGGATTGCGAGCCTTATCGAAGAAGAAATACCGAGACTCGAAAACATTGAGTCTGAAACCATAAAGGATCTGATACATAGCCTAAAAGAAGCAGAGGCTGTCTTCTGGGATAACTATAAGAGTGCCTGGGAATGGGAAGACCTGGAGTCTGACCTCCGGAGCGCAGGCTTTGAGACAAAGAGCAACATCCTTAAACGAAGTGAAGAGCGGCTCATAAGTACTTCGGATATCAACAGCTGGTTTGATACGGAAAAATCCTCCTGGGGAAAAAGCATGGCAAATCAGCTGGGAGCAGAACGCCTTGGTGCAATCCGGGACTTGATGTATAGTCTGGCCAAACAGGGCCCTCTGACATGGAAATGGGAGGCCGTACTGATACATGCGACTGCGGTATAAGTTTATTGCCCTCTATAGCTGCATTAGCTGTATTTTTCTCATCCTGCTGTAACAGACCTTGCATCCTTACCCATTTGGCCCTAGAGTTATACCAGAGGAAGTAACATGGAAGTTCTTCGGGATATTTCATGGATATCCCAGGTTGCCCTTGGGCCCCTGGAGCGCTTTGAGCTGGAAGGATACTCGGTTATTGGTGTCGCCGGCCAAAAAGGCGGTACCTATCAATATCGGCTCCTCTTTTTTGAAGCCCATGAGCAAAGGCCCTTTTATGCTATCAACCTGGAGCGAACCATCCTTGGAGATGGCATATTAACAGAACAGATTGGGGCTCAACATCATACGTTAGAACACCTTACGCAAGCTCATAATTATGAAACCTTTCGGATAAAGGCTCTAGAACGGGCCCTCTCTTTTTTACCTACCCTTAAACAATGAGTAAAATCTTGTGCCATTGTTTTTTTAGAAAAAATACCCCATATACAGCTCAGGTTGCACTTTCAAAACTTCCTGAGTTTTGAAAGAGCCTCAATAGATTTTTGCAAAAACCACAAAAAAAAGACTCAAGTTTTCTGTCTAAATCTCCGATACTTGAAGAGCTAAATACTTTCTATTCCCTTTGGGGTTTACCATTGCGATCTCCCCCTATTTGGAAGATCGGCCTATTTGACAAAATATTTAGCACTTTTTGTGGGATTTACGCGGAGACAAGGATGCCTCCGCAGATCATACTATCAAGGAGGATGACATGATCATCAACCACAACCTGAGCGCGATGTATGCAGACCGCTCCCTCAAGGTTACCCAGTCGGCTTTGGCAAAGGATATGGAAAAACTTTCCTCCGGCCAGAGAATCAATCGTGCAGGCGACGATGCTTCCGGACTTGCTGTATCTGAAAAGATGCGGAGCCAGATCCGCGGCTTAAACCAGGCTTCTACCAACGCTGCAAACGGCATATCTTTTATTCAGACCAGCGAAGGATATCTGCAGGAAACCCAGGACATTATCCAGCGGCTCCGGGAACTGGCAGTACAATCAGCCAACGGTATCTATACCGATGAGGACCGGATGCAGATTCAGGTTGAAGTCTCCCAGCTTGTGGATGAAATTGACCGGATCGCCAGCCATGCCCAGTTTAACGGCATGAATATGCTGACCGGACGATTCGCCCGCCCCACCGGTGAAAATGTGGTAACCGCCTCCATGTGGTTCCATATTGGTGCCAATATGGATCAGCGGGAACGGGTTTACATTGGTACCATGACCGCATCAGGCCTGGGCATCCGCAACTTTGGAGATGGAACCATTATTTCCCTCGCTTCTCCTGACGGAGCTAACCGTTCCATCGGAACCCTTGACGAAGCTCTGAAAAAGGTTAACAAGCAGCGGGCTGACCTGGGTGCCTATCAAAACCGTCTGGAACATGCGATTCGCGGCATAGATATTGGCGCTGAAAATCTCCAGGCTGCAGAATCCCGGATCCGCGATACCGATATGGCAAACCAGATGGTATCCTACATGAGGAATCAGATTCTCTCCCAGTCTGGCACTGCTATGTTAGCTCAGGCAAACCAGAGAACAAATTCGGTCTTGCAACTTCTCCAGTAGCGTAGTACATTATAATAGGTTAAACGGAATTATCGGAATAATCCGGTAATTCCGTTTTATTGGAGGTTTTTGCAAAAATAACAGACTTTTGCAAAAACCTCATTGATCTTTGAAAAACACCCTCGCAATAAGCATGGGGCGGTATGGAGCAGACCTTGATTATTCGAGGACTGCTCCGTTCCGAAAGGGGTTTCCGATCCAGGGGTAGGCGCGACCCCCCCAAGATCGGCCCCTATCCCATGGAACGACCATCGGCTACGGATAGCCGTAGGTATTATTGCAAGGAGGGTCATATGATCATTAATCACAACATGAGCGCCATGTACGCAAACCGGCAGCTTGGGGTTACCCAGGCCGATGTGGCTAAAAACATCGAAAAACTGAGCTCCGGTCAGCGTATCAACAGAGCTGGGGACGATGCTTCCGGGCTTGCTGTTTCCGAAAAAATGCGGGGACAGATCCGGGGTTTGAACCAGGCACAGCGCAATATAGAGAATGGTGTTTCCTTTATTCAGACCACAGAAGGGTACCTCCAGGAAACCCAGGACATCCTTCACCGGATTCGGGAACTCTCAGTACAGTCTGCCAACGGCATCTATACCGATGAAGACCGTATGCAGATTCAGGTAGAAGTCTCCCAGCTAGTCGATGAAATCAACCGGATTGCCAGCCATGCCCAGTTCAACGGTATGAATATCCTTACCGGTGCTTTTGCCCGGAATTCTACCGTAAACCGGGTTATGCAGTTCCAGGTTGGCGCGAACATGGACCAGAATGAACGGGTCTATATCGGGACCATGACCGCACAGGCCCTTGGTCTCCAGGGCGCTCAGGGTGATACAGGAATAATTTCCCTCGCCAATCCTGAGGGAGCCAACCAGGCAATCGGTGTTGTCGATTCTGCACTGAAGCAGGTATCCAAACAGCGGGCCGATCTTGGTGCCTATCAGAATCGTTTTGAAATGGCAGCCAAGGGTGTTGCTGTTGCCGCTGAAAACCTTCAGGCTTCCGAATCCCGCATCCGGGATGTGGACATGGCGTCGGAAATGGTCAACTATACCAAGAATCAGATCCTGTCTCAGGCAGGCACTGCAATGCTGGCCCAGGCTAATACCAGGACCCAGTCTGTAATGCAGCTTCTTGGTTAATAAAGTGTGAGATTGCTCGCCAAGAGACATCTGGACGTCGTCTTTTGGAAGGCAAAAACGGGGGAAGTTCGCGCCCTTCCCTCGTTTTTCTTTTTTTAAACAAGCGATTGGAGATAACAGTTAAAGACTGCTTACAAACAATCGCATAACCAATTTGTAAAGGGGGTACCTATGGGTATGCACATTAGTACCGTAGGATATGGATATCCTGCGATAGGACTCCCGCAAGAACGTGGACCTGCTACACAGGCCCATATACCCGTTATGGAAGGCCGCACGGAGGCCCCTTCCTCGTTTGAAGCATCCTTGCCGGGAACCAATTCAGTACAGGATCTGCAAAATATTGCAGATGAACTAGAAAAAATCAGCCTCGCGTTCAGCCGAAAGCTGCGTTTTGTTGTGGATTACAAGACAAAAGAGGTGATTGTCAAGGTTATTGATCCTTCTTCCGATAAGGTGATTAAGGAACTTCCGCCTGAAGAAATGCAGCGACTGCATCAACGCATTAAAGAAGCCTTAGGACTTCTTTTCGATCAGACTGTATAAGACCGGGCGGAACAATAGAAGGACCGATGTCGGATATATATATTCCCGGAGTTAAAAGCCGTTACGATACCGATAAACTCATCGAAGACCTGATGAAGGTCGAGCGGATACCAAAAGAACGGGCTCAAAAAAATGTAGAAAATTTAAAGACCGAAAAAACTACCTGGCAGGATATCGGCCGTCGTATGACAAGCCTCCGGGAAAGTGCCCGTACTCTATACTCATTTCAAAGTCCCTTTACAGAACGGGTTGTTAAATCTGCAGACGAGTCCGTGATTACCGGCACGGCAGGTCGCGAAGCGGCTGAACAGGAACGCAGTTTTATAGTCAAACAAATAGCCACTGCGGATCGCTTTCTTTCAAAACCATTACCAGAAAATTATACTGTCGCCCCTGGAACTTATACCTTTGGAGTAGGAAAGGATAGTCTTTCCTTTGCCTTCAGAGGCGGAAGTCTAAAAGATTTTGCTGAAGCTCTAAACAAACGGGGCCGGGATATAATTCGCTCCGATGTGATAACAGTAGAGCCGGGAACAAAGTCATTGATTATCGAATCCCTTAAAACAGGTTCGGTAAACCGATTATCCTTTAAGGAGGATGCTGAAAAACTGGCCCTGAATACGGGCATGGTAGAAAAAATAGACTCCGTAAGCCGAAATCTGGTTAAAGAACCAGTTACGGTACCGGCGGGCGGTTCTAAACAATTCCCCATAGGTCCTACCCTGCCGAATCGGAGCGGTCTAATGTTGTCCTATGAAATTGCTACAACGGTAAAACCCGATACATCAAACCAGGATCCAGGTCCTCCCTCGGGCCCTGAGATTCCTGTACCCGGCAGCATAACCTATGGGGGCATTACCATAGAAAACGATCCCGCGACCGTAGCGTTACCCCCCTACTCGCCTCCACCCCAGCCGAAGCGGATAGATACCTTTGATGTTATACAGCTTTCTTTTTCAGACGGAACAACAAAGCGGTTGCCCCCGATCAGCGATGCAACAGAATATAAAAACTATCAATATAAACTTGCAGACATCAGTGATGGGAAAACTATAACATCCATAAGCGTTGTAAATGGAAATACTCACCGGGACATCAATATACAGAACCTGCGTATTTATGACAGCGAAGCCAATGAAGGGCTCCGTCCGCTGAATCCGGTTTCTACCGCCCAGGATGCAATCCTTACGATGGATGGTATTCAGGTAAACCGAAGCTCTAACACCATTGATGATCTCATCCCTTCGGTGACCTTAACGCTTAAAGGCTCTAGTGACAAACCGGTAAAAATAAATGTCGAGCCGGACCGTCAAGCCTCAAAGGATGGTATTATCAGTCTTGTCGCAAACTATAACCGGCTCTTGGCGGATCTGAATGTACTGACCCGTAATGACGATAAAATTATTCAGGAATTAAGCTATCTTTCCAAGGATGAGCAGGATGAAATGAAAAAAAAGCTGGGATCCCTGCAGGGGGACTCTACGCTGAATACCTTCAAGTCGACCCTCCAGCGGCTTGCAACTTCAAGTTATCCTACCTCTTTAGAACGAGAAATGGCCATGCTGGCCCAGATTGGCATTAGCACCGATGCCCGAAAAGCCGGATCCAGCCAGGGTTATGACGCAAGCAGGCTCCGGGGTTATCTAGAGATTGATGAAAAGGTCCTGGATCAGGCCTTGCAGAGCAAATTGCCGGCGATAAAGGAGCTTTTTGGCAAAGACACCGATGGGGACCTGATCGTCGATTCAGGTTTTGCCTTTTCCCTGGACAACCTTATCCGTCCCTATGTTCAAACCGGAGGAATTATTGCCCTTAAAACCAGCGGCTTGGATAATCGAATAGGTCAGGAAGAAAAACGGATAGAAAGTCTTGATAAACAGCTCGCAGCAAAAGAGCAAAGTCTGAAACAGCAATATGGAAAAATGGAAGGGGCATTGAACAGCATGGAAAAAACATCCTCTTCCCTTGATCAGTTCAGTAAATCATCCAATCAGTAGGAGCAACTATGCAGGTAACAATTAACGGAAACAACACCGATCTGGTAGTAGAAACAGAAAGAACCCTCGGCGAATTACTCGCAAATCTGGAACTATGGCTCGAAAATCAGGGATATAGCGTCAGCGGTCTGGCGGTAAATGGTTCATCCGTAGTGGCTGAAAACCTGGAGAAAATGTACAGCCTTGAGCTTGCTACCATCGAAACCCTGGATATTAAAGCTTCGAGTTGGGTGGAGTTATATCATCAAGCCCTGCAAGAGGCATTAAAACTTGTACGAAATTTGCAGGAAGCATCCTTTCAGGAACGGCAGAAACTTGTTAAAGACTGGCAAGACTCTGTCAGCATGCGGTTTATTATGGATCGGGATATGGAACTGGGGCACTTTTTAAATACCGCATTTGCTGGAGACGGAACACTTTACAGTGGTTTGGAAAGTCTTATCTTAGAAAGGCTTGGTGAATTGGAAGATCCGCTTAAGGCAGCAAAGATGATCCAGTCATTGTTTGCAGAAACGGTGCAACGGATGGAGAATCTCCCCCTGGATCTACAGACCGGGAAAGATCGGCAAGCGATGGAAACCCTGCAGCTCTTTACGGTTATCATGGGTAAACTTTTTAGATTGATTCCCCTTCTTGCTTTTAATGGAATAAAAACAGACTCCTTAAAACCAATACTGGAAGAAATTGGGACTATCTTACAGGACTTGCTGTCTGCCTATGAAACAAAAGACACGGTTCTTGTAGGAGATCTGGCAGAATATGAGATTGCCCCCCGACTCAGATCTTTGCAGGAAGCTCTGACACCCCTGCTTGGGAGCTCTTAAGGAGCAAACCTATGATGATCTACTTACTGCAATCACCCTATTTTAAGGAAAATGACCCTCAAAGCATGATCATTGTACTGGTACTCATTGTGGCATTCATTGTTATCATGAGTACGGTGAATGTTGCCCGTAATGGCATTGGCGGCACTGGAGGAAAAAAGGGAACGGGTCCAAGAAAATTCAGCAAATTTGCCCTTCGCAGGGCAGCTGCTGCCCTGGAACTTGATCGGGACCAGATAAACCTGCTTGAATGGGCATTTAGAACTAATGGCATTACGGATCCAGAAATCACCCTTTTGAATCCAACATTGCTTGACAAAACTTTTAAACATGCTTACCGGATGATTGAGAAAAGCGCTGAGACAGAGGCTATTGCAGAAGAACAAAAATCCATGTTGTTTTCTATCCGCAACAGGGTAGAAGCAACGAGAAGCAGCTCCGGCAAGATTACCTCTAGTAGAAAGCTTCCCGATAATATGCCCGCAACCCTGACCAGCCCCAAAGGTGAGACCTATCCGATTAAAATTATATCTGCAAAGGGTGATGAACTCTTAACAGAATGCCCCCGCAGCGCGGTTGGAACCCCTATCCGATTGCCAAGGGGTGCGAAGGTACAGCTTTCTTTTTATTCTAAATCCAGTCAGGGCTACAGGATGGAAAGCCGGGTTATGTCTACGATTGATACCCCCAGGGGACCAGCCCTGCAGCTAGCCCATTCAGAGAAGATTGAAGCCCTGCCTAATCGTCGTTTTAAACGGAAACAGACCCATATTTCATGTTTCTTTTCATTAGTCCGGATTGAACAACGGCAAATTGGCCGAAAAATCGAGAAAAAAACTGTGGTGGATGACAGGAGAAGCTTGGGTACTATACTGGATATTTCTGCTGGGGGCTGTGCCATAAAAAGTGCAGCGGCCCTTCCGCCTGGAAATTATGTAAAAATAGAATTTGATGATGAACATGACCGCAGCCATGCAGCTTTGGGTAGAGTAATCAGAACCAATAAAACCGGGGCTATAGGCGGTATCATGCATATTCAATTTATAAAAATTCCCCGCAAAACCTTGAATGCCATAAACGCCCTGGTCTTTGAATATGACCAGGATTGACGGAGGGTATGGGAAACCGTACAATTTAGATACGATGAAGATTTTAGAGGTAAAAGATATAAGCCGCAAGGAAACTCATATTTATTATCGCCGTGTTTTTAATGGGACTGCGGTATTGGAGCTTATGCATAAACCGGTTTCAAAACGTATCGAATTTATAATAGAAACTACACCCTTGGGCAAGAAGAATATTACAGTCTCACTGGTCGATCATGTAGAGTATCCTTTGATGCCCCTTATTCATGGTCTACGTACAAAAATTGCAGAACTTGATGCAGAGGGGGCCCTGCCCTGATCGAATTTATTACCCATTCGGAAGATGAAACCATCGAACTAGGTAAACGTATTGGACGCCTGCTAAAACCCGGATCGGTGATTGCACTTTACGGAGGCCTTGCTGCGGGAAAAACTACCCTTACCAAGGGTATCGCCCAGAGTTTAGGTATCACCGAACCAATAACAAGTCCAACCTACACGATTATCAGTGAATATGAAGGGACCTGCCCCTTGTATCATATGGATTGTTACCGAATTGAAGGGGATGAAGACGCCATAGCCATAGGTATTGATGAATTACTCTACAGCAAGGGCATTTGTATCATTGAATGGAGCGAACGGATCCCCAACTTACTGCCCGATACAACAATTAAAATTACACTTTCCGTGCTTCCCGAAGGTGAACGCCGAATTGTAATTGACAGCACCGAACTGGAGGCTCAATTATGAATATACTTGCGATAGATACGGCTACCGATATCCTCTCAGTCGCCCTTGAGACGAACCAGGATCTATGGTTTATGGAAAGTGATGCCGGGCTGCATCATTCTGAACGGCTCCTTTCAATGATAGATGCCGTCCTTAGCCAAAGCAATACAAAAAAGGAAGACCTGCATCTTTTAGCCTGTATGGAAGGTCCCGGTTCTTTTACAGGACTTCGAATCGGCTTTGCAACTGTTAAGGGAATGGCAGCTGCTTTAGGGATCCCCTTTATTGCTATTCCGACCCTGGATTGTATGGCCTATTCCTGGAAGCTTTGGCCTGGGTATGTGCTTCCGGTTATTGATGCAAAAAAGAATTGCTATTTTTGGGCTTGCTTCAGTCAGGGCAAACGGCTTACAGAATATATGGATGCCCCCCTATCTGATGCCCTTTCCTATCTACAAAACAATCCTGCCACCTCTCCAGTATTGCTGACCGGACCTGATGCTGAAAAAGCACAGGGTCTCTTTGAACAGGATCTCATGGAACATGGAACTTCTATACAGATAATTCGGGATTTCTGGTTTCGGAATGGAAAAGCTAAAGAATTGCTTGTATTAGCAAAAAATAGATTTACAATAGAGGGTAAGGGGAACGAAGATACTTCGGGTCCGGTCTATCTACGAATGAGTGACGCGGAACTCTCCAGAGGTGAGTAAATGGAACTACATGAGCATGAAATTGAAGAGCTCGAAGAGGTTCTCGAACCAGTTGAAGATCCTGACCTTTTAAATACAAATCTAGTTTCCGCATCCTCTGATACCCCCCCCATCATGAGGCCCTTCGTTAACAGTATTTTCCCTGTCCTATTGATCAATAAGGAATTTCTTATTCTTTTTGCAAATCGAGCCTGCAATAACCTTTTTACCGGATATTTTAGACTTCAGAATAATTTGTTTTTTGATGTATTTGGCAAAAGCCTTGGAACAGAAGCCCTAAAAGAAATACGGCAGGCAGTCCTATTTGGTAATCATGGGTATTCCTGGAAAGGTTCAATCAAAACAAAAACCCGTGAAGCAGGAACCCTGCAGACAAAGGTATATCTTTTTCCCGTGATACAGGCAAACCAGGCTCCGGATAATTTCATTGTGCTCTTTGATGATGTTACCCAGGAAAACAAAAAGCTCCTTCAG
>Ga0208198_1002895_pt1 | contig 12316 bp, 10 predicted proteins | sample AD_JPNTR2_MetaG_FD_184446 | JGI IMG/M metagenome (GOLD analysis project Ga0208198, IMG submission 184446) | Active sludge microbial communities of municipal wastewater-treating anaerobic digesters from Japan - AD_JPNTR2_MetaG (SPAdes) (version 2) | ecosystem: Engineered > Bioreactor > Anaerobic... | reverse complement strand
AGGGCCGACACCACAAAGAGAGCCCGCCAGCCCAGATGGGGCACCAGGAGCCATGCAAGACCCGCGGCCGCTATGGTTCCCAGGGCCCAGAAGGATTCCAGCAGCACAAGCCGCTTTCCCCGGTCTTTGGCGGGTAAAAATTCCGCAAAGACCGCATAATCTACCGGGAGAGTACCCCCTACACCAAAACCGGTAAGCATCCGCAGCACCAGGAAAACCGCAAAATTGGGAGAAAAGGCGGAGAGTAAACCAAAGAGGGAATCCACACCGATGGTGGCCATGAAGCCGAACTTCCGGCCCACCAGGTCTGACAGCCGGCCCCAGATTAGAGCGCCGGCAAACATGCCGACAAAGAGGGCCGTGGCAAGGAGCCCCTTCTGGGCCGCCGTGAGGGACCATTCCGCCGCCATTGCGGGCAGTGCAAATGACACAAGCATAACTTCCATGGCATCGGCGGCCCAACCAAGGCCGCACACCCACAGAAGCCGACGCTGGAACGGACCATAGCCGGCCTGTTCCACCAGGGGATCGAGAGAAAGGTGACGCATATCCTACCTCTGTAAAAGAACATTTCACCCCAGTGCAATCGCATTGAGCATACCAGTGGCCTCGTTGCGGTCGCGCCGGGCGGGGCAGGCACGGCGTCGCAGCATCTTCATAGCAGAAATCCCATGTTTCTTTCAAGAGAGGCGGTAAAAAACCTTGACAGTATCCCTCCGCTGAAAGAAAGTAGAACCATGACGAGCCTTTACATAAAACCCTTTAATCCCGAACTGGAAGACCGGATACGACGGAACCCCAGCCTGAACATCGACAGTTTCATCATCCCAACCCCCTATGCGGTGGATGAACGGCTCGAGAAGGATTACCAATTCTCCTTTGTGTGGGAAGAAGAGCGGGAAATCCTCGGCTTTATAGAGGTATGGACCGACCCGGAAAAACAGCGGCTCCATATCTACAAACAGGTAACCAGCCCCTTTGGCCGCAGCAAGGGCATAGGCTCGGCTTTTCTTGCACACCTGGCTTCGATTGCACCGGAGGGAGCCCTGATAGACCTGTACATCTGGGAACGGCAGGCTGAGATCTTAGCCTTTTATAAACGCCGGGGCTTTGCAGAAAAGGAACGGCTTAATTGGCGGGCCCTCAATTTCATCCGCCTGGAAGCGGAGGCCCGGCATATCCGCGAAACTATCCCCAAGGTTGGCATCAGTTCCGGCACTGCGGATGAGCTGGGCAAAATCCGGCACGATGCAAAAAAGGCGATCCGGCTTCTTGCAGACATGGCGGGGGCCCTCACCGCAGAAAACTGTTCCCGCATTATAGAAGACATTAACCGGGAGACGACGGCCCTCATCAACACCCTGAACCTTTTCCGGGACTCGGTCCAGCGGTTCAGAACCATCAACCTGAAGGAACTGATTATCGACCGGATTATCCCCATGGTGGAACATTCGCCGGTCAACTGCGAACTGGTGCTCCGCTTTGCCCCCAATGTGGGGGAAGCCAGGGCCCACTATCTGGAAGCAGCCCGGGCCATTGTAAACCTGGTATCCAACGCCCTGGATGCCATCAAGGCGGCCGATCGGCCTGGACGGCTTGCCATTTCTGTAGAGGAGGTGAGCCCCTGGATACTCCTCACCGTCGAAGACAACGGGATCGGGATAGACAGCAAAAAACTGCAAGCCGGTGCCGATGGACGGCCCCAGTTTGTGGGCATTACCACCAAGGCAAACATGGGAGAAGGTCAGGGAACCCGGCAGATCTATGCGGCCTTCGGGACAGAAAACATCTCGGTGCACAGCGAAGTCGGCAAGGGCACCCGGTGGATAATCCGGCTGCCCCGGGCTGAACATCGGGAAGAAAGCGAACTCCAGGCCCTGGAAACCCGGCTGGCCGAATTTAAGGCCATCAGTGCTTCCGATGCACCTAAAGTGGAGGCCGACAAGGCAGAAATCGCTGCCTACATCTGGAGATGCACCAAGCTGGAAATTTTAATCTGGGATCACATACTCCAGTTTGCCCGAAAAAACAATGTGAGGGATATCTATCGATCCTTCCTCTCCTGCCGCCATGAATCTATCTCCCTCGCATCCTTCCGGGAAGACCTGGAAAATTATAAAACCGACACACCGGAACTCCGGCTCTGGCTCCTCGAGGCGGTTCGGATTTTAAAACGGGAGGATACGGTTCTGCAGACCCTCAACCGGAACGGTGAATTGCAGGGGGTAATGTTCAAAGCCTACGGTCAGGCGGTTGAACGGACGGTCATTTTCACCTTGGACCCGGCCACCGGCCTCTTTGGAGCCACGGACCGGAAACTGGCAGAACATGCGGACTTTGTTCCCTATTTAGGAGCCAGCCGGGACCGCTGTCTGAGGGGAGAGTTTTTTGGCGACGTTCAAAATGCATCGAATCCCATACAGCTGGGGGTCTGGGAACTGGGGAGTCCCGATGATGCCCGTAAAAAGGCCGCCCTGGTCCGTGCCGGGGCTGAACGGCTTATCCAGATGGGCATCCCCGAATCGAAAAAACTGCTCTTTTATGAAACCACCTGGCGCCGGGGCCGCTTGGACCTGGATACGGGCCGGCCCCGGACCCTGGGAGCTGTGGCTCGCCTGCGGGAAGAAGAACTTGGCGACATCCTTATTGCGGTGGATGATGAGTTTTCCGAATACATCAGCACCGATTAAGCCTATCAGGTTGATGAGTGTCCGGGACTTCCTTTTGCTTCACCCCTGGCTTTATAAAGCCGGTCATTTATGGCAGGGCCTAAGTCCCGGTCCGGCACCCGTTCGGCCAGGATTCGCACCACACCGAGGGCATCAAGCTCATGAAGTAGATCAAAAAGGTTAGCCGCAGCTTCGAGAAGTGAACCCGATGGACTCAGTACCCGGCTTTCGGGAAGGGGAGAGCCGGCACTGTCTGTACCGGTGTGCAGCCGGGAGTATGCAGACAGCCACCGGCTGCGGCTTGCTTCATCAAAAAAGAGGCAGGCAACGGGCTCCGAATCGGACCAGCCCTGCAGGGGGATTTCGCCCAGCGGGAAAAGGCTTAAGGACGCCCGGGGGGCATAATGGCTGGGGAGCTGCCCCGGAGCGGTGGGATGGGCCGTGCTCCTATCAATCTGATGAACCGGACCTATGATGGCTTCTATACGCTCCCGGGGAAGACCGCCGGGGCGCAGAATACTGATGGTATCGCCGCTCATATCAAGAACGGTGGATTCTACCCCCACCGCACAACGGCCCCCATCTATGATAAAATCGAGGCGGTCGCCGAGCTGTTTTAACACATGCTCAGAGCGGGTAGGGCTCAGATATCCGAAGGGATTGGCACTGGGGGCTGCAACAGGAACCCCCGCAGCGCGGATCAGAGCCTGAGCTACCGGGTGGGCCGGCAGGCGGACCGCCGCCGTAGATAGGCCGCTGGTAGCCAGATCGGGGATGCTCGGCTGTTTGGGTAAAATTAACGTCAGAGGACCAGGCCATAATGCTGAGATAAGACGCTGTACCAGCTCACGGCGGTCCGCCGCTAGCTGCGAAAGGTCCGCAACCGTAGCAAGCGCATCAACCTCTGCAATATGTACGATAAGCGGATCAAAGGTGGGCCGGCGCTTTGCCTCAAACACCCTGGCCAGGGCATGTGTATCGGTAGCTTTAGCGCCAAGACCGTACACGGTCTCGGTCGGAAAGGCTACCAGCAGCCCTTCCCGCAGCGCCCGGCCCGCCCGTTCAATATCGCCGGGACTGGTACTCAGCAGTTCAGCCACAACAGATCCTTTCAGCTTAAGCTCTTCTGGTATAGGCTCACATTCCCGGAGGTGCCAACCTTAGTAAACCCGAGTTTGTTAAGGTACGATTCATGAGCCGGGACCTCTGCCTGGGCATGGACGACCTTGGCTGTTCGGGCAATGTTTTTCAACGCCGTTTCCAGGAAGAACCTGGCGTTTTTCAGGTCCCGGTATGCAGGGATGGCGTAATCCATCAATATGGATAGATCCCCGTTTGCTTCCCGCTTATACACAACGAGGGAGACCGGCACGGTCTGCCGTAAAATAAAACAGGCTTCCAGACCCATGAGGTAATCATCATTACCTTCAAGCGGAAAGGAGGGAAAGAATTTTTTTATATCCGACTTATAAAACTGCAAAAAGCGCTGGGCGTATTCATCATGCACCAGATTTACATAGAGGATCTCAAAGGTCTCCGGTTTTTTCGCATCCCGGGCCATCACATACAGATAGTAGGTGTTGACCAGCACGATGAAGGCATTGAGCCCAAAGACCGGCCAGGCAGAAATAAGAAAGCCATAAACGGCAAAGGCGAGGGAGCCGATGAGATTTACAATCCGCAGCCGCTTTATATTTTTCAGGGTTAAGCTGATAGCGACTACAACCGATGCAAAGGTACCAAACCATTCAATCCATGTATTCATGGGTTGGAGTATATCACAACCAGTGCCGGCGTTTAAAGAAGGCAATCATCCCCAGGGCAATGAGAGCCATGACACCCCAGGTGAGTGGATACCCGAGGGGGTGTTCCAGTTCGGGCATATACTTAAAGTTCATGCCATATACGCCAACCACAAAGGTCAGGGGAATAAAAATGGTTGATATAATGGTAAGCACCTTCATCACCTCATTCATCCGGTTCGATACTGAAGAGAGGTTTACTTCCATTATACTGACAATCAATTCCCGGTAGCTTTCTATGGTTTCCGCACATTGCAGGATATTGTCATACAGGTCCTTCAGGAATGGAGTAAGCTCTTCAGTAATATACTCCGTATCCAGACGCTGCAATGTGGAAATACTCTCCCGCAGGGGCCAGATAATCCGGCGTAAGCCAAGCACCTGCTGCTTTACAAACTGAAGCTCTTTTAAAAAATCCCGTCCCGTTTCATCCACCGCCTGGGTCTCATATTCCTCCAAACGCTGGCCAAGCTTATCCAGGGTCTTAAAATATTCATCCACCATGGAATCGAGAATTGCGTAGGCTAAATAGTCGCTCCCCATTTTACGGATCCGGCCCGCATTTACCTCGATACGTTTCCTGATCGCATCAAAACAGTCCCCAGGATGTTCCTGAAAGGTGATCACCGTATTATTGGTTAATACTATAGATATTTGTTCATACTCTGGCCCCTGTTCTTCATTCCAGGTGATAGCCTTGGCAATAATAAAGAGGTAATCTTCGAATGCCTCCACCTTAGGCCGGTGTTCGGTGTTAAGAATATCCTCAATACTCAGGTTATGGAGACCATAGGTTTTCGCCAGCTTTGATATCGAATCCGTATCATCAAGCCCATTTACATTTATCCAGGTAATACCCGCATCATTACGATAGGAAAGCAGCTCTTCCACCGTAGCAGCAGTCTTCGTCCATGAGCCAATCGGATCATAACCGATGATTGATAGGCTCGTTTCAGTTGGTTTCTGGTCCCCCACATACACAAGGCTCCCCGGCGGAAGGCCCAGATCAGGTCGTTCAACAGCCATGTTTACTCCTCAGGATTAAGCTTACCCCAGAAGAATCTACGGTACAAGGGATTGTTCATCAATCTTATACTGGGTCGAGCTTCTTACTTCTACTAAAATCTAGCGGTATTAGTTGTATTTATTCAATTATATTGTACAATAAACTATCATAAAGTCGCCATAAATAGGGGAACATACCATGAGCAAAGCAGTGCAGCTGAGTTATAATCAGGCAGGTTATCTCCGGCATGGACCAAAATTTGCAGCCCTCGCAAGAGAAACCTCGGGGCAACTCCCCTGGACCCTTTCAGAGGCCGCCACCGGAGTAGTACAGATTCAGGGGATAACCCTCCCAGCATACCGGGATCCCCTTACCGGCGCTTTACTCCATTGTGCGGACTTTAGCTCTTTCAAAACAGCCGGGGTCTATATTATCCAGATTGATGAAATCCCCAGTGAACCATTCCGCATTGGGGACAACCTTTATGGGACCCTCACCCGGGATGCGTTGCATTTTTTTTATCTCATGCGGAGCGGGATTGCGTTAACCGAACAATATGCGGGAAAAGCCTGGGCAAGGCCTGCGGGACATCTCAGCGATAAAGATATCCGTGCCTTTGCAGGAACCGATGCCCAGGGAACCAAATGGGATGGATGTTCCTTTTCTATTGATGGATCCGGCGGCTGGTATGACGCGGGGGATTATGGAAAATATGTGGTAAATGGGGGTATTTCAGTCTGGACCCTCCAGAATGCCTTTGAGCGAATGCCCGACTCCTTTTCTGATGGGGACCTGGCTATACCAGAACAACAGAATGGGATTCCGGATATTTTAGATGAAACCCGTTGGGAACTGGAATTTCTGCTCCGGATGCAAATTCCATCCGGGCAGCCCCTGGGCGGGATGGCTTTTCACAAACTCCACGACCGTGTCTGGTCCGGTGTACCCGCTGAACTTCCCACTTATATGGACAACAACAATGAAATGAAAGTTGGGGCATCCTGGGGCCGGTATGTCTACGAACCGACCACCGCTGCAACCCTTAATCTGGCTGCCTGCGCCGCCCAGGCGGGGCGCATCTGGAAAACCTTTGACAAGGCCTTTGCTGAACGTTGTATCACCGCGGCGGAACAGGCATGGGAGGCCGCCAGAACGAACCCGATTATCCTGGCAGGCAATGTGCCTGGTGCAGGGGGCGGAAATTACGACGACGTAAACGTAGAAGATGACTTTTACTGGGCAGCCTGTGAACTCTATGCCAGTACCGGTAAACCAGAATATGAAGCCTTTATTCGCAACTCGCCCTATTTTAAGACCTTTCAGGGACTGAATGGCCATGGAGCAGCCTATTCTATGAATTGGGCCGATACGGCGGCCCTTGGCAGTATCACCCTGGTGACTGTAAAAACAGCCCTATCCGAAAAGGATATAAATGAAATTAAAGATCTTATTGTAAAGACCGCTGATCGATATGCAGTAATCCAACGTAATGATGCCTATGCAACTCCAATAGATGCATCGGGTTTTGTGTGGGGCTCTAATTCGATGGTATTGAACAATGCCATTATTCTGGCCCTCGCCCATGATATTACCGGAGACAGGTCATACCTCTCTGCGGTGAGCCGAGCCATGGATTATCTATTAGGCTATAACAGCCTTCGAAAGAGCTTTGTCTCAGGCTATGGGATAGATACGCTTGAACATCCCCATCACCGTTTTTGGGCAAATGACCCTGTTAAGGGCTTGCCCCCGCCACCACCGGGAGTGATCTGCGGCGGACCTAATGCACAAATACAGGACCCCGTGGCAGAAGCACTGGGACTTATACATCGGCCAATTCCCATGCGTTATGTTGATGAAATCGGCTCCTTTGCAACCAACGAAGTGGCCATCAACTGGAATGCCCCGCTGGTCTGGGTTGCTTCATTTCTCCACCGGGCTTTTCAGCGGTAATAACCCTGCCCCACCGGGCAGGTTGTGCAACGCCAGGCCCCCCAGCTAAAGCCCAAGGCGTTCAGCCACTTTGCCCTCCAGGCTACTTCCTGTCCCAGGCGGAGGCAGGCTGAACGTACAGCTCAGGTGGCGGGGGTGGCGTGGAACAACCCTGCCCCTCCGGGCAGGTTGTGCAACGCCAGGCCCCCCAGCTAAAGCCCAAGGTGTTCAGCCTGCCTCCAGCCGCTGTAACATTGACGAAATCCCCTACTAACTTCATACTAATAGTATTGGAGAATATACCTTGAAAAGCGCATTTACTATCAAACCAGAACTGGCCCATAAAATAGTCACCGATATTAAGACCGTTTCTGGGGCCGATGCGAATGTCATCGACCAGCGTGGTATTATTATTGCATCCTACGACCCAAACAGTGTGGGCACTATCCATGAAGGTGGCAAACGTATCATGGACGGAGAAGTGGATGAGATTGCCATAACACCCGAAATGGCCGCCACCATGAAGGGCACGAGGCCTGGCTATAACGGGGTTATCAAATTAAATGGACAACGGATCGCAGTTATTGGTATAGCCGGAGATCCCCAGATCGTAAAACCTCTCCAAAAGATGGCAGAGATCGCTGTAAAAGAGGAGATCCAGAGAGAAATTGAAACCGAGCAGGAACGGCAGATTGTTCGCGATATGGAAAATCAAATTATAGATATCGCTGAACGGATGAAGGTTCTTTCATTAAATGGTTCAATTCAGGCTGCAAAACTGGGTGATAAGGGCAGGTCTTTTAAAATTGTTGTCGCAGAAATGCGTAAATTGGCCGAACAGATTAACGAAATTATCACCCAAATAGACAGACACCGGACCCAGACCAGACAATCCTGTCTTTAATTCTGAGCTGTTTGACATGGTATAAGTCAGCCAAATTTGTTACTATAATTCTATGATTTCTTACCTGCTTTTCGATCTTGATAATACCCTCTATTCCAGCAGCTTTGGACTGGAAAAGGCTGTCGGTGAACGGATCCGGCGTTTTACAGCCCAGTTCCTCGGTATAACCGAAGAAGAAGCGGTCCAGCGGCGCCAGGCTCGGATCGCCTACTTTGGGACCACCCTGGAATGGCTTATGGCAGAGGAGGGCCTTACCGATGTGGATGCCTATTACCGGGCTATTCACCCCGAAGGAGAAGAAGCAAACCTCTACCCGGACCCCAAGGTCAGGACCTTTCTGGAACAGATACCCCTTCCCAAGGCAATCCTCACCAACTCGCCTATGGAACATGCCCAGCGCATTTTAAAAAAACTCGAGATGGAAAACCTCTTTACCCATATATTCGATATCCGCTGGAACGGCCTGCAGGGGAAACCTCAACCGGAGGTGTTTTTCCGGGTCTTAAAAACCCTGGGTAAAAGCCCCCAGGAAGTCCTTTTTATCGATGACTACCCATCCTATGTAAAGGGATACCTCGACATCGGCGGCAAAGGGCTCCTCCTTGATGAAGAGGACCTTCACCAGGACTATCCTTATCCGAGGATCCGCAGCATCTTTGAACTCACCCCCTATCTGGAGAACTAAACTATGGAATTTTTACTAAAAAGCAAACAAACCAAATCGGGGACCCTGGTGCTGCATATTCCCCTGCTGCTCAGGCTCAGCATCATTGCCATAGGCCTGGTCATCATCGCAGCATCCCTCATCCCGGTTATAGAAGGCACCCAATCCCAGCTTGGAGTTACCACCATTTTGCTGCTCCTCCTGCTGCTGTTCGGAGCCCTCTATGAAGAACGCTGGACCTTTGATCCTGCCACAAGGACCATCAGCTTCCGTTTCGGACTCCTCTTTCTTGCAAAGACCATGCGAATATCCTTTGATCAGATTGATGAAATTACGCTCGAAAAGACGGTTAAGGGCAGCATGCAAAAACCTGCGGAACATGCAGACCTGGAGAGGCCTCAAACCGGCCTGAAAAAGCTTTTTCAGCCCAAGGTGTTCATCAACCTGGTGTTGTATTTAAAGGACTCTGAGCGGCTCGTCATTGAGTCAGGCAATGCCAGTAAGGAGGATCAATTCATCAATCTAAAAAACCAAATTCAAGAAGTAATATCTAAACCCTAGTTATTTATATTTTGGAGATTTTAGTGTATAATTTTCCTCCTATAGGGAGGCCCCTTTCTGAACAAGTTTGTGAACAGGTTTCTTAATAGAACCCACCTGGAATCACTGCCTGTTGGTCTGCAGAAACAGCTTCCCATCCTCTTGTATGGGGATATCGTACTATTTTTATACTTTAACACCGGCGCTGCCGTACGTTATTTCGAAGCGCCCCAGGATAGCCTGCCCTTTCTTATAGCGGTGTTCATTTCCTCTTTAACTTTTATTAGTTCCATTTTCCTATTGAGTAAAGGGAAACATACTACCGCATCCTATCTTGCCTCGGTTGGTCTATTATTGAATCCAACTTGGGTGGGTCTGCTTTTACCTGCAGAAGGGGTTATCAGTATTTATCGTATGATCGCCTACACACTGGCAGCAACCATTGTAAATCTGATCATGTCTATATCTAACAGACAAATTATCCTTTATATGATCGGGAATACCCTCAGCTTCCTTGGGGCTACCTTTTTATATATTGCGCCTGCTTCTGGCGGATTTTCTAAACAATTCTTTTCTGTGTTTTTATTGTTACTCTTAACCCTCATTCCGGTTTATATTTTCATCCTTTTTATCGAGCATTTTTATCGCAGCCTGATTTCTATTTCCAATAAAAGTGTTGCAGAAAGCAAGGCACAACTGGAATGGCTTAACAGACTCTTAGAAAAAACCAGAACAACCTTTACTTTGGGTCAAAATCTGGCTCAGACAGCCATCCGTTCAAAGGAGCTCAGTAAACAGGTTAAGACAGATCTGGAAACAACCGGGCGGGAGATTTCCGAATTACAGGGTAAAACCAGGGAGAGTCTTGCAGCCAACCGGGATATGACCCAGCACATCGAAGGCTTACAGGCTGCCACCAGTGAACATAATGCGTTTCTGGAAGAAACCAGCGCTGCTATCACTCAGATTGGCACCACCATTCAATCTATTTCCAGCAGAGCACAGTCCAAACATGAAAGTATGACCGGCGTTCTGGATAAAATAGCTACCCAAAGCGTCGAATTATCCCAGCTTTTTAAAAGTTTTGATGCGGTTATCAGCAGTTCTACAAGGTCCCTGCAAACAGCCCAGGGCATCACCACCATTGCGGACACCACCAATCTTCTGGCCATGAATGCTTCCATAGAGGCTGCCCATGCGGGAGCGTCGGGCAAGGGCTTTGCCGTCATTGCCCAGGAAATCCGTAAGCTTTCTGCAGAAGCCCGGAATCAAACCGAAACAATGATTGCAGTCCTTAAGGAAAACACAAATATCGTCTCTGAGACCGCAGCATACATTAAGTCATACCTGAACAACCGTACTGGCCTGGTAAAGGAAATTGAAGATGTCTTTAAGGCCATCGAAGAGATTATTCAGGGGCTTTCGGAAATAAATCTCGGGGCCCAGGAACTTCTTACTGCCAGCGGGAAAATCAGTGACGTGGTGAGCGATTCTACGGGCCACATAAAGGACATTCATCAGGAAGTGACCGCCAACATGAAACATCTTGAACAGGTCTTCAGCCTGCTTACAGAAATTACTGCCAAGCTCAAGGCAATATCCGAAGCCTATAACGAATTTGACCAGGTTATCACCACCATCAAAGAAGTGGGAGAACAGAATCTTTTACAGGTTAAGGAATTGGAACAGGGCCTCCTGCATTGATGCCCTTTTTACTCCTTCTCTTGCCCAAGTTAGCGGATGTTATTATTATGACAGGCAGTACTATCCTCGCAGCTGCGACAAGAGAAGGAGCCCCTATTCATGGCTAAATATCCTTTTGAATCGATTGAGCCGAAATGGCAAAAATATTGGGAAGAACATAAGACCTTTAGGGCTGTAGAAGACCCGGCATTTCCAAAAGAAAAACGACAGTATGTGCTGGACATGTTCCCCTACCCGTCCGCCCAGGGTCTCCATGTTGGGCATCCAGAGGGCTACACTGCCACCGATATTTACTGCCGCTACCTCAGAATGAAGGGCTATAATGTGCTCCACCCCATGGGTTTTGATGCCTTTGGACTTCCGGCAGAAAATTATGCCATTAAAACCGGCACCCATCCTGCCACCACCACCCGGGCAAACATCGATAAATTCCGGACCCAGATTAAAGCCCTCGGTTTTTCCTATGATTGGGACCGGGAAGTCTCCACCTGCGAAGCGGATTACTTCAAGTGGACCCAATGGATATTCCTGAAACTCTTCGAAAAGAGCCTGGCCTACGAAGCGGAAACACCGATCAACTGGTGCCCTTCCTGTAAAACCGGCCTAGCCAACGAAGAGGTAAAGGATGGGGCCTGCGACCGCTGCGGCACCAAGGTAACCCGTAAACGGATTCGCCAGTGGATACTTAAAATCACCGCCTATGCGGAGCGGCTTCTGGAAGACCTGGACCTGCTCGATTGGCCAGAACCGGTAAAATTGATGCAGCGAAACTGGATCGGCAAGTCAGAAGGGGCCAATGTCATCTTTAAGATTGATGGACATGACGCGGAGCTTGAAATTTATACGACCCGGCCCGACACCCTCTTCGGTGCTACCTACATGGTGCTCGCCCCAGAGCATCCCCTGGTTTCTAAAATCACCACCCCTGAACAAAGGGCTGCGGTAGAAGCCTACCTGGATGCGGCGGCTAAAAAGAGTGATCTTGAACGGACCGACCTGGCAAAAGAGAAAACCGGCGTGTTCTCCGGTGCCTATGCGATAAATCCGGTAAACGGCAGGAAAATCCCTATCTGGATTGCAGACTATGTTCTCATT
>Ga0208198_1002893_pt1 | contig 12326 bp, 10 predicted proteins | sample AD_JPNTR2_MetaG_FD_184446 | JGI IMG/M metagenome (GOLD analysis project Ga0208198, IMG submission 184446) | Active sludge microbial communities of municipal wastewater-treating anaerobic digesters from Japan - AD_JPNTR2_MetaG (SPAdes) (version 2) | ecosystem: Engineered > Bioreactor > Anaerobic... | reverse complement strand
ATGCCATCGGTGTTGGTTCTCACGGAATGGTAAGAGTTCCGGTTCCTACTCCTCTCGGCATGCAATATCAGCTTATGGAATCGGAATTTGACGAACAAACTTTAAAAGCTATTTCTAATATTACCGGAGGTAAATATTTTCGTGCCACCGACAACCTGAAACTTAGAAGTATATACCAGGAAATAGATCAATTGGAAAAGACAAAAATCAGTGTTCGCGAATACAGCAAGAAAAACGAGATGTTTTACCTATTTGCGCTGGCTGCCTTTCTGTGTCTGATTTCTGAAATACTGCTAAGAAATACGGTATTGCGAAAAATTCCCTGACAAAATCTTTTGCATTAAAAATGAAAGAAATAGATTAAAAATTAATCAGATATTTTATGTTTCGATTTGCACATCCGGAATATTTTTTTCTGCTGATTGTTGTTCCTGTGTTGATAGGGACTTTTCTCTACACGCAGGCTTTGAAGAAACGACGTTTGAAAAAATTCGGCGACGTGGAATTGTTGGCTGAATTGATGCCAAACGTGTCTTATCGGCGTCCTGTTGTCAAATTTTTTCTCCAGCTTTTTGCCGTAATCCTGTTGATTATCGTTTTGGCACAACCGCAATTCGGGTCAAAAGTGGAAAATGTTAAACGTCAGGGCATCGACGTCATGATTGCATTGGATGTTTCAAACTCCATGATGGCGCAGGACATTCAACCCAACCGACTCGAAAAAGCCAAACAAATATTGTCGAAACTGATTGACCAAATGAATGATGACCGCATAGGACTGATTGTTTTTGCCGGCGACGCTTATACCCAATTGCCCATAACGGTTGATTACGTATCGGCAAAAATGTTTCTTTCCGCCATATCGACCAACATGGTGCCAAGACAGGGAACAGCCATTGGCACGGCTATTGACATGGCGATTAAATCTTTTGGACAGAAATCGCAAAGCGGAAAAGCCATTATTGTTATTACGGATGGTGAAAATCATGAAGACGACGCCATCAGCGCTGCAAAACTGGCTGCCCAAAACGGTATCAATGTACACGTAATTGGCGTCGGCAGCCCTGAAGGTGCGCCAATTCCAATTCCCGGTACCATGAGTTTCAAAAAAGACAAAGATGGAAATGTGGTCGTCTCCAAACTGAATGAAGAAATGTGTAAAAATATTGCTGCAGCCGGCAACGGGATATATGTCAGAGCCGATAATACAAACAATGCATATCGGATTATTTCAAAACAACTCGACACGCTTGCCAAATCGACTACTGAATCAAAAGTTTTTTCCGACTACAGCGAACAGTATCAGTCATTTGCTTTGATAGCACTGATAGTATTAATCATAGACTTTTTCCTCTTCGACAGGAAAAATAAAAAATTGAGCAAAATCAAAATTTTTGATATTGAAAATGAAAAGTAAATTTCAGAATTTTTCTGTCAAAACAAATGTACATTCGGAATTTAAAAAGGGAGTATTTCTCTTTTTGATAATGAGTATCCTTTCGGTTTCTGTTTCAGCTCAAAAGGGGAACAACGAGGTGAGAGCAGGAAACAAAAAATACAACAATAAAAAATACATCGAGGCCGAAATCGATTACCGAAAAGGACTTGAAAAAAATCCCAAATCGTTTGAAGGAAACTACAATTTGGGAAATTCGCTTTTTCGGCAAAAAAAATATGAAGAAGCTTATCAGCAATACGAAAAGGCTGCTTCGTATGCACCAAAAACAGAAAAGGAAAAACTGGCTGCCACCTACCACAACATGGGAAATTCCCTGTTGATGCAGAAGAAGATTGAAGAAAGTATTGAAGCCTATAAACAGGCTCTGAGACACAATCCAAAAGACAACGACACCAGATACAATTTAGCTTATGCCCAATCGTTGTTGAAAAAACAACAGCAGCAACAAAATAAAAACGACAAAAACAAAGATCAAAAACAAGATCAGAATCAGGACAATCAGCAAAATAAACAGAACGACAACCAAAAAGACCAAAAAAATCAGCAGCAGCAACAACAGCAACAGATGACTAAAGAAAATGCGCAGCAAATTTTGGATGCCCTGTCACAAGACGAAAAAGAAACTATGAACAAAGCCAAAAAGTTACCATCAAAACAGGAACAAAAACCTGACAAAGACTGGTAAATTTTTTGGATTTTTATCTGTATTTTTGTAATAAAAAATCTTCGAAATTGGAAGAATCCGAACAGACAAAGAAAAATTTAAGGAATTGTAAAAATGAAGCGCAAAATATTTCTTCTCTTTTTAATTTTTGCCGGTTTCATTGGCGTCAAAGCCGATGAACCTGTTCGTTTTACGGCTACGGCTCCATCAACCGTAATTTTGGACAAACCTTTTCAGTTGGTCTATACTATCAATGCACAAGGAAAAGATTTGCGCATACCCGAAATCAAGGATTTCGATATTCTGGCAGGTCCTTTTGAATCGCGCAGTTCCAGCATTCAGATTGTCAACGGAAAAAGAAGTTCTTCCATGTCGATTTCCTATACTTATACGCTAATGCCTCAACGGACTGGAACTTTTACCATTCCTTCGGCCAGCATTATGGTAAACAATCAAAAATATACTTCCAACGGATTGACTATAAAAGTTTTACCTGCCGATCAGCAATCTGATGAATCCTCTTCTCCTGCCGATAACGGAAGGAAATCGTCCCCGAAAAATATTTCCAATGAAAATATTTTTATCCGCACCATCCCTTCCAAAACAAGTGTTTACGAACAGGAGGCACTTTTAATTACCTACAAACTTTATACGCTGGTAGATGTGGCGCAGTGTGTAAACAAAAAAATGCCTGATTTTGATGGGTTTCTTAAACAGGAAATCGAGCAGACACAAAACAAGCAATTTTCTTACGAAAACTACAACGGACGCAACTATGGAACGGTAGTGCTTTATCAAACACTCCTCTACCCGCAACGGGCAGGTACCATTCAAATCGACAATGCTGTTTTTGAATCGGTGATTCGCGTTCAAAATCAAACTTCCATTCACAGTATTTTCGACGATTTTTTTGATTCCTATACCAATGTAACAAAAAATCTCGTAGCACCGGGACTGAAAATTACCGTCAAACCGCTTCCTGAAGACAAACCTATGGTTTTTGGAGGAGCAGTAGGAAATTTCACCATGAGTTCTTCCATATCCGCTCAAGAGGTGAAGGAAAATGAAGCTGTAACGCTTAAAATTAACATCGCCGGTAGTGGAAATATGAAACTGATAAAAACACCGGAAGTTAAATTTCCGAGCGACTTTGAAATTTACGACCCAAAAGTTACTAATAATTTTAAAACATCGGCTTCGGGCGTCAGTGGAACCAAAACTATCGAATATCTGTTTATTCCGCGTCATTCTGGAAATTTTGAAATTCCACCGGTAGAATTTTCCTATTTCGATCTCCGTGACAAAACTTATAAAATGTTGCGCACTCCGAGTTACAGCCTGAAGGTATTGAAAGGTTCGGGCAATCAAAACGCCACTGTTGTAAGCAACTATAATCCGAAAGAAGATATCCGGCAAATCAACAAAGACATTCGCTACATTTACACAGGCAACATCCGTTTGATAAAACCATCAACTCCTGTTTTCGGCACTACCCTGGCATGGCTGCTGTTCATTATTCCATTGGTTGTGGTTGTTGGTTTATTCTTCTTCTTCCGCAAAAAAGTCAAGGAAAACGCAGATATTGCTTTGGTGAGAAATAAAAAAGCCAACAAAATGGCTCAGAAAAGGTTGAAACTGGCTCAAAAATTACTCAAAGAAGGCAACAAGGATGCTTTTTATGATGAAATTTTGAAAGCCACTTGGAATTATTTGAGCAACAAACTCTCCATACCTGTTGCCTCACTTACCAGAGAAACGGTTTCGGAGGAATTGAAACTAAGAGGAGTAACCGATGAATTGACAAAGAAGTTGATGAAAATTTTGAACGATTGCGAGTTTGCACGATATGCACCAAAATCCGGACAACAGGAAATGGGTAATATTTACGAAGAAACTATTCAAGTAATCAGCGAATTGGAAGAAGCCATAAAAAAGTAAACAATTCGCAGATAGCGAAGATAAGCTTGTTTAAAAACACCATTTTATCTTAACAAATAAAATATCGGCTGTGCTGTAACAAACCGAATAAAAAATTTAAAAATAAACTATGAAACGTCTCATATCCAATATCATACTTATAATAACTCTCTTGGCTTCGCTGCCCCTCTCAGCGCAATCAGATGCAGTTAAATATGCCAACGACCTCTACGCCAAAGGAAATTTTCATGCTGCTGCAGAACAGTACGAAAAAATACTAAAAAACGAAGGCATAGCGCCCGAGCTCTACTATAATTTGGGAAATGCCTATTATAAAATGAATGAAATCGGATTGGCCATCCTGAATTACGAAAGGGCTTTGAAACTTTCACCACGCTTTGAGGATGCCCGATTCAATTTGCAACTGGCACAACAAAAAGTATTGGACAATGTCAATTACAATCAACAATTTTTTATTCAACGCTGGATTACCAATTTGATGCACATGTTCACTTCCAACCAATGGTTTACGGCGGGTTACCTGTTCTTCTTGGCTGCCTTGATTTTTGCTTTTCTTTTTGCATTTGGCTCATCGGTACGACAACGAAAAAATTCTTTCTATATCGGAATTGTTCTGCTTCTCTTTGCTGTTACCAGCCTTATTTTTTCCGGCATTCGCAAAAACGAAGAAACCAATTCTCTTCAAGCTATTATTATGACGGGAGTGGTTACGGTGAAAAGCTCACCCGACGAAAGTGGAACAGATTTGTTTCAGCTGCACGAAGGAACAAAGGTTACAATAAAAAGTACATTGGGTAATTGGGCAGAAATCAAAATCGGTAATGGAAATGTGGGCTGGGTAGAAAGCAAAAGCATAGAAAAAATATAAAAAGGTTACTGGTTTTCACGGTTGCAAATACTTCGGAAAATGAACCTGATAGAAACATTAAGAATTTGGGATACCAACTTGTTCCTGGCCTTGAATGGCATACACAGCCCATTTTTTGACGGGTTCATGATGGCTTTCAGCAACAAACTGGTATGGATTCCGTTTTATATTTCCGTTTTGTACGTGATGATTAAACAGTGGAAATCGGAAGCTTTCTGGATTGTTCTTTCTTTTGCCATTTGTATTTTACTCGCCGATCAAATTTCATCGGGAATTATTAAAAATGCCGTTCAACGCCTGCGTCCTTCGCGCGAAGAAACTATTAGTGGGCTGGTTCATTTGGTGGATGGTTATCGTGGTGGAAAATATGGATTCGTTTCTTCACATGCTGCCAATTCTCTTGGTTTTGCCGTTCTTTCGGCTTACTTTTTCCGCAAAAGAAGCTACACGCTGATTATTTTACTCTGGTCGTTGATTACGGGCTATTCACGAATATATTTGGGTGTACATTATCCTCTTGATGTCATGGGAGGGTATTTGGTCGGATTTTTTGTAGCTATTTTTTGCTATTGGTTACTAAAAAAACTGAAACCGAATATTTTTTACGTTTCTTCCCGTTTTCGAAGCAAGCGTTTTGCTGATTCAACCTTACCGCTATTGGTGCTTACCTTCACGGTTGTGGGAATTTTTGGTTGGAGTCTGATTCGGATATTGGCTTTTTAAAGAATTGCTTGTTCTAAAAATTTTGACTTCAACACCTGCAAATATCTCGATTTTTTTGATTAATTTTGCAGCCGTTAATAAAATAGTGCCTTTTTAGCTCAGCTGGTAGAGCGATTCATTCGTAATGAATAGGTCTGGGGTTCGAGTCCCCAAAAAGGCTCTTTATAACGATTTCCAAAAGATGATGTTTGACAATATTCTTTTTGCTTCTTTTGTTCCACAAATACTGATGATATTGGGTTATATCATGTGTTTGTCGGCAGCTACTTCATCTTCTCATGTTTCAGGCATTAGTGAAATTACTCCCATAACACAACATCAAGTATTTTTTTCGACTGAAAACAAGATTGAAACCGAAAATACTTTTCAATTTGAAGATTATTTTTTTGTTTCAGCCATCATTCCATCCAAAGAATCAATAAAGCCAATTTATTACTTTCCCACAATAATTCCTCTTGTAAAATGTAATGCCTGCATTTCAAATGGTTTCTTGGCAGAACTTTTTTGTCGTCCACCTCCTACTCTCTCCTTTTGTTAAATCAATAAATATTTCCTGTGTTTCGGCAATTACACTTATAATTTTTGCCAGAAACCCTTCATTAATGGCTGTTTGTTGCAGTTAAAAAGACGAAAGAAAATCGAAAAAAATTGGACGTTTTTATTGAATTATTGAGCTTTAATTCAATCTGAAAAAACTCAATAAACGAAAATCGGTTTTTTTAACAATCTTGCAGCATATTGCATACAAAAAATGCTGAATAAATATTCACTATTGTATTCGTTTATCTATATTAAAATCAAAAAAATGAAAAAAATATTGATATTACTTTCTTTAGTTCCTACCTTTATTTTTGCGGTTGACTTGGAACCGAAAGATTCATTGAAACATGTTTATCTCGAAGAAATTCAGATTATTTCACACAAAGAAACCTTACCTGCACAACCGGCTGCTTCTTATTCGGTTGTGTCATCCAATCTCATCAATCAGGCACAAGTCAATTCCGTTCGCGACTTGAGCATACTCGTTCCCAATTTTTTTATTCCCGATTACGGTTCTTCCATGTCAACGGCTCCCTACATTCGTGGTGTTGGAGCACGCAGCACCGGACAATCAATAGCCTTGTATATGGACAATGTTCCATATTTTGAAAAATCAACGTTCGATTTCGATTTCTACGACATAAAGCAGGCTGAAGTTTTGCGTGGTTCACAAAGTACTTTGTACGGACGCAATGCTTTGGGGGGCGTGGTAAATATTTATACACTTTCTCCCTTTGAATATCAGGGAACAAAATTATCGGTTACAGGTGGTAATTACGGTTTATTGCAAGCGCAAGCTTCGCATTATGCCAAACTAAGCAACAAAACAGGATTGTCGCTAAGCGGTTATTATCATCATCGCAACGGATTCTTTACCAATACTTTTACCGGAAAAGATGCCGATTGGAAAAATTCTGCCGGAGGTAGAGCTAAATTCGACTGGCATATTACGCCTTCGCTGCGTGCTCAATACATTATCAATTATGATTATGTGAATCAAAATGCATTCCCTTACGGACTGTATAATGCAACTACCAAGTCGACTGCAGAACCGAATTTTAACGATAAAAGTTCCTATTTACGCAACATGCTTACCAATAGTGTACTGATTGAATATCGGAACGACAAAATACAACTGACTTCTACTACTTCTTACCAGTATTTTTCGGATAAAATGTTTATGGATCAGGATTTTACGCCTCTTTCCTACTTTTCTCTCGAACAACAGCAAAAACAACATGCAGTAAACGAAGAAATTGTATTGAAATCGAGAACCTCCGGCAATTATCAGTGGAGTTTCGGAGCTACAGGCTTTTATCAAAAATTAAATACCGATGCGCCCGTAGCTTTCAAACAAGATGCATTGACCAATATTCTGCAACCGGTACTGGACAGGGCACATACTGCCGGAGCGCCACAAATGACCATTACCAGTACTGTAATGGACATTCCCGGAACTTATGACACAAAAACCGCCGAAGGAGCTTTGTATCACCAATCGACCTTCAATCATCTTTTAACCGACGGACTTTCGGCGACAATAGGTGTTCGTGCCGATTTTGAAAAAGTAAATTTAGACTATTTTACCAATACGAGACTGGATTTATTAATGAAAATGGGAAATAGGAACATTCCAACTTCTTTGGCCGATACACTTCGAGGAGCAGAATCAGTGAAATTTTCCGAATTTCTTCCAAAAGTCAGTGTGAAATACGCATGGAACAGCCAGCAGTACATTTATGCCAACGTTTCGAAAGGTTACAAAGCAGGAGGTTACAACATACAGATGTTTGCCGACTTGATACAGAATGATTTAATGAATTCGGGAAATTCGTCTGCTTCTCAACCCGATGTTCGCAAAGCCATTTTGTTTCAACCGGAATACAGTTGGAATTACGAAGCAGGCTGCCAATCGACATTTTTGGACAACAGACTGAAAATGCAATTGTCGTTGTTTTACATGCAAATCACCGATATGCAATTAACCCGATTTGTTCCCAGCGGCAACGGACGAATGATAACCAACGCAGGCAAGGTGGACAGCAAAGGAATGGAGTTCTCATTGCAGGCAAATTTGGGAAAAGGTTTTGCCGCCGGTCTTAACTATGGTTATGCACATGCAGCCTTTACCAATTATACCGATTCAGTAAAAAGTAACGGAACTGTAAACGAAGTGGATTACAAAGGAAAATTTGTTCCTTATGCTCCTCAAAACACCTTGAATATCGGAGGCGAATATCTTCGCATATTCAAAAACTCGTTTATTGATCAATTCATGGTTTCAATGCAATACAACGCAGCCGGGAAAATTTATTGGGATGTGGACAATTCCATTTATCAGGACTTTTATGGTTTAATCAATGCAAAAGTTGGTGTTGGAAAGGGAAATTTCAGGGTCGAACTTTGGGCAAAAAATCTGTTTGACACACAATACAATGCTTTTTATTTTGAATCTTTTGAGAACAAGTTTTTTCAAAAAGGAAATCCTGCACAATTCGGTTTGACTTTAAAAACCGAATTCTGAAAAAACTTTTAAAAAATAACTTTTGCTTCAGTATCATTGATCCATTACGAGAAAAACTTATTCTCGTAATGGATTTTATATTTTCGGAAAAATCTCTTCATCGAAAAAAAATAAGTAATTTCGCATAAAATTTATACATACTTCACCCTGAAATTATGGAAAAAACAACACATACAATGGAGGAAAAACTTCAGGAATTTAAACGTTTGCTGGAAATAATGGAGCGGTTGAGAGCCGAGTGCCCTTGGGATAGAGAACAAACTTTCGAGAGCATGCGCGTTCAAACTATTGAAGAAACCTACGAATTGGCTGACGCCATTATGAAAAATGACAAAAAAGCCATTATGACAGAAGTAGGCGACTTGTTGCTTCATGTGGTTTTTTATGCCCAAATGGGAAGCGAAACCGGCGACTTCGACATTTTTGATGTTTGTAAGAATCTGAACGAAAAACTGATTTTTCGCCATCCTCACGTATTTTCCAATACCAAAGCCGACAACAGCCAAACGGTCGTTCAAAATTGGGAAGATTTGAAATTAAAGGAGAAAAACGGCAACCGAACTGTTCTTGCCGGCGTTCCCGAAACTTTACCGGCATTGATAAAAGCTCATCGGATTCAGGACAAAGCGCGAAATGTTGGATTTGACTGGGAAAAACGCGAACAAGTATGGGATAAGGTTCAGGAAGAATTTCAGGAACTAAAAGACGAAGTAGAAGCGATGGATAAAAATAAGATGGAAGAAGAATTTGGCGACTTGCTTTTCAGCCTGATCAATGCAGCCCGCCTTTATGACATTAATCCCGAAAATGCACTCGAACGCACCAACCGTAAATTTATTCAACGATTCAATTACCTCGAATCTCAAACCATTGCGCAAGGAAAAGACCTGCGACAAATGTCGTTGGACGAAATGGATGTTTTCTGGGAGGAAGCCAAAAAGAAAGAGAAACAAGAAGGTTAAAAATCAATTTTATTTTTTTCTTTCCCTGCAGCAAAGCCTTAATAAAGTATTAGCCAACAATTATTTATCATTTGAATAATTGAAAGAAATCGAAGTTTTTTAAAAATGGACATTGCAACCTATTAAAAATGTGGCTTTTGGCATGGGATAACCGGCATTTATTTCATAAGAGCAGTTTAAAAGATTTTCTCCCGTTAAAAATAGTTGGGTGAATTTACCCAATTGATACGTCGTTCTGGCGTTCAACAAGGTAAAATTTTCCTTTTTCACAGGATTGAGAGAAGAATAAAGTCGATGAATATATTGAATTCCGGAAGAAAATTTTAGCTTTTTTTTCGAGTAGTCGAATCCTACAAAAACTTTTTGTTTGGGTGCTCCGGTTACTGGGTATTTCATATCGAGCCAACTGTAGTTGACATTTGCCGACCAAATTGAATTTATTTGATAAGTTATGACGCTTTCGAAGCCAAAGTTTTTAATTTTTCCCGTATTTACGTTTATTGGTCTTCCATTTGAAATTACTGTCTGAATCATATTTTTTCCTTCAAGATAAAATACAGCCACATCATAGAACAAATTTTTTTCAACCATATTTTGAGAAACTGAAAATTCATAATTCATTACTTCTTCGGGCAATAAATTGGGGTTTTGAGGAGTAAACATAAAAAGTTCCCTGATGGTTGGATTTCTGAATCCTTTGCCAACTATTGTCTTTGCTTCAATATTTTTGGGGAGATGAAAGGATAAGCCCACTTGAGGAATCCATTGAGAACCGGTTTTGGAATGATTATCTAAGCGAATGCCTATATCCACTGTGGCCAGCAAGCCGAAGTCTTGACGCATATCAGCATAACCCGCTATTTCGTACAAGGTAGTATCGATAATCGATTTTTTATTTCCATCGTTGTATTTATTCCATGCTTTGCCTCCAAATTTTTGATAGTCGAACCCAAAAGTAATTTTGTTGTTGGGCATTAAAATTGCTGATTGATAAAACGTTATACCGGATATTTTATCGTTGGAGTGGAAAAGATAATCGAGTGGCTGTCCTCCCATGTTGTATCCATCATTTATAATGTGATTTCCCCAATTGTAAAAAAAACTCAAAGCTCCTGAAGTGTATCTGTACCTGTTTTCTACCGAAGCATTTATCCATCCCCTTTTAACGTGCGAATCGTTGTCAACAATCGGCTGATCGATAGTGCCGGGATTGGAAGCATTGAAATGAGAAATATTTGCGTTAGTGGAAACACGCCAGTATCTGTCCAGCCGATAACCGAGTTGTGCATACCCGCTTATTTGGTCGAAATCCATATTTTCTCGGTGTCCATCAGTACGATTGTATGAAATGGCAAATTTACCGGTTATCCGATTTTTATGGAAGTGATTGCTTGCCGAAGATTCCAGCGTGCTGTAAGAGCCGTAACCGAAGTGGAAATTTTGTTGAACGGTATCCTTGTAAAATTTTGATGTAATAATATTGATAACGCCACCCATGGCATTGGATCCGTAAAGAGCAGAAGCCGGGCCTCTGACCACTTCAATCCGATCTGCTATCACAGATTGATACAAGTCTGCTATGGGATGTCCCATTAAGCCCATAAATTGTGGTTCTCCATCAATCAGTATCAATACTCCTGTAGTAGGATTTCCTCCAATTCCTCTCATTTTCATCGTTCCGGCAGCTCCTGTCGAAATTCCGTAGCCCATAATTCCTCGACCGGTAATAAATAGTCCCGGAACCAGTTCATTCAGTAACGGAATTACAGACTGGCTTTGGCGATCAAGTATTTGTTTGTCGGTAATTACGGATAAGCTCATGGGCAAATTTCTTACATCCGCTTCACTTCTGGTACCCGTTACAATAACTTCATTCATATAAATGGTTTTTTCTTCATTTTTCAGAATACTGTCCCGAAAAAGTTGTGCTTTCAGCGAAAATGTCGAAATACTGATTAGAATGAAAATTGCAATAAACATCAGTTTACAAAAGAGTTGTTTCAAATTCATTATTTTATTTCGATTTTGTTTATAAGTAAATTCAAGCAACAAGTGCGAAATTAAATAAAATGTTTGAAAAACTCATTTTTAGGGGTATTAAAGATTAATTTTTCTCTTGGTCTTCGATTCAATTTGTATTGACTATCTTTTTATATAGTGATCCGAAATTGTCGGGATATAAAAAGTTGTGTGGAAAAATTCTTTTCAGAGAATATCCAGACCTGAAACAAGGTTATGCTCTTACACACTCCTTGAGAATGATTTACAACAAAAACAGTATCAAAGCCGCTGCAAGACTTTTATTGGCTAAATGGTACAATAATGTGGCTGAAAGACAATTCAAGTCTTTTAATACAATAGCTGCTACAGTTTATGAACATCACGATGAAGTTCTTAATTTCTTTATCGATAGAAGTACCAATGCCTCTGTCGAAAGTTTCAATGCTAAAATTAAATCCTTCAGAGCCTATTTGATAGGAGTTGCCGATATTAAATTCTTTCTCTTCAGATTGACTAATATCAATGCTTAGACACATATTTTTGCAGGTGAGCCATTACAGGCGATAATACTAATGTAATGCTTGCAGCAGCTGCATTTAACTTCAAAAGGATGATGAATAAATGGAAACCATCTTTTTAGCTCAAAC
>Ga0208198_1002892_pt1 | contig 12326 bp, 8 predicted proteins | sample AD_JPNTR2_MetaG_FD_184446 | JGI IMG/M metagenome (GOLD analysis project Ga0208198, IMG submission 184446) | Active sludge microbial communities of municipal wastewater-treating anaerobic digesters from Japan - AD_JPNTR2_MetaG (SPAdes) (version 2) | ecosystem: Engineered > Bioreactor > Anaerobic >... | reverse complement strand
AGGTATTAAAAGGGTACGTGATTTAGGAGATACATTATCAAGTATTGCAGGAGGCATTGCCGCATTTGCAAATTTTGATAATTTCCCTATTCAAATTGCAGATGGCAAAGGAGGATTAACATATATAAATAAAGATTTATCTACTGTAGTTCCAAATATAAAAAATATTTTAATAGGATCAGAAGGTAAAAATGATGGACTTCTATTTGTATTAACTGGAATTCTTGAAGATGCCGGAGAAAAAATTAAAGGTAACAAACGAAAAATAAAAAATGCCGTAGATTCATTGAGTGATGTTTCGAATGTATTCAATAATATTATATCTGGCATTGTTTCATTTATGGATATAGAAAAAGGGATACCCATTTATAATAATCAAGGTAAAATTGTTGGGTATACCCCAATAAATATTGAAGATATGAATTCTCATATGAAAGAAATTATATCATTTATTCCAACAATATTTACTGATTTAGATACTAATATTCTTTCAAAGGCAAAGGATAATATGTCGTCATTTTCATTATTTACTAATGAATTAGAAAAAATGTCAAAAATGGGAAATGGATTAGATAAATTTTCGGATTCATTAACTAAATTAGGAGGTTCTTTTATAGATTTAAATAAAGGATTTCAGATATTTTCAACATCTATTCCATCATTTACATTATTCGAAAAATCAATATCAACGCTTTCAAAAAATCAACAAGCATATGGATTTTCTAAATTTGCATCTTCTATGGGAGAATTAAAAACAAATGTTAATAAATTTGATGTTGAAAAATTAAAATTGACAAATTCTATGATGAATTCAATGGCTATAATTTCAAAGGCGCCAGAAGCATTAGCATCAAGGATTACAGATACTCTTGAAACTTCTTTTGAAGAACTTGTAAAGGCTATTAAAGATATATCTGATTCTGTATCAAAAGAAAAACCTAATGAAAGTATTACTATAATGTCTCCTCCTACTGGAACAAAAACTATTGGAACAAAAACAGCAAAAGGAAATAATGAACAAACTGTATCTACATTAATAGTACTAAATCAAATTAAAGAAGAACTGGAACATATATCTGGATATGTAGATGGATTAGAAAATTTTATAGAAGCTATTTATAATAAATTAAAAATAGAAAAATAAATATTTATTAGAATAAATTATTTGTGATATCTATATCTATATTTTTGATAGATAAATCTTTTTTGTTTATTACAGATACAAATCGTTCTAATGGTGTTAAGATAAGTTTATCAAATTGCATATTATAATCAATTTCTGGAGCAAATTCTATGGGAAAGCTTCCTGGTAAAAACGCAAACACATCAACATTTTGATTTTTCTTGACATAATAATATTTTACCTTATCATTTTTTTTGATAAATTCGTATTTATCCTTATATTTAGAATTATATAGCATATGATTATAAATGGCGGCAGCACGAACATGAATGGGACATTTTTTTTCTATTTTTATATCATATTTATCTTCTATAACATATGCATCATATGATGATAATGTCATTGCTAATGAAATATTTTCTATGCTATTTAATCTAAATTCTTTTTTATATTTTAATACAATGTTATTAAATTCATATATATTAAAATTATCAACATTATTTATTATATAGTTAACCATATTATATAATATATTTCTAATATAATCTGAATATGTTGATTTTGCTAGTTCGGTTCCTCTAAAATAAATTTTTTTATTTTTATCATATTTAATATTAGGTTCTTCCCATGAAACATGCGAGAAATAGGATTTTTTACCAAAAATTATAATTTTATCTAATATTTTTTCTATTTCAAATTTTTGAAAATTTTTTGTTTCTGTTTTTTGTGCATATGCATTTAATACTTTTTTGTAAAAATCAGATAAAAATACATCATAAAATTTTAATATAAAGTCCGTTGGATCTTTATCCCAGTCTGTTTTTGATATTATCTCATCAAAGCATATAAAGTTTGAATCTGTATCTCCATAAATCACAACTTCATTATTTATTGGTTCAACCTTTGATATTCCCATTTTTTTATGAGTTTTTTTATCATTTGGCCAATATTTTAAAAAATATGAATTTATAGAATTTTTGCAAAATTTCATAGTACTTTGTCCTTGTAATGTGATAGATTCTGCCAAGTCTATATTATAAAAATAAAAGAAATTGGCTCCAAAGATTCCATACATAGAATTAATAAGTAATTTTATACTTTGTTCTTTGTTCTTATATGATTTATATAATGTATTTAATCGTTCTATTTCATTTGAAATATCATTATTTAAATTAGCATATTTAAAATTTTTATTTGAAATATCATTATTTTTTAAATATGATATTTCTTGATAAATTTCTAAGGCAATTTTTTTTGACAATGATCTTTCATTAAAAAAATTTGTAAATAGTGTTCTCAATATCGAATCATGTTCATTGTCAAAAACAGTACCATTTACACATTTAATATATCCAGGCTTCATTTCTACATCTTTACCTATATATGTATCTGGTGATATGTTAAACTGACGAATCGTCGTTGGATATAATGATGAAAAATCAAATATAACTACATTTTTATATAATCCTTTTTGCGGCTTTATTACATATGCTCCTTCATATGATTTTTTTTCAAATGATTTTTTTTCATCATATATTACTATTTTATTTTTTTTATAAAATTCTCTAACCATTATACATTCAGTGATTTTAGTGGTATAAAAAACATCATATATTTCAACTTTTGCTAAATGATTTATCAGCAAATATATATCTATAACATGGATTTTTTCATTTATTAGATATATTAATATAGAATCAATTGAATTATAAAACATAAAATATACTGGATCATCATTATATAAATTTTTTAGACTTCCAGCATATTTTACCTTTCCAGATCCTATGCATTGCTTTGCAGCTGTCTCTAATTTATAATTTTCTTTTAGGTCAATTGTTTTATCATATTTTATATACAATTGCATATAGTCTACAACAATTTTATGCATTGGAAAATTATTAATTGTAACAGTTTTATTAGATATTGATGATATTCTATAATCTATATTTAATTTTTTGCATCTATTTATTATGTATTTCCAATCAAAATCTGTAAAATACCATCCAGTTAAAAATGGAATATTTCTAACATAAGACCCTAAAAAAGTAGTTATCATATTTATCTCATCATCAAAATAAAGATATTCTGTTTGTATAGATAAATTATATTTAGAAATATATTCATTTATTAATTTATTTATTTTATCTATTTCAAATTGCTTTAATGGTTTAAGTCCAAAAATATATAAAATTTTTGTTTTTGAATCAAATAATGATATGGATAATATTTGTCCGTTTGCTACTGCTGGATCTGGAAATCCATCTATAATCTCAACTTCTATATCACAATACCAAATGTTGGGTTCATTATACTCATATATTTCTTCAATATCATTATCATCCATAGATGATAGTAATTCAATCACACGATATTTATCTAAATATTTTGTTGGAACTTTTTTAATATTTTTTCCGTCCCATGTTTTATATTTATTATTACCGCGTTCATTATCATTACACAATACCCATTTAAAATATTCATTTCTAGGAATTTGAATATTTTTTATACTAACAGTTCCTTCTTTGTTTACATATGATATTTTTAATATACCATTATTCTGTTCTATAGTGATCATTTTTTTTATATTATATATTTTTTTATAATTTTTATAATTATATTTTTTGAAATTTAAAAATATTAAAAAAAATAATTTTTTATATAATATAAAAATAAAAAATAATCAGGTGATTATAAATTAGAAAATAACAAATGGCAATGGTATCCGTTGTAAAAAATAAATAAATTATGAGAAAAAGTAAGTATTTAGTATTAAGTAGTTTTTATTTTGATTTCAACAATGATTTATCAGAAATTAAAGAAATAAAAGCATTATTTGAAAATCAAAATATTCTAGACTTATTTAGATTTGATAAAATGAAAACTATAATTAAAGAAAAATTTTCCAAATATAAAAATATAAATTTTGTATATTTACCAAAAAATATTGAAAGTTTGGAATCCGGAGTGTTTTCTGAATGTAAAATTCAATCATTAGATTTATCAAGATATATAAAATTGAAAAATATTAAAGAGTATGCTTTTTTTGAAAATCAAATAAAATATTTAAAATTACCTAAAAATATTGAAATAATAAATATAAGTGCTTTTGATGAAAATCAAATAAAAAATTTAGATTTATCAAATTGTATAAATTTAAAAAATATTGATAATTCTGCTTTTTCAGAAAATCAGATTAAACATTTAAGACTGCCTAAAAATATTGAAATAATAGGAGACTGGGCATTTGCAAATAATAAAATAGAAATATTAGATTTATCATATTGCATAAATTTAAAAAATATTAAAGAGTATGCTTTTTTTGAAAATCAAATAAAATATTTAAAATTACCAAAAAATATTGAGATAATAAAGGGATGGGCATTTTCAATAAATCAAATAAAAATATTAGATTTATCAAAATGTATAAAATTGAAAAATATTGAAGTTTATGCATTTTCAATAAATCAAATAAAACAATTAAAATTACCCAAAAATATTGAGATAATAAAGGGATGGGCATTTGAAAAAAATAAAATAGAAATACTAGACTTATCTAATTATATAAAATTAAAAAGTATTAATAATTTAGCATTTGAGGAAAATTCAATAAAACAATTAAAATTACCTAAAAATATTGAAATACTAGGTAATTTTGCATTTTATAGCAATCAAATAGAAATATTAGATCTGTCAAACTATACGAAATTAAAAGAAATTAAAGAACTTTCTTTTCTTGATAATCCATTAAAAAGAATAAAAATATTAGACGATATTATGATTGAATATAATAATGATTATAAAAATGATCTATGGAATAGATTTGTTGAATATTATAATAAAAATAATAAAAAATCTGGTGACTATAAATTAGAAAATGATGAATGGCAATGGTATCCGTTGTAAAAAATAAATCATTTTATTTTTGTTTATACCAAAATTTATAACAAAATGGAAATAAAGATTATTTATTTTTGAGAGTAATACAATAAAAATATTTTATATATATATTTTTATGAGAAAAAGTAAATATTTAATTATTCCGCCATTTAGCATATCTATATTAGATTCAAATAAAGAATTGACTTCATTCAATAAAGATTTAACTTTTTTAGATTTATGTAGATATATAAATCTAAAGGTATTACCATCTAATTTTTTGAAAAATTATGATAATGTAAAATATTTATTTTTACCAAACTCTATATATTTAATATCACCGAATGCTTTAAGCAATAAAAAATTAATATATGTAAATTTTGTTTCATTAAAAAATATTGTTTCTATAGAGAAATGCGCATTTTTTAATAATTATATTAAATATTTAAATTTATCATATTCAAAAAAATTAAAATTTATAGATGATGAGGCATTTTCTTTTAATAATATATATAGAATGCATCTTCCCGATAATATATCTTTGATAGCAAATGAATGTTTTAGAAATAATAAATTAAAAAAGATAGATTTATCTAATATAAAATCTCCTTTGACATTTTTTTCTAGTGTATTTGTATATAATCAAATAGAAGATATTATATTTAGTTCAAGCATAGTAGAGTTAGGATCATCATCATTCGAAAATAATAATCTTGTTAATCTTGATTTGTCTAAATTAACTAATATAATATCAATTCCGTATAGATGCTTTTGCAATAATCATATTGAAACTGTTATCTTACCAAATAACATTTCTAAAATAGAATCATTTGCGTTTTCTCATAATGATATTAAATCACTATATATGAAAAATCTGCTAAAATTAAAAAAAATAGGATCAAATGCATTCTTATCAAATAATAACTTATCATATATCGAAATAAATCAAAATGTGAATATTTTTGAAACATTTAACGTAGATAGATGGGGAACATTTGTAAGATATTATCAAATGATTTTAAATAAAGGCGGTACATATGTTTTTAGCAATGGTATGTGGAATTTTTATAAAACTTTTTAAATAAAAAATATATATACTAAAAAAAAGAAAGATGGAAACTTTTAAAGATTATAGAGAAAAAAAATCATCTATAAATTTTGATGATGAAAAATATGAATATATCTCTGAAGAAGAGAAAAAAAGAATACAAGATTTTTTAAATGAGTATGGCGATTTAAAAATATCTGAATTGGATGAAAGTCTATTAGGACAAATTGTTGGAGGAACCGTTGGCTTTATTGTTGGGCCATCCATAGGAAAGATCATTGCAAACGCATTAGGAGTTGAAAAAGGTATCATATATGATACATTGACTTCTAGATTGGTATCAACAGCATTAGGCGCCGCAATAACAAAATATATTAAAGGCTCAAACAAATGAGATATGAAAAAAAGTAAATATCTAATATTAAATAGTTTTTATTTTGATTTTAACGATGAATTAACAGAAATTTTAAAAGTTAAAAAATCATTTAAAAATCAGAATATGCTAGATTTATTTAAATTTGATAAAATAAAAATTATAAAAGAAAATCAATTTCAATTTGAATTATTAAATTTTATATATTTACCGCAAAACATAAAAATAATAGAAGAATCTGCGTTTGGCGATAATGAAATAAAAATATTAGATTTATCTCCATATATGTCTTTAAAAATTATTAAAAAATTTTCATTTGAAGGAAATAAAATAAAAGAACTAAAATTGCCGCAAAACATAGAAATAATTGAAAAAATTTCATTTGCTTCAAATACTAAAATATATTCGATAGATTTATCTCAATGTAAAAATTTAAAAAATATAAATAATGCATTTAAAAATATTGAATTAAATATATTGAAAATATCACCATATATTGAAACAATAAATGAGTCTGCTTTTTCTCTGAATCAAATTGAAATATTAGATTTGTCTCAATGTGAAAAATTGAAAACTATTGATGATAACGCATTTTGGCATGATCAAATAAAAGAATTAAAATTACCCAAAAATATAGAAGAAATAAATATTTCTGCTTTTTTAGATAATGAAATAAAAGAATTAGATTTATCACAATGTATAAATTTAAAATATATTGGGGGTGCTTCATTTGAAGCAAATAAAATAAAAAAATTATATTTACCGCAAAATATAGAGGCAATATATCCAGAGGCATTTTTAGGTAATGAAATTGAAGCACTAGATTTATCCAATTGCACAAATTTAAAACATATTTATAGACATGCATTTACAAACAATCCATTAAAGGAAATAAAAATATTAAGTGATGTAATTTTAGAAGTTTTATTAAGTACCAATCCAGATCATTATAAAGATGATATATGGAATAATTTTAGCTATGAATATGAACATGATCGCAAGGCAGGAACTTATAAATTTGAAGACGGATGGTGGAAATGGTATCCACTATAAAAAAATAAATTAATATTTTTTTTATTAAACAATATATTTTTTCAATACATTTATATCGTTATTTTCTTTTAATTTTTTTATTGCATTATTATGAATTTGTATTATTCTCATTTTGCTTAAATTCATATTAAAAGCAATTTCTTCAAACGTTTTAGGATAATTTTTATTTAGACCATAGTAATCTATTATTACTTTTTTTTCTTTTTGAGATAAAATATCAAGAAAATTGTTTATTTTTATATCTAATGACTCTATATCAAGATTATTATCTGTTGACTTGTTTATGCTTTTTGAAATTATATTTGTAATATTATTATATTTATCATTGATATTGTCATTCTCATTCTCATCTATGCTTGATATTTTATTATAAAATAAATTATTCAACTCTATTATTGTATTTTCAGATATATTTAACTTTTCTGATAGTTCTTTTATAGATGGATTTCTTTCTAATAATTGTTCTAATAAATAATATTCTTTTTTTATTTTATTATATAAGTGAATTTTATTGCTAGGTATTTTAATCAATCTACTATTATTTTCTATTGATAGTAAAATAGATTGTCGTATCCACCATATTGCATATGAAATGAATTTAAATCCTTTTGTTTCATCAAAATAATCAATTGCTTTCATTAATCCTATGTTGCCTTCACTTATTAAATCTGTTAGTTCAACTCCCATGTTTGAATATTGCTTTGCAACAGATACGACAAATCTTAAATTCTTTTTTATTAGTGTTTCTTTTGCAACCACATCACCAGCCTTAGCAGATTTGATTAATTCTAATTCTTCTTCTTGTGTTAATGGATTTTCTTTTGCGATATCTTTTAAATATAAATCTAATATTTCCGAATCTCTGATTGTTAATTTTTTTTCAATAACTAATGTTTTTAGTCTCATAATTTTTTATATTATATAAATATTTAGAAATTTTTATAAAAATATAAAATCAAAAAAATAGAATTAAAATATGTAATAAAAAAAATATTTTTTATATATAATATAAAAATAAAATAAAAAAATGAAAGATACAGTATTTCAAAAATTATCATTAGCATTATTAATTCTGATATTGATAATGACAACATGTTCTAGAATATCTACTAATAAAAAGTTATCAAAAATATCAAAATCTATAGAGCAGATATCAACTAAGGATGATATTAAAAATTTAGAAACTATATTATCATTATCTATTGAAACAGAAGGATTAAAGTCAGAGCATAGAATGATACAATCTACAGATAGAAGAATTCTAGACGTAAATAGACAAAATGAAATTGAAAAAGAAATTAAAAAATTAGATTCATTAAAAAATCAAATTACCAAATCATATTAGATTATTTTCTATGCAATATCTTAATAGCATTATTGAATCTACAATTCCATCATAGACATTATTTCTAACATAGCATTTTTTTAGTAAATCTATTCCATAGATATCGACCAAGCATTTCATTGTTTTTATTTTTTGCAATTTGAATGATGTGATTTTATTCATTGGGATTTCTAAATAATTTGATAATATTTCTAAATTTTTTGGCGGTATTTTATAAAATGTACAAAATGATTTTATTTTTTTTATATTTATATCATATTTATCACAATATTCTAAATATATGGTATCATCATTTAGCATACTTATATCTTCAACTTCTAAATCATGCCCTTTGTAAAAATAATATTCCCACGTCTTTGGAAGTATCTCAATCAATTTTATATTTTTGTATATACTATATGATGTAATATACCCTATTTGCTTTCCCAAAGAAAACATTGTTGATTTAGAAACTCCATATATATTTGATATTTTTTCGATAACAATTAATTTAATATTATACTTATTTAAAATAGAATATAATTCTTTAACATCTAATACATTATGACCTTGTTCGGAGACAATTGGCATTTCATATAATGCTATAAACTCTTTTTTATTTATATCGTATATAGAAATTCCACCCTTTAAACCTATATCAATTCCTACTGCTATATTATTTTCTACCATTTTTTTATTATATATATATTAAAAAATTATTTTTTTTATTTTACTTTGTGTTGTCAAACTAAAATAAGGAAATTTATATTTTACTTTTATCATTAAAAGTAAAATAAGGAATTATAAAAGCATATTGCACAACAAAAATGTTTTAATAATATTATATTTTTTTACAAAAACATTATTTTTTTATATAATATAAAAATAAAAATATGATATTCAAGCAAACAGATATTGATTTAAAAAATGTAAATTGTGTTGTGCAAGAATCAGATATTGAAAAATTCAAAATTAATATTTTAAACTTATTTAAAAATACAATTGAAAATTCAAATGCTGACGAAAAACAATATGTATCATGGATTAGTAATTTTTTTACAAATATTCTTGGAAATAATTATAAGATATCATCTACTTTAAAACCTAAATGTGATTTAGTAATTGAAGATGATTATAATAAATATATCATCTTTGAAATTAAAACTCAGAGATCAAATGAAATGATAAAAGATAATAATTTTAATGTAAAATCATTGCATGAGGTTATTTGGTATTTTATGAATGAAATTTATAATAAAAACAATGATATTAAATGGCTAATTGTAACCGATGTTTCAAATTGGTATTTTTTTGATGCACAAAAAATGTATAAAATATTTTGTAAAGATAATGAATTTAAAAAAAATATAGCAGATTATATAAATAGAAATAAAACAAATAATAATACAATTAATGTATATAAATGTATAGAAAAATATATAAATGATAACAATGATATAGTTGAATATTCGTATATTTGTATTGGTGATATTGAAACTATTAAAGATGATGATATAAAATTGTTATATAATATATTTTCTGAAAATTTTTTATTAAAGAAAAGTAATAATATTCAATCGGCATCTCTCAATAAAAATTTTTATAAGGAACTTTTATATATTTTGGGATTACAAGAATCAAAAATTAATAATAGAGTATTAATACAAAAAAATTCGGGTGATGATTTCAATGGATCTATAATAGAGAATATTATTTTACGTTTAAAAACTGAAAAAAATATAACGGATGAAAATGAACTTTTTAATATATCATTAGAATTATGCATAATATGGTTAAATAGAATTCTTTTTTTGAAATTATTAGAAGGTCAATTACTAAAATTTAATAATAATGATAACAAATATGCATTCTTAAATAGTTCAAAAATAAAAGATTTTGATAATTTATATGAACTATTTTTTAATGTATTAGCAAAAGATATAAATGAACGTGAGGAAAAATATAGGAAAAAATATGAAAACGTCCCATATTTAAATAGTTCTCTTTTTGAACAAACAGAATTAGAACAAAATTATATATCTATTAATGAATTGTCTAATGATAATGAAATGAAATTATATAAAAATTCTATATTAAAAATACAAAATAAATATAATAAAAATAATAGTAAGATAAATACATTAAATTATTTATTAATGTTTTTGGATTCATATGATTTTTCTAGTGATATTAATAAAAAAATACAAAATAATAATCGAGATATTATAAATGCTTCTGTTTTAGGATTAATATTTGAAAAAATCAATGGATATAAAGATGGTTCATATTATACACCAGAATATATAACAACATATATGTGCGAAGAATCTATAAGGCAAGCTATTGTGCAAAAATTCATTGATGAAGAAAAAAAAGATTTTAAAAATTTTGATGAGGTTAAAAATTATTGTATTAATGCATATAAACAGGATGATTTAATAAAATTTAATAATTATATAAATTCATTAAAAATATGTGATCCTGCTGTGGGATCTGGTCATTTTCTTGTATCATCATTGAATGCTATATTATCATTAAAAAGTGAACTGAATATACTAGCAGATGAAAAAGGTAATAGAATACCAAATTTAAAAATAAATATAGAAAACAACGAACTTAATATAATATATAATAATGAACATTATGAATATGATAAAAATAATGAAGATAACAGAAATATACAAGAATTTTTATTTAATGAAAAAAAACATATCATAGAAAATTGCCTTTTTGGAGTGGATATCAATTCTAAATCTGTGCAAATAACTAGGTTGAGATTATGGATAGAATTATTAAAAAATGCTTATTACAAATCTCCCGATTATATAGAATTAGAAACATTACCAAATATTGATATTAATATCAAATGCGGCAACTCACTTATTAGTAAGTTTAATTTAGATGATAATAAAAATAATAGCCAAATAAAAGATTTGATAAAAGAATATAAAGCAAAAGTTAATGAATATAAAAATTGCTCTCATAAAAAAATAAAAAATGAAATAAAAAAAGAAATAGAATCAATAAAAAATGAAATATCTTTATATGCTAATACCAATATTAATGAACTTACTGAAATTAAAAATAAACAAAAAGAATTAAAATTACAAGCAAATCAGCTTTCTATAAATTTTGATGAAGATTCAATAAATGAAAATAAAAACAATATAATTAGACTAGAATTTGAATTAAAAAAGTTACAAGATGACTTTGATAAGAAATATAAAGATATATATGACAATTCATTTGAGTGGCGATATGAATTTCCAGAAATATTAGATGATGATGGAAACTATATAGGATTTGATGTATTAATAGGCAATCCTCCATATATACAATTACAATTAGCTTATAATGACACGATGAAATATGCTGATATATATAAAAATATGAATTATGAGACTTTTGACCGCACAGTAGATATTTATTGTCTTTTTTATGAAAGAGGAATACAAATAGCAAAAGATAATGGTATACTATGCTATATTAGTTCTAATAAATGGATGCGTGCAGGCTATGGTGAGAAATT
>Ga0208198_1002886_pt1 | contig 12344 bp, 10 predicted proteins | sample AD_JPNTR2_MetaG_FD_184446 | JGI IMG/M metagenome (GOLD analysis project Ga0208198, IMG submission 184446) | Active sludge microbial communities of municipal wastewater-treating anaerobic digesters from Japan - AD_JPNTR2_MetaG (SPAdes) (version 2) | ecosystem: Engineered > Bioreactor > Anaerobic... | reverse complement strand
TGATATAATTTTTTTAATGAGTAAAAAAATAATGACTTGCTTATTGATTATTCTTATTATAGCAGGTTTTTTTCGACTTTCCAAATTGACAAGCATTCCTCCGGGACTTTATCCTGATGAAGCCATGAATGGCAATAATGCCTTAACGGCCTTAAAAACCGGCGAGTTTAAAATCTTTTATCCTGAAAATAATGGCCGCGAGGGGTTGTTCATCAATATCCAAGCTTTATTTTTAAAATTTTTTCTTAACTTTTATCCCCATCCTGAACCATGGATGCTGCGCATTGTCAGCGCCATCATCGGCATTCTTACTGTATTGGGCCTATACCTTTTGGCCAAACAATTATTTAATGAAAAAATAGGCCTGCTTTCTTCCTTTTTCTTAGCTGTCGGATTCTGGCATGTCAATTTTTCTCGTTTGGGATTCCGGGCTATTATGGTTCCTTTTTGCCTAGTGTGGTTTTGCTATTTTTTACTGCGAGGATTAGATAAAAGAAGCTGGAAGGATATTATTGCTTCAGCAATATTTTTTGGATTAGGCTTTCATACGTATATTGCCTTCCGCATTGCTCCTCTCCTTGCTTTAATTATTTTAGTGTATTACTTTTTACGTTCTCGCCGACAGCACACCTTAAAAAGTTTCTGGCAATTAGTTGTTCTTTGGCTCATTGTAACTTTCGTAATTGCCCTGCCCATCGGCCTTTACTTTCTGCAACACCCAGAAGACTTTTTGGGACGATCAACGCAAGTTTCAATTTTTAATACAGCCAATCCCATAAAAGAAATCATCGTTAGTTTTGCGAAAGAATTAGCTATGTTTAATTTTGCGGGTGATTGCAATTGGTGCCATAACTATGCTTGTCGTCCTGAATTGGATATAATAACTGGCATCTTCTTTATCGTTGGCATTATTATAGCAATAGGAAATATCATTCGCAGCCATTGCAAGGATTTAACTTCTTTTCTCTTAGTTGGCTGGCTCATTATTATGATTCTTCCCGCTGCTTTTACTTTTGAAAGCATCCCTCATGCTTTGCGTTCCATTGGCGTTATTCCGGCAACTTATATGCTGGCAGCTGTCGGATTAAATCAATCGGCAATAGAAATCAAAAAGAGGTTCTCAGTTTCTCAAAAACAAATTCGAGTGGTAATCCTTCTAATTTGCTTGCTGGTTCTTGCTCTCAATTACATCAATTACTTCCAGAAATGGGCTCAAAATTCCAATACGGCTGGTGCCTTTAATGAGAATTATCGACAAATTGCTGAATATCTTAATTCTCTTCCTTCTTCAAAATTAAAATTTGTTATAGTTAATGCTGGAGGCGTTTTAGTAAATAACATTCCAATGCCTGCTCAAACCGTAATGTTTCTCACTGACACCTATCTGCCCACTGACCAACAAGCAAAGAATTTGTTTTATCTTCTTCCTGATCAAATTAGCCAATTGCAAAATTCTTCTTCTTTTGTGTTAATCCCTCTAGAAAAAAATCAGGAAACGAAAGAAAAAATCTTTCAGTTAATGCCTAATATTTCTTTTGTCGACTATCCCTATTTTTGGTTATTTCAGTCGCAATAAATAAACACAGCCCATGTCATTTAATATAATTGCTTTTGCCCAAAAAATTATTCACAAGAAGGTCGTTTTTCCTTTAATTATTGTTGTTCTTGTTTTCGCCGGATCGTTGATGCTTTATTCATCTTACCAGGAATCAGCTATTATGGATGAATTAGCTCATATTCCAGCAGGATATTCTTATTTAAAATTTGGGGATAATCGCCTTAATCCTGAACATCCGCCATTGCTCAAAGATCTCTCGGCAATTCCTCTTTTATTTCTTAATCTCAAATTTCCTACCAGTTCCTCCTATTGGCAAGAAAATGTTAATGGTCAATGGGACGTTGGACGCGTCTTCTTATATGAAAGCGGCAACAATGCTGATCAAATTATTCAGTGGGCAAGAATATTTCCTATTATTTTAACCTTACTGACGGCTTTTTTAGTTTATCTTTTAGCTAAAAAATTGGTAGGCCCTTATTGGGCATTATTACCCTTCGTTCTCTTTGCTTTTTCCCCTGTTGTTTTAGCTCACGGCCATTATGTCACTACTGATTTAGCTGCTGCTTTTGGAAGTCTAATTATTTTTCTTTTGGTCATCCCAAAAATGATGCATCCAACAGCTAAAAATCTCATTTTGGCTGGAATAGCCTTGGGCCTAGCTCAATTAACCAAATTCTCACTCTTAATTTTTTATCCCCTCATTGCTCTTTTAATGATTATCTGGGAAATTATCAAACTCATCCGCCAAAAAAGAAATAACGAAACAGCACCTGTCATCAAGCAACTCTTAAAAACTATCGGAAATATTATTATTGTGTTTGTCATCTCGGTAATTGTGATTTACCTCGTTTATTTACCTCAAAACATCAATTATCCTCAAACTAAGCAAACGAGCGATACTGAACAAATTCTTCATTCCTTTGCTGGTGGACCCGACGAAGAATTAATCACTTGCCGCCAGTGGGTAGGATCACTAGAGCGGCAAATGAGGTGTTTGGCTGAAATCGACATCAAATTAACGCAAAATAAAATTACCAAACCATTGGCTCAATTTATGCTAGGAGCTTTAATGGTAATTCAAAGATCATCGGGTGGAAATACTGGTTATTTTTTAGGAAACGTCTCTAATGCTGGTTGGCATACTTATTTCCCAGTGGTGTTCTTAATCAAAGAACCTATTCCGTCTTTAATATTAATATTTTTTGCTTTATTTTTTGCAATTAAAAATTTCTGTAAGGCAACGGTTAATAATATTAAGAACAAAAACTGGTGGCAAAAATTCATTGACTGGCTTAATAATAACTTTGTCCTTTTCGGCATTTTCATTTTTGTGATTGTGTACTGGGCATCCTCTATTTCAAGTCCTTTAAATATTGGTTATCGTCATCTAATGGTTATTATTCCTTCCATGTTTATTTTGGCTACAGACCAAATCAAAAAATGGTGGTGGGGAATCGAAAACACTCCTTCTTTTAAATCTCTGATTTTTAGAGTAATGACATCTTTTAAGGAGCTCAAAAAAATTGCCGTTAAAGCTGGTTTAATTACCGTGCTTATTATTTGGTATCTGATTGAAACAATTGTAATTGCTCCTCATTTTATAGCCTATTTTAACGAGTTTGTTGGTGGTCCCAAAAACGGTTATAAGTATGTTGTTGATTCAAATCTCGATTGGGGTCAGGATTTGAAACGACTGGCTAAATTCGTTGAAAAAAATCACATTGATAAAATTAAAGTTGATTATTTTGGCGGCGGATTGCCCGCTTACTATCTTGGTGATAAATTTGAACCATGGCAATCAGCTAAAGGCGAACCTGAACCAGGCTCTTGGCTTGCTGTTTCGCTAACATTCCTCCAAAATGCCCAAGGCACTCCCGTTCCTGGATTTGAAAGAAAACCCGAAGACAGCTATGCCTGGTTAAAAGATAAAATGCCCACAGCTCGTATTGGCTATTCCATGTTCGTCTATCATTTTTAATTTCTAAACAGGGCAGAATCTAAAATTGACAAATTCAAAAATTATCGAAAAATCTTTGTACCTTGTGGATAATTCAGAACAAATAATTTAAAAAGGCGTTATAATAAATTAGACTCTGCTTTGTAAGATTCCGGGTCAAATCGTTATACCAAGGGAAATCAACAGCATTTCAGGCCGTGGTCTGAAATTGAGATTACCCACTTATGATTCCAGCCGGGATATCTTAAAAGCGGAGTCGCCTAAAAACCCACTTATTCAAGTGGGTTTTTAGTTAAAGCTTAAAACATTATATCTTCTTCCGCCCTTTTGTATTCGCATAATTCTTCTGGCGCAAACCAAAAAGCTATTTCGTGATCAGCCTCTTCGGGAGTTTCGGAGGCATGAATTAAATTATGAATCGCTCGCTTCCCGCGGTTGGCCAAAATTGAAGAATCAACTGAAAAGTCACCGCGGATTGTACCCATTTCTGTCAAGGCCGGAACACTATTACCAACCATTTTTCTAATCATATCTACAGCATGAATACCTTGTACTATCATTTTCACCATTGGACCAGAGGTCATATAATCCATTAACCATCCTCTCACCATTAAACCAATTTCCTTCGGATCAGTGGTATGCAATTCTTCTTCAGCGCTGTATCCGTATTTTTCATATGTTGCTAATGTCTTTTCGCCTAAACGTTTAATCCAGGCTTCGTTTTTAGGATAGTGCTCGTCAATCTGATCCCTTGTTGCCCAAATCATTTTCATGCCAATAATTTTTAATCCCCGCTGTTCTATTCGAGAAATAATTTCCCCAACTAATCCCCTCTTTACTCCATCGGGTTTGATTAAAACAAAAGTTTCTTCTTCTTGAGGATTTTTCATATATTATAATTTTATTTTGCCCTTTAGATTAAAATCGACTTTATTTTTTTGTTGAATAATAGATTGCAAAGGTATATCTAAATCAGTGAAATAACCACTCTCTTGAAGTGCATCACGAAACTTAATCATTTCCGATTGAGAAGTTGTCCAACCATTAAAAGAAAAATTGGAATTTAAACCGGGAATAATCAAACTTTTAAAATTAATATTCGCAGCCGCTTGTTGCCACGCCTCAAAGACAACAGACCAATCCTTTGTAAATTTTTTGGCTTCTAGCGCCTGATTAATATTAGCGTTAAAATCTTTGGCCTGCTGGGATAAAGCTTCCAACCTCGAACGATCAAATTGAATCGAGAGTGACTGCTTATCTTCAGAAACATTAGCTTTAGTATAGGAAAGGAAAATGTTTAATCCAATAGAAATAAGCAACAAAACAACGCCTACTTCCGTAATGATTTTTAGCCATAAGCCCAAAAAATTGGCCGTTCGACTACGCCGATACTCTTCTTCGGTGCCTACGGCCATTAAACTAACGCTCACGTCATCAACCCGCGGAATTAAACCCCTCAGCGCAGCGCCAGTGGCAAAATAATAGCCCGGTCCCACTACTTTAATTTGAGAAATAGGATTTTCTACATTCAAATTGTATTTATCTTGGATCAATTTCATTAAATCATCAAAATAAAGTGGAGTAACTAAAATAACTTTCTCTATGGATTCTTGGAAGCGAGTAAAATAAAAAGTGATGACCTTTTGCAAATTATCATCAAAAATTCGCATAAAATTTTCTTTAGTCAAAATGCCTTTTTGAAGTTCAGAAGAATCTAGTCCCAATGCGTTAAAAGCATCTGGCCACGTTTGAAAGAAGTTAAACTCTAATGCATCCCTGCTTCCCAACACAAACTCCAGGCCGTTTGCTGAAATATAAATACCTAAATAATTCTTTTCTAAACTTTCAAAGAGATTATAGTGAGAAAAAAATCTAATGAGACTTAAACCATTAAACTCAACGGCTAAAGGCATCAACTCTGTCTCATTAAGAACTTTCACATAAGGATCAATTAATGTTTTTTCAGCAAATACAGAAAAGACTCTTAATTTAAATGAATCACTTTTTATAGGCTTTTCGATCAATTCCCAATCGGAATAAACGCGATCAAAAGGAATGGGCGATAGCATTCTCATATTTAATTCTACAGCTGACATAATCGATTTGTAATCTACGGTAGGTAAATCGAATATTTTATAATAAACGGTATTGCTTTCTAAAGATAAAATCACATAGAGGTTTTTAATTTTTTTAAGAGCGGGGTGATGACGAAGATTTAATAAAACCACCTTAAGAGCAGCGGGGTCTTTTAACTCGCCTTTAACAACAATCCCCGGCTCTAAATCAGATTCAAAACTTAAAATAATTTCATCTGTTTTATAGGGATCAAATAATACGAAGTGCAATGCGGTATCGCTAATTTCTAATCCGCCAACATATTCCTTAGCGGTTAAATATTTATTAATTTTGGAAGTTGAAGAAATTTTCATAACGGTTATATTAATTTAATCGCAGATTAAAGCTCTTGTAAAGAGAATAAAGCAGCTTCTCCTGTATCAGCATCAATACTAATGACTGCTTGCAACTTTCTTTGTCGATTTAAAACAGTGCCCGTCGAAGTAATTGTCACTCCGCCTCCTGTTTGAGTGACAACAACATTGACATTGGCTTTACCAACAGTAAAATTATAACCCGGCGAATAAAAATCTTTGTTGCGAATAACCTTAAGAAAGGCGTCATTTACCCCGGAACGAGCGCCATAAAAAGCTTCTTGGGATAAACGAGCCCCATAGCTCGCTGAATTTGTTAAGTACATAATAAAGCTCAGAGCCACTCCTACCTCAGCCACAATAATTCCGGTAATAAGCACTACCGGCAACAAAGAAAAAGCTCTTTGTTTTAATAACTTGGCAAAATTCATTATGGCGAATAATTGATAATTACTTTCGACACTACAGGGACTGAACCGTTTGGAGCGGCATAAAGAGAAATAATATAACGAAAATAACGTTGATTATTATGATTATTTAAAGTAATGGGGATGATTTGATCAGCACCCGAAGCTACATAGTAGCTTGATGGCGTTCCGTCCGGACCAAGAAAACTCCAATCAGAAGAAGTGCTATTACTTGTAGCCAATTGAAAGCGAACGGAAGCGCCTGTCGGTAAATTGCCCTTCCAGCGAATACCATTAAAAGCCACACCGCCAGAAAATGTAGTATCAAAAATTGGCGAAATCAAAGAGCCTGATGTTGATGTCGATAAAGAAATCGCTCCGTTGACAAAAGAGATGGGACCATTAATTGACGCATAATAACCTTGGGAATTAGTAAAAACATTACTGCTAACTCGATCCGCATTCCAATTATAATCAGCAAAATAACTCGACTTGGTTCGCGTACGATACTCAGACATTGTTACTGAATTATTAGTTGGCCACGTTACTACCACTGTCACTTTTTGGGTAGAAGGATCTTCTGTCCCCTCACTCGAGGTAATATTTCCAGAATCATCTCGATTAACATTCTCAACATAAAAATAATAAGTATAATCTGTTCCCTCCACTGTTTTGAGTTTTTCACCACTGACTATATTCCACATTCCATTAACATAATTAAGGTAAAAATGATTACTGCTTCCTTTATTTGCTGGACAAGTCCCACTCGGTAGGCAGTAAAGTAAGATCCAATTACTCTCGGCAACCGCCTTTACTCCTTCCATTGTATCTTGAATTAATCCTACAGCAGTGGTCATTTCTCGCACTTTAGTTCCTGTTACCACTGAAGTGCCCATTGTCGCGGATATTCCACCAATAATAATCCCGGCCAGCAACACGGCTACCAAAATTTCCGCTAACATCTGCCCTCTTTCTCGATAATGCGCATCACCAACTTTGTCGTTATCGTGCATTAATATCCCCTTCATCACTATTTATTATAACAGAAACAAAAGAAATTAGTAATTGATTTGACCCACTCGATTAATCTCGATGGTACTCGAAAAACGTGGTTCAATAACAGAACGCACAACAATAGTAGCTGTAGCGCTATTGCTAAGATTGCCCGTCGATTTAGCAAAAATAACGTCGGTAGAAGAATTGACGGGCGGCACAATAAGTTCCACTTTTTTTGATAAGTAGTGAGTATCTACAATGCCACTACTATCGAAAGTAGATCCCTTAAAAAGATTGTAATAATCCGTCCCATCAGCCACATTAACAAAATGCACTCCCCACGATGAATTATCTTGACCGGCTAAAGCTCGATTACGCGTTTCTCTTAAGTAGGCAACAATTTTTTCTGCCTCTAAGTCAACTGCCATTTTTTCTTGGTGACCCGATAAATTAGAAAAACTGACTGTTGCAATAATAGCAATAATGACTAATGAAATAATTAATTCAATCAGGGTGAATCCTCTGCTATTTTTCTGAGCAATAAATTTCATAGAATTATATTCCGCCTAACTGGTTGGTAAATTGATAAACGGGCAAGATAACCGCTAAAGCAATACCGCCCACAATGACCCCAATAAAAATTAACATAATAGGTTCGAAAATAGCTACGAGGGATTTTACAGCAGCATCAATTTCTGTATCATAAAAGTCGGATAGAGTTTTTAGCACTTCATCAGTCCGTCCCGCTTTTTCTCCAATAGAAATTAGGGTTCGGATGGTTTGAGGAAAAATTTCTTCATTTCGAAAAGCATCGCCCAAACTAATACCTCGAGCAACACCTTCGTGGGCGATCCGCAGTAAAGCCTGCCGCATTTCTTCATAACCGACGGTTGTCGCTGTGATTTCTAAATTTTCCAAAATAGGCAAACCCGCCCGCATTAAAGATCCAAAGGTGGTGGCAAAACGCTGATAAGCCATTTTACTTAAAACGCCCTTTACAACGGGCAATCGATAGGCTAGATGTTGAAAAAAAGTTCGGCCCACTAGACTCATTTTGTAAAACATAACCGCTCCCACGATGAGCGCTATTACGCCAATTAATATATAAAGCCCGTATTGAGAAAGAAAAAAAGAAATATTAAAAATTACTTTTGTTACTGGCGGCAGAGGCATATCGCCACCTTGAAAGAGAGTTGCCATTTTAGGAATGGCAAAAGTAACCAAGAGCGCAATAATTCCTATTGAAGCAACCACTAGCAAAACTGGATAAATAAGAGCTGATTTAATGCGTTGCTGTAAATCTCTTTGTTTTTCCAACGTCACGCTTAATTCTTCAAAAACAGATTCAAGATTACCAGAAGCTTCACCGGCTCGAATAAGATTAGTAAAAACCGGCGAGAATATTTTTGGATATTTGGCAAAAGTAGTATAAAAAGGTTGCCCTTTAGATAAGTTTTCTCTAATTTCTATGAGAAGTGATCGCACGGCCGGTTTATCATAATCGGCTATAAGAATATCAATGGCTTTAAAAATATCTGTTCCTACCTTTAACATTAATGCCAGATCACGCGTTAAAAAAATCTGATCATTAATATTGATTGGCGAACCGAATAAGCGAGATCTTAATTTAGATTTAGTTGCAACCAGCTGAAGATTAATAGGGTTAAGATCTTGGGCTTTGAGATAGGCCAAAACAGCATCTTCATTTGCAAAATCTCCTTCTCCTTCTACAATTTTCCCATCTTTAGTCGAAGCTCGATATTTGAATAACATAACTCATTTATTTTAACTTATTCTCTAATAACTCTCAATACTTCTTCTACAGTGGTGATGCCTAATTGAGCTTTTCTTAATCCATCCTCCAACATTGTTACCATTCCTTTTTGCTTCGCCATATTACGTAATGCATCCAACGAAAAATCTGGCTTATTAACAAGCCTTCTCATATCTTCATCTAAGCTGAGGACTTCAAAAATGCCCACTTGGCTACGATATCCACTGTAGTTACAAATGGGACACCCTGCTCCACGATAAAGAATTTTGGGAATTTCCACCTCTTCCCCGCCTATATCTTGCAGTTGTTTCTTTAATGACTCAATAGTATCAACATCGGGCGTATAAGATTCGATGCAATCCTTGCAAATGCGTCTCACCAAGCGTTGAGCAATAACGGTATTTAAAACTGCGGCTACCAAAAAGGCTGGTACCTTCATATCGATTAATCGAGGGATAGCCGTTGGCGCATCGTTGGTATGCAAAGAAGATAAAACCAAATGACCGGTTAAAGCTGAATGAACGGCTATTTCCGCCGTCTCTTCATCACGAATTTCACCGATCATAATAATATTAGGATCCTGACGCAAAATTGCCCGCAAACCGGTAGCAAACGTGATTCCCGCCTGAGGATTAATCTGCGTCTGGTTAACATAGCGAATATAATATTCGATAGGATCTTCGATGGTTACAATATTTACATCCGGTTTATTCAACATATTTAAAATAGAATACAAAGTCGTTGTTTTACCTGAACCAGTGGGACCAGTAACCAAAAGCATTCCGTAAGTTTTTTTGATGCTGTCTTCTACTATTTGCACTGTGTCATCTAACATGCCCAATTCTCGAAAACTCATCGGTTTAGCTGTGGCACGCAATAAACGCATTTCTACTTTTTCTCCATAAAAAGTAGGCATAATAGAAACACGAATATCCATTGCTTCTCCCAAAGCCTCATAGCGCATACGGCCATCTTGCGGCTTGCGATGTTCATCAATTTTCAAACCAGCCAAAATTTTAATTCTCGCCACAATCGCTGGATGCACTTCCTTAGGAATGCGCAACATTTCATGAAGCACGCCATCAATTCGGAATCTAATTAAAACAACATCTTGAAGAACTTCAATATGAATATCAGAGGCATTCAAAGAAATGGCATAAGCCAAAATAGCATCAACGATATTAACAATGGGCATTTCTTCCGCTACTTCTTTTTCGCCCATCATTTTCAATCGCGCTGTCTCTTTTAAATTATCTTCGACTACTTTCTTAAAATCTTCGACTACTTCCTTGCCGTAAAGCGAATAAACATAATTGAGGTCTTTTGCAGTCGTCAAAAACACCTTCACTGGCGCATTAACGTATTTCTGAACGAAATTTATTGTTTCCAAATCGCCTGGATCTTCCATGGCTAAATAAACGAAACCCTTCTCATCCTTATCAAAAATAGCCACGCGTCTTAAACGCGCAATCTCTTCTGGCAATAAAGAAAGAATTGCTTTTTTGATCAAACGGCCACGTAATTTGATAAATGGCGTTTTAAAATAATCGGAGTAAAACTGATAAATATAATCTTCAGAAATAAAACCACGGGAAATAAGAATATCTATTACCTCTTGACCGGTGCGTTTGGCATCTTCTTGCGCCAATTGAAAAGCCTCGGGAGAAACCAATCCCGAATCAACCAAAAATTCTTTAAGTTTGTCTTCAGGTAAACGAAGAGGCATAATAATTAAAATTTAATTTTACTGAGGAAATCTCCAATAAGCGGCAGTGTGCTATAGGACCCCTGAAGAAGAAATATGAGAAGCGCAAGAGGCAACCAAAGATAATAAAGAGGTAACCGCTCTCCAAAATTGATTTTTTTAAAGATTAACTGCAGAAGATAGAGAATCAAACCAATAATAAAAATGGCAAAAACATATACCACCCACAAAGGATGTCCCACTAACATTATACCATAAAAAAACATCCACGGCTCTTCTTTTTCAAAGAAGCGCTCGCCTGATAATCGATTGGCAATTTTAGTTAAAAAGAAAAAAAGCAAACCCACAAGAATAGGAAAAATAATCGGATAAATAATCCGATAATCAACATAGTGGAAAAAGAATTGATTCAATTGTTGGTGAGGTGGCAAAAGAAAGGGGCCGATATCAGAATTTTTAAAAACATAATACTGATTAACGATTTTGATGGTCATTTCCCATATTTTTAAAACCAAAATCAAAATTACAGCCGGTTTGATGAACTGCTTTATTTTTTTAAAAGCGATGATCAAACCGACTGTAATAAGAAAATAAACGAAAGGCAAATATCCCGTTGTGATTGAATACAAAAAATGCAGCATGAGCTAATCGAAATTAAGAAAAATTATAAGTTAATTACATCCGAACCAACTTCATAAACAGCCGTGCTCGTTCCTCCATCAGTCCCTTCCACATCTCCAGTACCCCCATAACTATAATAAGTAGACTCCATATTAGCCATAAGTTTAAAGGTCACGGTGCTAGTACTTCCTTTAAATACATACGCGTGCCATCCTCCCGGACCAGTATCAGTTGTTGCGGTAACAACCTTTGGATCAACCGGCAAGGCAGACAAAGGACTGCCGGAGGTGATAGTAGCGAAATTAATAGGAATCCATCCTGTACTATCGACAGCTTGGCTGCCACCGCCATTCACTGTAGTGACGCCTGTACATCCTGAGACACCTGGGGTAAAACTGACGTGAGAATAACAGTTGGTCGACGTAACATTGCCCAGATTTCCCTGATCAGTCACGTATAAATTCAAGGCGGTTCTTAAAGCATCTAAATCAGAAATACGTTTGGTATCACGGGTTTTCTTTAGCATTTCAGCCGGATTAATAGTCACTACCACTACACTCATTAAGACTGCTAAGATAGCAATAACTACCAGAAGTTCAATTAAGGTAAAACCTTTTTTCATAAAATTTATTTTTTATTTGTTTTTTATTGACAACTTTTATTTTAACGACCTTTTATTTTCCTAATAACTTGTTTGCTAATCGAGTAATATTATAGCAATGACAATCTACAAATTAACATCGGAACCAACTTCATAAACATCTGACATGCTACCTCCATCTGTGCTTTCTACATCGCCAGCGCTAGCAGGAGTAGTACTGCTATAATAAGCAGATTCCATATTAGCCATTAACTTAAAAGTGGAGCTGGTATTGTTAGTTTTTAAAATGTAGGCAT
>Ga0208198_1002881_pt1 | contig 12366 bp, 12 predicted proteins | sample AD_JPNTR2_MetaG_FD_184446 | JGI IMG/M metagenome (GOLD analysis project Ga0208198, IMG submission 184446) | Active sludge microbial communities of municipal wastewater-treating anaerobic digesters from Japan - AD_JPNTR2_MetaG (SPAdes) (version 2) | ecosystem: Engineered > Bioreactor > Anaerobic... | reverse complement strand
ACAAAAAATGGTTGGCAGCCCATAATCAAAACCAAATCCCAACTCATTGATATCCGGAATAAAGCTAATAAATTACCTACAAAGAAATCTACACTTTCTCAAGACCCTTTTATCCAAGAAGCCAAGAAGCATGAGAGTTTAGAGGAGTTTGTGAAGGCACAGGGGAAAACAGTATATCACGGAACTCAAGGAGATTTTGAAGTGTTCGCTCCAAAAAGTCCTACCGAAGGATTGGCTGGTAAAGCTGGAACTTATTTTACTACAAATCTAACAGAAGCCTCTGGTTTTGGGAAAAATATTAAAGAAGTCTATATATCTCCGAACGCAAAAATAAAAGTTGAATATGCTAATGATATGCCTGCCGAGATAAAAGCAGAAAGAATTTTCCAAGCAAGGCGTGAAGGTTATGACGCTGTTCAATTAAAAAGTGTTCAGCCATTAAGAGGTAATCGTGCAGAATTAGCACAAGTTAATAAAGAAATAAACGAATTAAAACCAAAAATAGATGAATTAAATCAAAGAATGTTAGACGGTGAAATAACCCTAGAACAAAATCTTTCTGACCCCTTAATGGTAAAATGGTCTGAATTATTAGAAAAAAGAAATCCTACTCATACTATTGTGTTTAACACAGACATTATCAAAACCAAATCCCAACTAGAAGAAATCTGGAAAAAATATAATAAATTACCAAAAAAGAAAAATTAACCATTTCTCTTTCCTACTATATAACCTATCCAATATACACCAATAAAACAAATTGCAATTATCATATAATTAAATTAAATATAAAGTAATTAAATCACAAAAATAAACTTCTGTCAACTTCATAAAGTTAATAACTCTAAAAAAATAGCTTAAATAAGCCAAAATATGGAACAAGCACTTGAAACAATTATCTTACAAAATAAAGAAATAGGAGAAGATACTATTGGTCTTTTGGAAGCTCTTGCTGTTCAAGGAAAAGGACTGTCAGATGATGTAGAAACTATAAAAAAAGCAGTTAAAGACCTGAAAGAAATTGAAGTCAAGATACCTAAAATTGAAACTCCTGTTATCCCTGAAATAAAAGTGCCTGCACCTGATATGTCTGAAACTAACTCACTTCTGAAAGAAATTAAAAAAGAACTTAATCAACCTCAAAAAGTTAATATCAAATTAAACCTTGTATGAAAGAGTTGGATATACAACTAAATATTGACAAGGAAGATTTCAAAAAGAAACTTGGTGTTAAAGATGGTTATACTCCTGTAAAAGGAAAAGATTATTTTGATGGTAAAGACGGAAGTCCTGATACTCCTGAACAAATTGTAGAAAAGATTTCTTCTCTAAATGGTGATAAGCGTCTTTCTTATGAGTCTTTAAAAGATTTACCTAATTTGTCTGCTCTTAGACGAGGAGATATTAGTATTGCTGATGAGTCTGACCCTATTTTCTCTGCTTGGTTGGCAACAAATCCACTATCAAACTATCTTTATAAACCAGGTCTCGCTGGTGGTCAATCAGCATATGGCGGCACTTCCTCAACTGACAATCTAACTTTCTACTCCAACCCATTTCAAGATGGCTGGGTAAACTTTGGGACAATGGGAAGAATAGCAGACTCTTATGGTCAATTCCAAATTGGACTTCCTGCTCTTCCTCTTGCTTCCTCTCCTCAATTCTTAGTTAGAGGACATATCTCTGACCCTGCTACTGGGGCTTTTGCTTCTTTTATAAACTCGGATAATGAAAATGTTTTATCGGCAATAAGTTACCCAAATGGACTTGGAGGAAACACTAGAGTAGTGTTAATTGGGGATACACCACCTATTGCTGACCCACAAGGTCGTGTTGGTCTTGTTCTTAACAGAGATATGGATGTTGGGTATGGTATGATTATCCGTAATGGTGGATTAGGAGATGATACAACCGCTAATCTTGTATTGATGAACGACTTGAGTGAAATTGGGGATTTAGATGTTCCAACACATATCACTCTTTTAGGTAGAACAGGTTCTGATTGGAACGACCCAGATTTGCCATTAAAAGGTAAAGATATGTCCTACTTGTATTCTACGCAAGGACATCTTATTCTTGGGTCTGCTGGAACTACTGACACCGATGGTAATACTTATATATTTTCTGGTTCTCGTTCTACTCGTGACTCAATTAAAATTACAGTCCGCTATAACGGAAATGTGGGTATTGGAACAGAGTTTCCAGATTTTCCTTTACAGGTAGTTGGTCGTGGTCGTTTTAACGATAGTATTGGTATTGATACTGACCCATCTACTTTCGGACTTGATTTAAGAGGTTCTTTAAATTTTGTAGCCACACTTGCTCCTTCAACTGCCTTAACTGCAACTTTAGCTGGTGAAGCAGGTAATGTAGATAATGGCTCTCATCGATATAGAGTTGGATTTTTTACAGAATTAGGAGACACAAATTTATCTTCTGCTTTTGCTACAATAACTATTACAGATAAGACAGTTGACGGAAGAGTTAATTTAACAGATATTCCAATTTCTAATGATAATAAGGTAATAGGTAGAAGAATTTATAGAACAAAAGCAAATACTACTTCTGGTTATTATTTATTAACTACATTAAATAATAATACTACCACTTCATTACAAGATAATGTAGCTGATGCTTCTTTAACAGGACCTACTTATGATGGATTAGATAATTTTACGAGAGGACATATTTATCTTGATGGAAGGAGTGCTGGTTTTTTTGGAAACACCAACTTTGGATTAGGCATAGGTTCTTTAGCAAATGGGGAAAAATTTACTGGTGGTTTTAATTTTGCCTTAGGCACTGGTTCTTTAAGTAAGGTCACATCTGGTTATGCTAATGCTGCTTTAGGAGCTTATTCTCTTTCAAACGTGACAACAGGATATTATAACACTGCTTTTGGTTATTATGCAGGTAGATCTTTGACAACAGGATACCATAATACAATCGTTGGCAATTCTTCAATGGTAGCTGCTACTACAGCATCTTCAAATACAGCAATTGGAGTTAATTCTTTATATAAATTAACAACAGGATATATAAATGTGGCTATTGGTTCAGGTTCTTTATATAGCTTGACTACTGGATTTAATAATGTAGGAATAGGATTTAATGCAGGATATTATAATCAAACTGGTGGTGGAAATATTTTTATTGGATATTTTGCTGGAGCTAATGAAATGGGAAGTAATAAATTATACATTCACAATTCTGATTCAGTCAATCCTTTAATTTATGGTGAATTTGATAATAGGTATCTAAAAGTAAATGGTGATTTACAAATTACTGGTGGGTTTATAAGAAGCAAATCAATTTATACAGGCACAGACACTACTGATGATGTATATCTAAATGTTTGTGATAGTGCTTCAAATTTTACTTTAACTGTTACTGATGGTGCTACTGATGGTGAAGAAATTAAAATAGTTAATCGTGGGACAGGCACAGTAACTCTTTCTGGTAAAATAAGTTCAATAACAGCCACAAGTGTTTTATATAGCGGTGAAACAATATCACTTTATTGGGACACTTCTGATGATGAGTGGCAATAATCATAATAATATGTCAGATTCAACAGAAGTTGGTGCTACTGGTTGTTCTGTGTCTGGTGGTTTTGACTTAGTTTTAATACAAAATTAAATAATTAAATAATTTTTAATGAAAAAAATATGATATATTTCACATTGCCTCAAACGGCAAGTTCGCAAATAACAGTCACTTCAACTGCAACTAAAATAACAAAGTTGATTGACCCAAATGTAGAAGAAAATAATTCAATACCATCTGATTTAGATGCTATAAATATTTATGTAGAAAGTGGTTCTGCAAGATATTTAATAAATGAAATACCAACATCTTCAGAAGGTCTAATTCTTGAAAGTGGTAAAACATATTTTTTAAGAGGTATGTTTTTAAAAGATTTTAATATTATTAGTAGTGATGATGCTGTTTTAACAGTTATGATTGGAAAAACTGAATATGGTGAATTTAGTATGATACCTTCAGAAGGTAGTGGTGAGTCCGTATGGGAGGATGATGGGACAGATGTTACTCCAAAAAACTCTCGCAATGTAGCTATCCCAGAAGATAAAGCTATCATAAGTAATAACGAAAAAGGAGAGCCAGTTGTAAGTGAAAATCAAATATCTAATTCAGAATTGACTAATTGGGAAATATCCCCAAATGATTGGGATACAGAAATTTTTAATTTACCTATTCGTTCTGAAGACGAAGATACTGGGACTTATGCTTTACAATTCCCAAAGCCAAGTGGTAAAAACACACCAGAAGTAAGTCAAGTTTTAACAGTAGTAGCAGAAGATGAATATACTCCAACTTTAAGAGTAAAAGACGGGACAGTGGTTTTTGCTGTTTATTATGCTAATGGAGAAAATAATTATTATTATCAGTTCTCTGGGGATAATATCGGAACTTGGCAACAGAGCGGTTTAGAACCAGAATCTGCTTATAATTGTGTTGGTGGAGAAGGTGTTTATGCCACTTGCTCTCCTACTGCTTTTACCATTCCTGCTGGTGTTACAGAATTAAATTTACGACTACTTTCTGTTAATGAAGCCAAACTAGACAATGTTTCAATCGTTGATGGAGAAGCTAATGATGTTGTTACTAATGGTGGATTTGAAAATTGGAAAGAGGTATTCCCCACTGGATTTATTGCTGCTGATTTAGATGATGAAGGTGGTGATGGTGAGTGTGTAAAAGAAGACGCTGATTTTCACTCTACCCCTTACTCAGCTAAAATTGTTCAAGGAACAGAATCACAAAGTTTTGTGTTCTTAGGTATTTTATCTGGTTTGACAGAAGGAACTACTGGTCGTATTTCATTTTGGGCAAAAGAAGGAACAGCAAGTAGTTTCAAAATGATGTTATGGAATGGACTTGATGAAGGAGATATTTATATGTTTAGTGGTGATAATGCTGGTGAATGGCTTCCTTTTGATGATGGTTTATTCGAAGACCCGAATGCTTATACGGAAATTACTTTATCTGACGAATGGGAACAATACACTATTGAAGCACCAGAAAATGGACAATATTTAATTCCTGTATTCTTTGCCAATGAAACCGCAGGTAGCACTTACTATTTAGATGATATAGAGGGATTTGAAATACAACCAGAAATACTTACTTATCACACTCTAAAAATACGAGATACTGCTACTGTCACAACTACTAATGACACATTGCTTGATATAAAATCCTCTGATGACTATTCATTGTTCAAAGTTGGAGCAAGAGGAAAAATCACAAGTGAAGTAGTCAAATATTGGGATTTCAACAACAAACAAGTAAAAGTTGGGGCTGATACTTCGCCCTCTAATATCCTACAAGAAAGTGCATTAAATGGTTTCTCTGGTGCTAAATATCAAGCATTAGTAGAGATTGATTTAAAAGAAGCTGGAAATACAATTCTAAGTTTATCCAGAGAAAATTACAGATTTGTTCCAATGATGATAATTTCTGAAACTACTGCTGCTGACAATTTATCTGGTGATGCTGTTGTATATTTAGCTGACGAAGATGGACCAATGATGGGTATAACTTACTCTACTTCACTAGGCAAATCTCGTTCTTCATCTTTCGGCTCTGATTTTGAAATAGGTGCAGTCGGACAAGATTTGAGTGTTAGAGTTGATACAGTTGACTCTGGAACTTCTGGAACATTAAAAATTTATATAATTGGTTTTTTCATTTTTGACCAAGAATAAAAGGCTTTGGTTGCTTCCGTTAAAAAAGAAGAAACAGAAGAATAGTAATTATACTCTGCCCTTGTCTAGGGTAGAGATATAACTATTATATATTTAATTCACAATATGACACCATATTTGCCATATATCGCAGTAGCAATCAATATACTTGGGGTAGTAATCTCTTTAGTCTGGTTCTTTGCCAAATTAGATAAAAAGATTTGTCTAAATGAAAGTAATACCAATAATAAATTGGATGACTTGAAGAAAGATACCGAAGAGATTAAAACACACGCCAAATACACTAATGGTAAAGTTGCTGAGGTTTTAGAATGGAAATTAAAGAACGAAGAGTTTGTTGCTACAATGAAAAGTAGAGAAGTTGATATAGTAAATGCTTTAAGTAAATAGTTCTTTACTTAGTTACATCTACACCTGTTCATTTAGAACAGGAAAAAGTTATTTGTCACCGCCCACCAATGGGCAGGTGCAGGTGTAACTAGGAGAAAGAAAATGAGTAGGAGGAAAAGTAAGTTCTTTACAAGTGGTCTAACAAAACACCATTCGCTCCCATCTTCAAGAGGTGGGACAGACGCCAGTATTGTCTGGCTTCCTGACAGGTTTCATCAGTCATTTCATTACCTTTTTGGTAATCTAACGATTGAGGAGACACACGAGTTCTTGGACATCGTTCTCGTTCCTGGCACAGTCTGGACACAAAAGAAATTGTCCAGCCTGATTGAACATCTCAAGAAAAGGAGTGAAGAAAATGGAAAAGGTTAAGATGGTGATTATTGTCACAAGGTGGTGTGAAGTCTGAAAAAGACTCAAAAGCATTTCAGAGGTGAAAATGAACACGAAGTTTGTTTCATCTGTGTTCAATGCGACACACCTGAAAGTCTGAAAAAGACTCATCCCAACGACCACTACCCAGCCAAAGAAACTACCACTTAGGGGGATACTCTCCCCCAACCCCATAATTTAATTCCATAATCATTTTATATGGAAATTATAAAACAACGAATCAATAGTGAAACAGTCAATATCTATACGATATTTGACACTCACTTTGGGGCAGCAAATCAAAGAGAAAAAGAATTCAAGGAATTAGTTAAAATTATAGAAAAAGATAAAAATGGCTATTGGATAGGAGGCGGAGATTTTATTGAAGCGATTACGCTCAACGACAAGCGTTTCTCTCCTGGCGAACTTCAAAGGAAGTATAACCTCAGGGATTTGAACGATTTACCACGAAAACAGATGAAAGAATTTTACAATATAATTAAACCAATTAGAAGCCGATGCTTGGGACTTTTAATAGGTAATCACGAGGAAAAGTATATTAAATATAATCATTTTGATGTCTATGACTACTTAGCTTCTGACTTGATGGAAAATCACGAGTTGAAAATGGGTGGAAATGGGTTTATACTACTAAATATGGGTAAAAGTTGTCGTAGAAATGTAAAAATATTCTGCACTCACGGAGAGGGAGTTTCTACCAGTCCTGATGATGGGTCAGTAATAAACTCTTTGAAACGACTGTGTGCTGATAAGATAGCAGATATTTACTTAGCTGGACATGTTCATCGCTTATTAACTTCGGTTGAAGATATAATTGACATCGATAGTGCTGGGAATATATACTACCCTCGTAAGGTTTATGGAATTGGTGGTGCTTGGCTTAAAAAATATCAAATAGGAAACTCTGGATATTTTGAAAGCAGAAGAGGAAATGAAACACCTGCTGGATATTTAAAACTGTGCTTATCAACTTCTAATCAAGACCATAAATTAGAAATTAAACCAGAAATACACTACTTATGAAAATACCTAAAACAATAAAATGTGGTGGAGTAAATTACGAGGTTATAGAGAGTGCTGATATTTCTGATATAGGGGACTGTGTGGGAGCGACTCAACACGAGAGTCAAAAACTTTTCCTTAAACCAAATCAAGCTTTAGAAAGTAAAGAGAAAACATTATTACACGAAATATTACATATCGCTTTATACCAAAGTGGAATTACCAGCCGTCTTGAAAGATTAGACAAAGACTTAGAAGAAGATATAGTCAGTTCAATTGAACACACTCTTTACCAAATTTTAAAAGATAATAAATTTATATAATATGTTTAAATTACAATGTCCAATTCCAAAAAAATATTATAATAAAAATAAAGAGTGTGAAATTACTCAATTATTTGGAGAAAATCTAAATAACTTTTATGCTCAACTTGGTTTGCCAGGACATAATGGTATTGACTTCCGCACAAAGTTCGTTTGGAAATGGTTGACAAACTGGTTTACAGGTAGAATAGAAACTCGTGTAAATGAAAGACAAGGTATAATTCCTATACTTGCTTCACACTCTGGATATTTACAAATGCCTTTAAACAACGATAGGACAAGAGGTATTTACCAAAAGATTTTATCTGACGAAGTTGAAATTGATGGAAAACCTTGTAAAGTTGAGACTGTCTATTTTCACTTAGATAGTGTTAGAAGATATGTAGGAGATGGAATAGATAAGAATAATTATGTAAGAGCTGGTAGTATTATAGGTTATTCTGACAATACTGGAATTTATACAACAGGTTCACATTTACATTTTGGTATGAGAATTTTATGGAAAGATAACAAAGGTAACTATAATCCAATTAACGATGATTATAAAGGGTATATTGACCCAGTTAAATATTTTACTTTTAAATACAAAAGAATATGACAAAAGCAACATTAAAGAGATATGCTATAAGTTCATTAATAACTTTTTTAGGTGGTTTCTTGCCAACCTTAGCTGTCTTGTTAAAAGATGTAAGTTTTGAAAGTCTAGCAACTGCTGGATTTGTCGGAGCTTTCTTTGTAATTGGTCGTCTTGTTATAAAGGCTGCTTATGAGGGAGTAGTTGTATTGGTAGTCTGGTTAGCTTCTCAGTTCAAAAAATAAGTCTGGATAAAACGTAGATAAGTCTTATCTTAAACTGAATATAGGCTATCTGACTGTGAGAGGGAAATATCTAGCGTATATCTGGATAGAACAGACCTAGAGTCTGTATCAAACAAAAAACACCAGTCTCTTTTTAGAGTTCGCTGGTGTTTTTGTCTATTAAACTTTCTAAACTAAGTATATGACCTATAAGGTTACAATAATCTGACTCTTCCCAATCTTGTTCATTAGTAATCTTCTTTGCTAACCTTTATTTATTTTATTTATCATCTTTGTTTATTTTTTTTATATAATTGCTCATAATAGTTTAACTTGTGTTAGTGAGTTTAATCTTGCTTCTATAATTGGGATATATTCTTCTGTTAATTCTATTCCTATGTATTGAAAGCCATTTTGTTTAGCAGCGACAAGTGTAGAACCTGAACCCGCAAATGGGTCTAATACTATTCCACCTTTAGGAGTTACCATTTTGATTAGGTATTCGCACAATGCTACCGTTTTTACCGTAGGATGACTGTTGCCACGACTAAAATGTTTTTGTAATCTCTCTGGCAATTTATTGTATTGTTCTTGTGATATTTGCATATACTTCCTTTATATTATTTTTAATTTCTTTATCCGTTATTCTTAAAACCTTATAGCCACATTTCTTAAAATAAGCGTCTTGACTTTTATCCAGTAAAACTCTTTTCGGTTTTGCGTGCCAGTATTCGCCATCCCATTGAATAATTATATTTTTACTTGGAATTAAAACATCTACTAAAAACTTATTAAACATTAAAACCTGCTCTTGAAACTCAACACCAATTTCTTTGAGTATTTTTTGTCCTGCCAATTCCAGTTTATTAAGTCCTTTTTTATTCTGCTGGGCTACATTTCCTTTTATGGCGTTTTTGAAAATATGCTCTTTGTCTTTAATCCTACATTCCCAGCTACAATAAGTCGGATTAGATTGCTCAACTTTTGATTTACTCAAACTAAACTTTTCACCACAAATCTTGCAAATAAACTTAAGCTTGTTTTTTCCTTGATATTCGTTAGCACACTTTGTAGAGCAAAACAGGTTTTTATTTTCTAACTGATATTTTTTCTTGTAAACTTCTTTGCCACAATTCTTACAAATTACTATTTTACCTGTTTTATTGTTTGGTCTTATTCCATTTCTATAACAAGATAACGAACAATAATTTGTCTTGTTTGCTGGTCGCCTCGCTTCAACTTCTTTTCCGCAACCGATACACTTAAATTTTCGTAGTTTATATTTATTCATAATATAAGTATATCATAAAATCAAATTGAAAGCAAGTTTTTTATCTCGTTAATATCTTCTTTTGGTGTATTATCTTTTAGAATATAAAGTTCTTCGCAACCAGCGTTTCTTTCTCGTTTTGAACTTTTTGCTTGATAGATTATAGATTTAAAGAAACGAGAGGCGTTGCCACTATCAGAATAATCATTTGTTTTTCCTTTTTCTGACATTTTTAACCCAGTTGACCAACCACCAGTGGATTTACAATTATTTCCTAATTTACTTGACCTTCCTAAATCAGGAAAACACTCTCTTACTTCTTCACTATTGTCGTGGATTAGGTTGGCAGGGAAACGACCCATACCTTCTGGTGTTCCATAAAGTTTTTTTTCTGTTTCTATATCATTTCTACCTTCCATTTTTCTCCAACCTTCAGTTCTAATTCCCTTAACTACTGCTTGTAAATTATCAGAAGTTTCTACTCTACTCTCATCTATATTAATCCCACCTGTTCCATATTTAAGGACATTCTCAGCTACTGTTTTTTCTGCTAAAGGTTTACGAGCCATACAGATAGGACTATGATTTGGAAGTGCTTTTTGTATATGCTCTTGCCATACATTCTCGTCCGCAATACTTTGGGGTTCGGCAAGGTATTGTTTCAAACTCTTTTCCGCAAAGCTTACAAATATGTTTAACTCGTTTTGATCTAACTCGGTTATTATATTTATTAGAACATTTATTAGAACAGAATTTGCGTTGAGGATTATTGGAAGTAAATCTTGTTCCGCATTCTTTACATTCATACCAGTTCTGCTTTGCTTGTAAGTAACAAGTCCTTGAGCAATAAGCGTCTGGATGTCTGTTATACTCCTTTTTTCTCCTACCAAACAATTTTCCACAATGCTTACAAGTAAGTCTAACCCATTTACTTGGGACTCTTGTATTCCATTTTGATAAGTCTGGGATTTTCCATCCGTGTCGTCTTGCGTGTTCTTCAATAGTAAGGAGTTCAAGATTTTCAATTCTGTTATCGTCTTTGATACCGTTGATGTGGTGAACTTGCTCTCTTTTTTCAAGAGTTCTGCCAAGATGTTTTGCCATAACAAGGCGGTGTTCAAGTGTATTAAGACCGTCTCCTGTAATTTGGATGTACCCTGCTTTTGTAAGTTTTCTAGTGATTGCCATATTGTTGATATAAGATTGTTATTTATATCTTCAAGTATAGCAAATTGATTTGTCTTTGTCAAGCTTTTAGTAGCCCATACGATTGGTTCGTGTGCTGGTTTTAGACCTCCTTTCCCCCAACCCTCCCAGCCATTTTCTACCATTAAATCATTCTCGGCATTTAAACTTTTAGATGTTCTTACTTTACCTTTGCCCCAAACATTACATTTGCTCATTCCTGAACCATAGACCCACTCAATCATATCCCTCACCTCAAACCCTGCATCTTCAATAGCACTTGCCATTCTGTGATAAGTCCTTGTTCCTGAAAAAGCTAGTAAATGCCCACCTGGTTTTAACACTCTTAAACATTCCTTCCACATTTCTATATTATTTGCGATACCAGTCGAGTCCCAACTTTTACCCATAAATCCTATTTCGTATGGCGGGTCAGTAACAATACTATCAACGCTATTATCCTCTAACTCTTTTAGTTTTATTAGGCAATCGCCTTGTATTACTTTGTTTATGAATTTATCCATTATTTTTATTCTCCTTAATTGATAATCTTTTATTTATAATGTCTATGTATTCAGGTGCAATTTCTATTCCAATATAGTGTCTATTATTCTTCTTTGCCATTTTTAGAGTTGTTCCACTACCTGCCATTGGGTCTAGTATTATATCTCCTTCGTTACTCCAAGATAATATATGGTCTTGTGCTAATTGTTCAGGAAATGTGGCTGGATGTCTATACGAAATCTCATCTTTTTGTCCAAATCCCTTTCCGTTTGCATATCTCCATATATTAAATCTCATGCCATATTCATTACAAGTAGTTTTTTCTTTTTTAATTAAAATGCCGTTTTTTTGTCTATTGCTTATATTTCCCCAACTACTATTCCATTTATTTTTTCTATCTTTTAATGGATTAAAAGTTTTAGGTCTACCTTTGCTAAATATAAACATATATTCAAAAACCTGATGGTATCTATTGTTTGAAGGATTTGAAAATCCTGCTTTTTCGTATATCATCGTATCGTGCAAATTAAATCCTATCTCCTTAAAGTAAAGTGCTTGTTTAAAAGATGTTCCTGTTTCACTTCCTTTTATTGTGGCATCTCCTACTACCCAAACAACAACTCCGCCGTCTTTTGTAATTCTAAAAAGTTCTTTAGCAATTCCTTCAAAATCAAAAGTATAACCATTATAATCTCTTAAATTATCGTATGGAGGCGAAGTCAAAGTCATATCAATACTTTTATCAGGTATTCGCTTCATACCTATTAAACAA
>Ga0208198_1002878_pt1 | contig 12370 bp, 14 predicted proteins | sample AD_JPNTR2_MetaG_FD_184446 | JGI IMG/M metagenome (GOLD analysis project Ga0208198, IMG submission 184446) | Active sludge microbial communities of municipal wastewater-treating anaerobic digesters from Japan - AD_JPNTR2_MetaG (SPAdes) (version 2) | ecosystem: Engineered > Bioreactor > Anaerobic... | reverse complement strand
ATGGATTAAATTTCCCGGCTACAATATAACTTATCCTTCAAACTCTTTTATGACAGGTGCAATGATTAAAATTTTACCAAAATTTATTAAGTACAAAATTAAAGAGCACAAATTATTAGCAGCTATTATTAAAGAAAAAAAAATAGATGCCGTAATATCTGACAATCGTTATGGGTTATGGAGTTACGAAATACCAACAGTTATTATTACCCATCAATTAAACATACTTTCTACTTCCGGATTTCGTTGGTCAGAACCAATAATTCATAAAATAATACGCAATGCCTTAAATAAATTTTCTGTGTGTTGGATTCCCGATGTAGGAGGACCTATAAATTTTTCGGGTAGACTCTCACATGAGCATCATTATCCTAATAATGCTAAACTAATAGGTGCTCTTTCTCGCTTTTGTTTTAACGAAATTGCAAATAATTATATTGAAAAAGAAGAAAAATATAAATTAATGGCTATTGTTTCTGGTCCAGAGCCTCAAAGAACTATTTTTGAAAATATAATTACTAAACAATTTGCAAAAAATGGAAGCAAAAGCTTAATAGTAAGAGGTTTACCTGAAGAAAATGAAACAAAAATTATCAAAAATAATATTACTTATGTAAATCATTTACCAACAAATTTAATGGCTTTCCATATTATAAATAGTGAAATAATAGTTTGTAGATCAGGATATTCAACTATAATGGACCTAGTAACATTGAAAAGAGATAAAAATGTTATTTTAATTCCTACACCTGGACAAACTGAACAAGAATACTTAGCAAAAAGAATGAAATCTTTGTGTTATTTTTACTCTATGCCACAACGTTATTTTGATCTTGATAGAGCAGTAGAATCTTTGCCTTTGTATCGTTGTGGTGAATTCCCTGAAAGTAAAGCTTTTTTTGAAGATGCTTTAAATAATTTTTTAAAAAAACTACATAAATAACTTTTAATTTAAATGTTATTAATAATAAAAGAAGTTATATTTAAATTTATAAAATTTAGCATTGTAGGTTTTAGTGGCTTATTAATAGATTTCGGCTTTACTGCTTTATGCAAAGAGGTTTTTAAAATCAAGAAATACATATCAAATGCTATAGGATTTACTATAGCAGCAACTTCTAATTATATTTTAAACAGAATTTGGACATTTAACAGTCAAAATACTAAAGTGTTGATAGAATTCACAGAATTTTTTATTATATCAATTATAGGCTTAAGTATTAATACTTTTATAATTTGGTTATTAATAAATAAATTACATGCTAATTTTTATTTATCTAAAGCAGTAGCTACGATAATAGTAGTTTTATGGAATTTTTTAGCCAACTTGTTTGTAACATTTGCTAACTAAATTATTGCTTTAGCAATTATTAGCTAATTAGTTTTTTCATTATAATTTAATAATCTTTTCAAACATATTAACTTTAAAAGTATTGTTATAGGTAGATACTACTTTAGTGCTCGTAATAATCTTTTTCCATTTTATACATAAACTTCGAATAAATTTTGCTAACGTAAGAAAACATCGGTATATAAAGTTTTTTATGTAGTACTTTCTCAAAAAGATAACTTGTTGAATTACTTTGATTATTGAAGATAATGCATGACGTTAAAATATAGGATAATGGAGTAAAAATATTTATCACAAGTAATGTATATGTTTAGAAAATTAGATTTGGAGGAACTAATGGTAGTACCTCATTCTTGTTTAGTTAGATTAAAACTTATTATATTATATTTACCTAAGGTTCCATACATTTGTTCCATTTTATAGCTTGGGTGTGATAATCTATAAATTTTTGTTTGCCGCCATAATAATTTAACACTTCCTCACAAGGTAAGTTATCATTATTTTGTTTAAGAAAAGGTTGAAAAGAGGACCATTGATATATGCCAGGATCTTCAGTAATATTATGATATACAGGATTTAAATGAATACCTACAAGTATTTCTTTCATTTGTTCATTATCTTTAATAGGTGTAATGTAAGGCAAGGCACTTAATAATTTCCCTTTTTTCTTTTCTTGCGTGTTAACAAATTGATTATAATTACGAATAAAACGTCGTAGATAATAAGTGAGTAATTGACCAATATTAGGGAAACCATTTTTTTGATACAATTGAGATTTTACTTTAATTAATAAATGGTAATGATCGGGCAGTAAGCAATAACCTATAATTTTAGCGTATGGATTTATTATTTTGTTCAAAGCATTGAAGAAAATATTTTTATATTCTTCGGTAGGAAATAAATTTCGACCATTTTCTACTTTGTGATAAATATGAAAATACTTATCAGGCATAAAAGGGGTTTTTATTCTACTCATAATATGTAAATTTTTTATCTTAAAATTAATTTTATGAATGTTAGTGTTTAAGGATAATTGAGTAATTTAGCGTTTTCAATTCTTATAGACATCTTTTTATTTAGTAAATAATGAAACTATATTCATTGTTAAACGTAGCAAAAAAATTTAATTACTATATACAATGCATAAAGATGTTGTTTTTATAGATTTAGGAAGCATAAGTTATAAAGAAGCTTGGGATTATCAGGAACAACTATTTAATGAAATAATAAATTCTAAATTGTCAAATGATAATGAGAAAACTGCCCCTGATTATCTGATTTTTTGTGAACATTTTCATGTTTTTACATTAGGTAAAAATGGTTCAGAAAGAAATTTACTTGTTAATCAAATGTTTCTGAAAAATAAACAAGTAGAATTTGTAAAAACAAATCGTGGAGGAGATATTACTTATCATGGACCTGGCCAAATAGTTGGTTATCCTATTTTAAATCTTGAGAAATATGTTAAAGGAGTAAAGCAATATATTTACCTTATTGAAGAATCTATTATTGATTGTTTGAAATTATATAATATAAAAGGAGAAAGATTAGAAGGAGCAACAGGAGTATGGTTAGATGTACAAAATAAAAATTTAACTAGAAAAATTTGTGCAATAGGCGTGAGAACAAGTCATTGGGTATCAATGCATGGGTTTGCTTTTAATGTAAATACAGATTTAGAATATTTTAATATGATTAATCCTTGTGGTTTTGTAGATAAAAAAGTTACTTCTCTTGAAAAAGAATTAGGAGAAAAACTAAATATTGAAGATGTTAAAATAAATCTATTAAATTCTATAGCTAATAATTTTAAAATGAATATTATTTATAATAAGTGAAATTTATTTTGTACTTTTTAATTATAAAATAAGATTTTATGGTAAATGATTTTGATAAAATAATTGATGAAATAAGCCTTAAAGGAAATGAAATACTTATTAATTTGGCAGCAACAGGGTATGTGATTATGCCTTCAGTAACTAATTTAAAAATAATGGTTCATACTTTAAGGGAGATATTTTTCCCAGGATATTTTGACCCATGCCCTTTAAATCATAAAACTTTTAAATATTATGTGGGTTCAAAAGTTAATATTATACATAATTTGCTTTCAGAAGAAATAAAAAAAGTATTTAAAGTTGCTAATAATTTTAATAATAAAAAAAATACATTTGACAAAGATTATTCGCAAGAATTATCATATGAATTTATAAAAGTTATACCTAAAATAAGAGATTTATTAATGACAGATGTTGAAGCAATATTTTATGGTGATCCTGCCTCTAAAGATAATAGTGAAATAATATATTGTTATCCAGGCATTAAAGCAATAACTAACTATAGAATAGCTCATGAATTAACTCTTTTAGATATACCATTGATACCAAGAATAATAACAGAAATGGCACATTCAGAAACAGGTATTGATATTCATCCTATGGCAAAAATAGGAGATCATTTTGCAATAGATCATGGTACAGGCATAGTAATAGGAGAAACTTGTATAATAGGAAGCAATGTTAAAATATATCAGGGTGTTACTTTGGGAGCAAAAAGTTTTCCTGTTGACGAAAAAGGCCATCCTACTAAAGGAATACCTCGTCATCCTATAGTTGAAGATAATGTTATTATTTATTCAGGTGCTACTATTTTAGGAAGAATAACTATTGGTAAAAACTCGATAATAGGAGGTAATGTTTGGTTAACCGAAAGTATACCTGCTAATTCTAAAATTGTTCTTATGAGTAAGAAGTTATAGCTTCATATGAAAAAATATATTTTAAAATCGATATCAAGTTGCATATTGAAGTTACTAGGCTGGAAAATTTATGGAGAAATAAATCATTCCATTACAAAAGGAGTTATGATAGTTGCTCCACATACTAGTTATATGGATTTTATAATAGGCAAGTTAGCCTTAAACGCCTTAAATGTTAAGGCTTATTTTTTAATTAAAAAGGAATTTTTCTTTTTCCCAATAGGTTGTTTAATTAAGGCTTTAGGCGGAATACCAGTTGATCGTGATAAAAGTACAAATGTTGTGTTGAAAGTAAGTAAATTATTTGAAAAGAATCAAAAATTAATTATTGTAATTACTCCGGAAGGCACTAGAAAATTAACTCATAACTGGAAAAAAGGTTTTTACTATATTGCTTTAAATGCAAAAGTACCTATAATACCAGGTTATCTTGATTATAAGGAAAAAACAGCTGGTATAGGTGAAGTGCTTATACCTAGCGGTAATTTTAATGAAGATTTTAAAATATTAGAAAAATTTTATAAAGGCCGACATGCACGTTTCCCCGAAAATTATAATCTTAGTTAAAGTTTAATTCTTTAATAATTAAAATTACTAATTTATCATTAGTATTATTAATCCATTCTCTTTCATCTTTATGACTTAAAGTAAAAAAATCACCATGTTTAACCTTAAAAAGTTTGTCATTAATTCTAATATTACCATTGCCTTCTAAAATATGAAAAAATATAGTAGAGAGGTTAGTATGTTTTTTTATACTTTCACCAGGTGCCAGTGTTAATATAATGACTTCGGTTGACTTATTTTGGTATATTTGTTTAGCCTCAAAATTTGTTGATATATTTTTAATATCTTTTATATTTTTAATTTCCATCTTAATTATTAATTTATTTTATCATAATTAGCAACATTTTAAATTTTTCATTAGCATTAATTGCGTGAGAAATATTAGCAGGCATAATAATAGCTTGACCTTCAGACAAATTAAATGTTTGTTTATTTATAATTATTTGAGCATTACCTTCTAATATTTGAACAAAAGCATCGAACGGAGCTTTATGTTCACTTAATTTTTGATTAGCATCAAAAGCAAATAAAGTAATATTGTTGTCGTTAGAATTATTATATATGATTTCATCAGTTGGATCTTTTTTATTTAAATATTCAATCCTCATTGAATGTTGCTTTGCTTCATCTCTTGAGAAGACTATTATTTTTTTTGGCATGCCTAACTCTCCTGAAAGAAGGCGTTTGACTAATACCTTGCCTAAAGAGCCTGTTCCACCTGTAACTAATATTTTTTTATCCGTTAGCATGATTAATCCCTTTCATATAATTTTGAATCTTTGTACAAATCCTCTACCATTTTGTCCCAACTTGGTATTTTTATATCTGTTGCTTTAATAAATTTAGACCCATCAAGTGTCCTATTGCAATTAATACTATAATCAGGAATAATCGAAATACCTAAATCAAATTTCTCATTTATTTTATTAAGAAGGGAGTATTTACTAATAGGTTCTGACGAAACGTGCCAAATGCCGGACAATAAATCAAAATCAGATATTATATCTAAGAGAATGTTTGATAAGGCATTTGTTGTAAGGCCACTAAAAAAAGCCCTTGAATATCCTTTGACACTTTGCCCTTTTTTGCTTAAAAACCATTCCAAGAGTCCATTTTTAGAATTTATTTCCCTGCCGATAATCGATGTCCTAATGGTCAAAGAATTTGGATAATCGACCTCACCTAAAAACTTTGTTTTGCCATATAGATCTTCAGCGTCAGATGGGTCGTTTTCTTTGTAGTTACCCTTCTTTCCTGAAAAAACACAATCGGTGCTAAAATGAATCAATCTACTGTTGCCATTATTACAAATCTGCGCTAGTTGATGGGGAAAAAGAGAGTTAATCATTATACTTGGCAGGGATTCTTTTGCATTGGGGAGTTGTTTTACTATGCCAATGCAATTAATTACGACATCAGGCTTTTCGTCATTAGTCAAGTCATTGATACGCTCTATTCTTTCTGGGATTATATTCCCAATAATATTAAAATTTCCGAGTATCGGATGATTTTTGTATTTATTTTCATCGCTACGTATAGTTCCAATTACATCATGCTTATCATTAAAAGTTTGGATAATCTTGTGGCCCAACATTCCCGTTGCTCCAAGAACAATTATTTTTATGATAGTCCCCCTTCATATTTAATAGCCTGAAAGAAATTTTTTCTGGCTTTTTCTATACTAAAATCATCATGTGCGCATCTTAGAGCATTTTGAACAATATTTTTCCTAAAATCTTTGTCATCGATTATTTTATGAATTGCTTTTTCTAATTCTAATGAATTTTCTTCATCCACTACTACCCCACAATTGTTTTTCTTAAAATACCAACTCACAAATGAATCTTTAGAAGCATGTACTAATATTGGCCTGCCAGATGCTAAGTATTCTCCCATCTTTCCAGGCATGGAGGTTTTTATTACTTCGGGAAAATCAGTATTAAATGCCAACGGTAAAAATAGTATATCTGCTTTTTTCTGTATTTCTAAACTTTCAATTAAAGTAACATAATTATGATGGACTACTTTTCCAGATATTTGTTGTTTAGTGAGCCATTCTTTGGATTGATTAGTATATAAATATAAATTAACATTTTCTTCTGTTAGCGAATTAATAGCCTTGACAAGATTTTGAAAAGCATCGTAATGAGCTCTATAAATTGCACCAGTATATACTATCCTAATTTCATCTTCATTCGAAGGCCAATGATCAATATAATTCAGCTTAATATTTGAATCGATGCAATTATATACAATTGTTGAATTAATTCCATATACTGCATTTAGCTCTTTTTGCATGAATTCATTAGTAACTATGATATTTGCAGAATCTTTAAGAATTATTTCTTCGTGAGATTTTGCAAATGCTCTTTCTTTAGGAATTGTCCATTGATAAGAATAGTAATCAAAAATATAGGGGTAAATAGGTATTTTTAATTTTTTACTTGCATTATATGCCGCAGGTAAATCAATCAAATCTCCCGTACAAACTATGATTGCATGAGGATTTTCTTTTTTCATAATTTTTATAATTTGATTTGTCTTAAAATACACTTTAATCTGAAGGAATTGCGGTATGTTTAATTTCTTTTTAAGTTTATTAATACCCTTATTAATAATTTCAACGTTAGGGAATAATCTTGGTAAAGAATAATATTTCCCCGGCAATTTATTGGAAAAATTTTGAATATTATCTGTCATGTAATCTTCTCTTGAAATAAGGATATAATCAGAAGGATTGACATCCTTTAATAATTTAAAAAGAATCATTGCTTGACCTGACCAAGAAGGAGGAAGAACATGAGAAATAATTGCAAACTTCATTTGGATTCCTCATAATAAATGTAAATATATATTAACAAACAAAAATAAGCTTTATAAACATAGCTATAGATGTTATCTATAATAATTATCCATGTATTTATTATTACTTCAGTCTCAACTTGCTATTAAATTTGAATAAATTTTTTTAGATTCACTAAAGAATAAAGAAATACTAAATACAATTAATAATAATAATTTACAAAGGAATAACAAAACAAAGTTAAAATTTAAGTAACTAAATAAAAACATAATAATTATCGCTATAGATAATATCACTATAGATTTCCATAATAACCATAGAGGAGTTGTTCTTTGTTTTAGTATGTATTTAGCTGTTATCCAATTAAATAAAAACATGAAAAAGTATGAAATTGCAGTAGTATAAGCTGCTGCGACGTATCCATATTGGGAGATATAAATCCAATTCAGAATTATATTGATAATGCCTGCAGAAAGAACTGATAATGAAAGATAAATCATCTTTTTAGTAAACACTATATACTGTGCATAAATAATTGACATACCATACAAAATATATCCAAAAACGATAATGGGAACTATTTCACTAGCTATATGAAATTTGTGATCTGCCAACATAATTATTAATTCCTTTCCAAAAAGGATAAGACCAAGCGCAACAATTGTTTCTATCGAAAATATTCTCTTAAACAAAGAATCAATTCTAACAAATTCTTTTTTATCAAATAAATCCATTATTTGTGGAATCATTGCATTAAGGGTTGCCGAAATTACAATGGCTAGCAGTAATCCAACTGTATAGCCCAGGCTATATAATCCTGCTGAGGCGGAATCAGAAATATTGTTTATCATTATCCTATCAAATTGTGCCAAGATTATACTACTTAATGCATAAGGAATCAATGGAAAAGAATAAGAAAATATATAGCGGATATGTTCTTTCTTTATTGAAAATACCAGACTTGACCTTAGTTTTATTAAGAAGTATATAGCAAATATTAGTCCAATTAAGAGTGATGCCCAAATTTTTCCCAAATACCTATCACTACTTAAAAAAAATGTTATGATGACTGAAATAATAAATCCACTATACCCATATGCTATGCTTATCTTAGCAACTTCTTTACTTTTCTGTTGTACCACCAATATTTGAAAATAAATTCCATATATTATTGAAAAAAATGAAGCAAGAATAATATAAACGGGCAATGCCCCTGGTAGATTTATTATATTTCCTAAATGTAGATAAAACATTAAATAAATTGGAACTGTCACAAAAAAAATAAGAACTAATAAAGTTAATGTGGTACCAATAAACTGTTTGAAATCATCAGTTTTTTCAAAATAGTATCTGCTAACTGCGGCAGTACAATTTAAGGAAAAGAGAATCGTAAATATAGAAACATAAGATAAGAAAACTGACGAGATACCGTATTCAGATTGAGTTAAAAGTCTAGTAAATATAGGTATTGATATAAATCCTATAGCTTTAGTTGCCATGTCAGCCGAAAAATAGTTTTTTGCGTGAGATAAATTAATATAGATGTCAGATTTTTTTAGTTTCGCGATAAATTCTGAATTCAAGAAATTGTTCATTTTTTGACCTTTCTTAATTAAATAAATGGCTTGGCCCGTATTGAATTTTTTATAAATTCATCTATCTGAAAAGATTTTTGATATATGATTTATAATCGTTTCCAATTATTTATGTTTTGAAACAGATCCTATGAAAAATATTTAAATTATCAAGATTGGCATAATTTAAGTATTACCTTTTTTAGATTTATTTTTAATGTTTTTAGTATTTATATAACTCTACTAGTAGGTACTTATTATTTGTATGAATTTAATAAAATTATTAAATATAACTAATCTTTAGGAGTAATCAAATAGATCTCATAAGGTTCAGCTGAGTCTACTTTTGTATAATTATTAATAATAAATTCGTAGATTAAGGGGGATAGTAGAGATTTACCATCAACTATTATGTATTTAGTTACGATTATGTATTTTATATTATTTTGTTTGATTAATTCTATTGCAGAATATTGGTCTTCATCAGTAAGGATATATGGGCTCCCGACATAAAGAAATTCTGTAGAATTACTTACAGGCAATCTTTCAGAAAAAATATATATTGAAGGGTCAAATGCAAAAGAAAGAATTTTTTCCTGAAGATGCTTTTTCTGAATTATATAATTCTGAAACAAATAATTTTTGGTTCAAAGTTAGAAATAAAATAATCAAATTTTTTATTTTAAAATATGTTCCAAATAAAAAAATAAAAATTTTAGACTTAGGTTGTGGCACGGGATTTGTTTCACAAACTATAAAGAGCATGGGTTACTCTATAGATTGTCTTGATATATTTCATGATGCCCTTAGATTTTGCATGAAAAGGAATGCTGGAGATGACTATTATTTGGTTAATCTTTACTTTATGCCTTTTAGTGAACAGTATAATCTTATCTCTGCTTTTGATGTTATTGAACATATTAATGATGATTGTAAAGTCCTTAAGAATATTCATTCTGCACTGAAAAGAGGTGGCCAATTATTAATTACAGTTCCAGCAAATAAAAAATTGTGGTCTTATTTTGATATTCATTGTGAACATAAACGTAGATATAGTAAAGAAGAGCTAGCGAAAAAAATTGAAGATACTGGATTTGAAATAATAAGGATTAGTTATTTTATGACTTTACTCTTTCCTTTTATTTATGTGTCTAGACTTCGCTATAAGAATATTAAAAAGTCAGATAAAATATCTAACTCATTCAATGAACTGTCCATTAATCATTTTTTGAATATGATCTTTTATTTAATTTTTAATATTGAGTCTTATTTGATAAAATATATAAATCTTCCATTCGGAAGTAGTTTAATATGTCTTGCACGAAAAAGAGATGAATAGCATGAAGGGAATAATTTTAGCCGGGGGAACAGGTACACGTCTTTATCCCTTAACGAAAGTAACAAACAATCAATTGTAGCTTTCTGATCCTTGACCTTAAAATTTATTTCACCACTGTGAAAATACTTCATATATTTTTTGGCCACGTTACTTAAACTATCATTTTCAACTGATTTCAAAATATAGTAAAGTGCTAAAATAGGCGCTTCGAATCCTCCCGCCTCCATGAAATAGAAATGATTTGACAGTTCACCAGCAAAAATAGAATTCTCCTCTTTCATCTTCTTTTTAATAAAATAATGCCCTACTCTACATTTCAAAGGTTTTCCACCTAAAGAAATTATTAATTCTGGAACAATATGGCTGCACCGTAGATCATAAATTATTGTTGGATTTTCATTTGATTTTAAAAGTTCAGAAATTATAATACACAAGAGTATATCGCCACGAACGATGCCTCCCTTCTCATCAATTACCCCTATCCTATCTCCATCTCCATCAAAAATTATTCCCATATTAGAATCTGTTTCTTTGACCTTATCAATGAGCATCTCTAAACACTCTTTTTTCGTTGTATCAGGGGCATGATTTGGAAAGTTTCCATTTGGAATGTCCCCTATAAAATAAGCGTTTGGGAATATTTTTTCAATAATCTTTTTCTCAAAAACAGTCGCTCCGTTGGAAAAGTCAACTACAATCCCTTTCTTATGTGTCAAATTTTTAAATTTATCAACATAAAAATCGATGTAATCCTTTCCAAAATCTTTCCTAAAATGCTTTGAATCATAAATCATGTTTGGCATTTTATACCCTTTAAAGCTTGCCTGATATCTTTTTCAGGTGACAGGGGTATTCCATCTTTTCCGCATATCTTAAATCCTGTAAATTCTTTAGGGTTATGGGAAGCTGTAGCAATAACTCCCACGTCAAACTTATCCTTTGTTGAATAATAAAGCATCGGTGTGGAGATTATCCCTGCATACTCTATTTTTGACTTACTATCCAATACCCCAGTAATAAAATAATCCTTAATCTTTTCTGAACCTATACGTGAATCAATCCCAAAAAGAATATTCTTGTACCTTTCGCCAAGGACCCTCCCGAGATTATAGGAAAACTGCTCATTAATTTCTTGCGGATAATTTCCACGTATATCATAAGCCTTGAACACCATGAAATCTATAATCTTGATATAAACCTTATTTATTACTATTATGGTGCCCTCAAATTCAAACCAAATCCTTTATAAATAGATGCAGTGTTTAGAGAAACCATGAAGAGGGAAGCGCTGATATACAATTCAGCTGCACTAAACGTTCCAAAAAACGTTATGCAGTTTATATTCGGCGTGCTTCTTTTTACAATGGCGGGCGGAAATTATAACATCCTAACATGCATAACAGCAGCATCCGGCCTTAGTATTGGTCTTGGCGCAATATACCTTTTTAATGATCTAACAGATGTCAAAGAAGATAAGAACAATGAAATGAAGATCAGGTGGAAGGCAGTTGCAAACGGCACAATGTCAAGGGAAGAGTCCATCGCCATAATTAAATTGTTTGCAATCCTAGGTACATTTTTAGCAGCCCTTTCAGGATTAAATTTCTTTATAATCTACCTAGCGGTAATGGGATTAAATCTCTGTTACTCCCACCCAAGGATAAGGTGGAAGAATAATCCAACCCTATCAGTACTAACAATCTCTATACTCCAGGTCTTAAAGTTTTCAAGCGGTTGGTTTCTTTTCACAAGCGCCACAGAGGGATTTCCCATACTGTTTGTCATGGCCATTGCAATAGGGTATGCCCTCATGTTTATCTATTACAAGCACAACACTAAAAACTTAATGCACATAATAAAAGAGGATAAGAAAAGGGTGTTGCCACTTTCTTTGGCATGCCTGTTAATGCTTATCACTTCTTTTATACTCTACACTTTTCCTGCCATATCCTTAGTGGCATTGGGATTAGGGGCTCCA
>Ga0208198_1002875_pt1 | contig 12382 bp, 13 predicted proteins | sample AD_JPNTR2_MetaG_FD_184446 | JGI IMG/M metagenome (GOLD analysis project Ga0208198, IMG submission 184446) | Active sludge microbial communities of municipal wastewater-treating anaerobic digesters from Japan - AD_JPNTR2_MetaG (SPAdes) (version 2) | ecosystem: Engineered > Bioreactor > Anaerobic... | reverse complement strand
GGGAAGCGACACCGGCACGAGGACGGACATTGCCGGCGCTGATGTGGCGGATGACTCGCCGCCAACCGCTTCCGAAGCCATTGTAGAACAGGACATGCAGCAGTTCTACCAAGCCCAGGCCGCCTTCGACGGCCCGGAGCTGGGCAATACGCCGGTCGGCGACCTGATCGAGATCGAGAAGGCCTATGGTGGGCGGAATGCACAACGAGGCAGGCGAACCTACGACAACGGCATCCCTCAAGGACTGCCCGCAGAGCGAACCGCAGACTCTGACGCCCTCGAGCGGATCATCGACGCTGAACAACGACGCGCCGGACTCCCTGAGGGCTTCCAGGCCGTGGCCGTCCGGCAGGATCAATTGCCTGACGCCCTTCGTGGCGCCTTGGCCGGACTCGAACGAGCAACCGGAACACGAGTAGTCATTTTCCGCGCGTTGACGCCGGAGATTGCCGACTTCAACGGGGTGACGATTCGGGACGGGGTGCTGTACGTCAGCGAGACGGCGCAGAGTCCGGCCACGTCAACGGCTGCGCACGAGTGGGTTCACAACCTGAGGAAGACGAACCCGGATCTGTATGCCCGCCTTGAAAACGAGGTGCGACGCCAGGGCGACGCTTACGGCTTTGCCGCCAAGTACGGCTACACGATGGGTCAAGCCCATGAGGAACTGACCGCAGCAGCCGTGGGCGACGCGCTGACGGATCCGAAGTTTTTGGAACGGCTGGCCGAGCACGATGCGGGGCTGTTCACCAAGATGGCCCGGGCCTTCCTGAAGTTCTTGAAGGGCTTCGCGGATGGTTGGCGCAATCAGGGCTCGGATGCCTTCCTGCAAGACGTGCAGGCCTTCCACGACGTGCTGGAAGAGGTGCTGCACGCCTACGAGCGGGCGAAGCCGAAGGAGCGGGCGCAGGCGGGGTTTGTGAAGAGCGTGTTCGCGCGCTTCCAGCGCGTGTGGCACGGCACGCCGCACCGCGGCATAGAGACGACGGGATTCAAGCTCAACAAGATTGGCTCCGGGGAAGGCGCGCAGGCGTATGGCTGGGGGATGTACTTTGCATCGCAGCGGGAGGTGGCGCAGCGATTCCAGCCAAGGAACAAGCGAGCCGAAGAGCTCATGATGGCCGAGTACAGCAAGGCCGAGCGCGCTGGTGACTACGAGTCTCTTGAGCTATGGGAGGCGGCCCTTACACACAAGCTGTCAGACGATATTCTCTCCGAAGAGGAATTCGGTCACATCCCAATAACCAAGCGAGATGCGGTCGCACGAAAAGTACGCGAGATCGGCAAGAAAACATCAGCCGGCGGGAGCCTCTACAGCGCCAACATCCCCGAGAACGACGAACTGCTGGATTGGGACAAGCCACTGAGCGAGCAGCCGTTGAAGGTGCGCCAAATCATCAGGCAGCACAAGCTGCCGATGTACGATGAGCGAGACTATGACGCGATTCAGTTGGCAGATGGATCATGGAGCATTTATCGCATCGACCCCGACACGAGGGAGGCGGCGCAAGTTGCCAGACTGGACAGGGAAGATGCGCGCAACGCTCAAGAGGCGCTCGCCATGTCGGGCGCGCAATTCGACGCCGGGCGGTTTCTCTACGAGAAGATCGCGCGTGACAAAAATGGGCCCCGTGGCGCCAGCGAATACCTGAACAGCATCGGCATCCCCGGCCTGCGCTACCTGGACGGCAACAGCCGGGGCCAGGGCGAGGGCTCGCACAACTATGTGATCTGGGATGAGGCGCTTCTGACGCCGGAGAATGCGGATATTCAGGCGCTGTACCAGCGCGGGAAGGTCGTCCGCGCCGCCTTCAATCCGTCCGAGTTCGCCATCACGCTCGGCCCCGATACGAACCTGACCTCGCTGCATCACGAGTCGGCGCACGCGTTCCTGGAGCTGCTGCACTACCTCGCCGCGCGCGACGGCGCCTCCGAGCGCTCGCGGGGCATGATGGACGCGGCGCTGAAGTGGATGGGCATCGCAGGCGACACGCCCGAGGAGCGGCTGGCCGCGTGGGGTGCGATGAGCCTGAACGAGAAGCGCGCAGGGCACGAGCAGTTCGCCGAGGGTTACGAAGCCTACCTGTTCGAGGGCAAGGCGCCCACGCCCGAGCTGCAGCGGCTCATGGGCCGGTTCCGCGCGTGGATGAAGCAGGCGTACGGCTCGCTGAAACAGTTCTTCGCGGGCAAGGGCTGGCAGCTCGACCCCGAGATCCGCGCCGTGTATGACCGCATCCTCGCCACCGATGCCGAGATCCGCAGTGCCGAGGAGCGCGCCGGGCTGGTGCCGGATGACGCGGCCACCACGGCGGCCATCGAGAAACTCACAGCTCAGAGCCTGCGTGACCTGCGCTGGGCGCGCGAGGCCCGCAACAAGACGCTGCGGGCGCTGCAGCGCGAGGCGGCGTCGAAGCGCAAGGCGGTGCGTGAGGAAGTGGCGGCCGAGGTGATGGCCAGCCCGCTGGAGCAGGTACGCAAAATCCTGCGGACCACGAAGGAGGAGGACGTTAACACGCCGGCGCTGATGGACGCGCTCGGCGTCAGCTCGCCCGAGGAGTTGGCGCGGGTGCTGACGTTAGCGCCGTCCGCAGCTGAGATGATCGAGGCCGGCACGGACCGGCGCATGCTGGAGCGCTACGGCGAGCTGACGGACCCCGAAGCACTGGCGGCTGCCGCGGATGCAGCCGTGCACAACGAGGCCCGTGCGCGGGCTCTGGCGGCCGAGCTCCGCGCGCAGGACGAGGTGATGGGCGAGCGCGCCGACACCGGCCGGCGCAACGCCCGCGGGGCGCGCATCACCGAGAACGTGGTGCTGGAGGCGGGCAAGCGATTCGCCGACTCCATTGTCCGCAGCACGCCGGTGGGGGAGCTGAAGGCAAAGCGCCAGCTCTACCTGGCGGCCGAGCGCAAGGCTGCCCGCGCCCAGCGCGCAGCCACCGCCGCCGGCAAGACGGCCGATGCGATCGCCGCGCAGAAGGACCAGCTCCTGAACCACCTGGTCGCCAAGGGTCTGATGGATGCGGTGGACGAAGCAGACGCGGCGCGCGAGGAGTTTAAGGAATACGTCAAGGCGGGCATGAAGGCTCAGGTGACGAAGGGCCGCGACCCGGCCATCGTTTCCATGCTCCGCGTGATCATGGGCCAGTACGGCATCATCGAGCGCCAGGCCGAGAAGGCCCGCGACTACCTGCAGATGGTGCAGGCCTTCGACCCGATCACCTCTCAACGCCTGGAGGCGATCATCGCGCAGGCCGAGCAGAACGCGAAGCCGTACAAGGCGCTGACCGTCGACGAGCTGCAGGCGCTGCGCGACCTGCTGGGATCGATCTGGGAGATCGCCAAGACCTCCCGGATGATGGAGGTGGACGGGAAGCAAATGCGGCGCGAGGACGCCGCAAAGATGCTCCTGGCGCGCATGGAAGAGAAGGGCATACCCAAGGTGATCCCCGGCGAATACGGCGCCATTACGCCAGGCGAGGAGCGCGTGCTGGGGTTGAAGGGCGCAATGGCGTGGCTGGTGCGCGTCGAGCAGTGGACACAGGCGATGGATGGGAAGTGGGGCGGACCGTTCACGCGCCTGATCTTTCAGCCCATCAAGGAAGCCGCCGACCGCTACCGCGCTGATCGGGTGGTGTACCTCAAGAAGTACGAGGCGCTGATCAAGCAGATTGAGCCGTACCTGCACGCGGATCCGATCGTCGCGCACGAACTGGGAGGCTACACCTTTTCTGGGCACACCGCGCTGTTGCACGCGCTGCTGCATACCGGCAATGAATCGAACAAGCGCAAGCTGCTGCTTGGTAGACAGTGGGCATCGCTGCGCGAGGACGGCACGATGGACACCTCGAAATGGGATGCCTTCCTGCAGCGCATGCACGACAGCGGCGTCATCACGAAGGCGCACTGGGACTTTGTGCAGGGCGTGTGGGATCTGCTGGAGGAAACCAAGCCGCTCGCGCAGGCCACGCACCGCAGGGTGTTCGGCAGGTTCTTCGACGAGGTGGCCGCCGATCCAGTCACCACGCCGTTCGGCACCTACCGTGGGGGCTACGTGCCGGCGCAGGCCGATGCGCGGCAGACGCCCGATGCAGCCGTTCGCGCGCTGGTGGAAGACCAGAACGCGTCGATGATAAACGCCTTCCCTGAGCCCGCGCGCGGGTTCACCAAGGGCCGGGTCGAATACAACGCTCCGCTGCTGCTCGACCTCGGAGCGCTCCGCCAGCACATCGACAAGGTGCTGCTGTTCGCGCACATGGAAGGCCCGGTCACCGACGTGACCAAGCTGCTAACAGATAAGGAGGTGAGCAACGCGCTGTTCCGCATCTCGCCGCACGCCTACGACACGATCCTGCTGCCATGGCTTAAGACCGCCTCGCGCCAGACCGTCGAGACACCGATCGCCGGCGATCGCGGGGTACATCGCCTTGTTACCTGGATGCGCTCGCGCTCGGGTATGGCGCTCATGTTCGCCAACGTGAGCAACACGCTGCAGCAGGTCACTGGCTTTGTGACGGCGCTGAACAAGGTCAAGGCGAGCTCCTTGCGCCGAGCCGCCGCGCGCTACATCGCGCACCCGGCGGACATGACCGAGGTCATCAAGGCGAAGTCCATTTTCATGCGCAACCGCATCGAGTCCGAAGTGAGCGCCATCAATGCGTCAATGGAGAAGATCCTCATCAACGCGGGGGTGTTTGCGCGGGCCGAGATGTGGACACAAGAGCACGCGTATTTCATGCAGAGCGCCGTAGACAACGTCATGGGGCCGATTGTCTGGTCCGCGGCCTACGACGAAGCCTCAGCACGCGGCGAGTCCGAGAAAGACGCCATTCGATGGGCTGATAGCGTCATTCGCACCACGCAGGGCTCGCAGCTACCGGAGGACGTCGCGCGCTTCGAGACGGGCAACCCATGGGCCAGGCTGTTCTCCCAGTTTGCCGGCTACTTTGGCATGCTGGCCAACACGTCGGCGTCCGAGCTGGTCAACATCCACGAGCAGGGCCTGGGGCTGGTGAGGGGCGCCGGCAAGGCGCTGATGATCGGCCTGTACGGCGTGGCTTTGCCCGTCTGGATCGCCGAGGCCATCGCCATCGCCATGCGAGGCGGTCCAGAAGACGATGACGACGATGGTTATCTCGACGACTGGATGGCGGCCGTGTTTGGCTGGGGCTCGATCCGCGGCGCCACGGCGATGATCCCTTACGCCGGCCAGGCCGTGCTCGGCATAGCGACGAGGCTGAATGACAACCCGGTCGATGACAAACTCTCTCTGTCGCCTGCGATCTCGCTGATTGAATCTACCGTGGGCGTGCCGGCCAACGTCTATCGTGCCATCATCGGTAAGGGCACGTGGGCGGCCGCGGCGAGGTCAGCGGCTGGCGGTGCAACCCTGCTGACTGGCCTTCCAATCTACGCCGTGGCCCGCCCCATCAGCTACACCCTGGGCATGGCGGAAGGGCGCATCGAGCCGCAAGGGCCATGGGATGCTACCCGCGGCCTCATCACTGGCACGCCCAGCCCAGAGAGCAAGCAGCGTCCATGAAAACAGCCCGCGCGCGCATTCACCATAGGGCAAACCACAGGAGTCCTGCCGTATGACACTCTCAGCCACCAATCGCCGTGCAGGGCCGTTCCTTGGCGACGGGGAGCAGGTCGAGTTCCCGTTCGTATTCAAGACATTTCGTGCGGCCGAGCTGCAGGTTGTCGTTACCGATCCAGATAGCGTTGATACGGCCATGGTGCTTGACCTCAACTACTCTGTGACGTTGAACGGGAACCAGGACACCAGCCCGGGCGGAACGATCACCTATCAGCCAGAAGACCCGCTGCCGACCGGGTACATGCTCACCGTGCTGAGCAACGTCCCATATGATCAGCCGCTCGACATACCCCCCGGCGGCAACTTCAGCCCGATAGCACTGGAGAACGAGCTTGACCGGATCGTGATGCAGATCCAGCAGCTTGTCGAGCTTGCCGACCGCGCATTCATCGGGGGCGTCACGGCGGCCAACCTCTCGATGCCCGCGCCTGTCCCTGGGTGGCTGCTTGGCTGGAACGATGCCGGGACAGGGCTGGAGAACTACCCGCAGCCCGATGGAATCGAGCAGATCGAGAGCTTCATCGTTGCGTGCAGCGACGAGACGACGCCGCTCACGACCGGCACCGCCAAGGCCACGTTCCGCATGCCGTGCGCCATGACGCTCTCAGAGGTGCGAGCATCGCTTACCACGGCTCAGGAGAGCGGGGACACCCTCACGGTCGACGTGGCCAAGAACGGCACGTCTATCCTTGGGCTTGATCTGCTCACGATTGATAACACTGAAAAGACGAGCGTAACAGCGACCGTTGTCACGTCGGTGAGCGACAGCGCGCTCGCGGATGATGACGAGATCACCATCGACATCGCCCAGATTGGCGACGGGACGGCAACAGGGCTCAAGGTCACGTTGATCGGGGTGCGCGCGTAATGGGCATCACGTATGTGTCATGGATTGCGCCTGACTCTGGGCCGGCGCCATTTGCGTGTGTCACGGCACTGGATCCGTCCAGCGCGGCGTCGATGTTCTCTGACTTGGACGGCACACCGGCTGCAGTGAATGATCCGGTCCGGCGGATGCTGGATGCAAAATACGGCGGGCACGCGTATTACAATCCAGATACGGGGCTGAAGAGCATCTGGCGGCGAACTGTTCTCGGGGATCCGTGCTTGCGTTACGGGGCAGCGGATGACTTCACCGTATACATGCGGTCAGAAAACGCCGAGATACCTTTTGATACATGCAACTCGTCAGCGATCATCATATGCGTCGCGCTGGCATTGGTGCCGGAGAGCGCGGTCAACGCATTCTTCCGGTACGTGACATCAGGTGTGACGTACCGGCTGGACGTGCACCGCGCACAGCTTGTGGCGACGCTCAGCGGCGGAATTTCCGCCACTGGCGGCTTTTCCCCGGACCCGGTCGACGACGGGGACGGGCCGTACGTTCCCGACATTCCTGAAATTGCCAATACCCAAGGGGTTCTGACGGCGATCTTTGACGGAAGCAAGGCCACGGTGGCTGCTGGGCAGTTGCGCATTCGGATCAACGGCGCGGAGCAGACGCTGTCCGATGTGACGAGTTATACAGGGGCGCCATTCACCGTCGACAAGGGGCAAGTCCAGTTCAATGGGTTCCTGTCCGCGCCGATATACGCCCTGTTGGTGGGTTCGGATATATCCGAACTCGCCGCGTATGAGCAATGGTGCGCCGATCGAATCGGGATGGACCTGTAGGGGTGCGATGAAGCTCTACGGAGCGGTGCTGTTTTCTGGGTCCACCACGGAGTCTGATATCCGAACTGCCGAGCGGTGGCTTGGTACTCGTGTTGGCAAGACGATGGCGTACGACTGAGCGGGGGTCATTCCCCGAATTTTCCCCATTTTCTCCAGCGCCAGTGTTTTTTCGTGGTCACGGGTGCGGGGCCGGCGTTGCATATCAAGCACTTAGGCGCATGGGCGACCACTGTCGAACATGCGGTTAGGGTTCGAATCCCTCCATCCTCATCGCCATATCGATCGCCGCACGCATCGACTCGGGGTGCGCGAGCACGCAGTCGGTCGGGATCTGCACGTTGCCGATCTGGTTGTTCGGATCGGCCAGCCAGTCGAGGCGGGCGGCGTCACGCAGCGACTCAATTTCGTCGTCGCTGATCGGTAGCAGCGTGTCCACGTCGCCATCGCCGCGCGAGAGCGCATCCAAGAAGCGTTGCGGCGCACCCACAGTACCGGCAAGCTGGTAGGCAGCTGCGCAGATGCTTCGCAGACGATCCCGCTCGGACAGCACTCGTTGCGCGGCGTCCCATAGCGTTTCGCCGTCATGATCCTGCCCCAGCGCGTCGCCTACATACTCGATGTAGGCGTTCTTTTCGTCCTCGATCGCTGCGAGGTTCGATTTCAGCCTCGCCACCTCTGCCCGCGCCTCCCACAGCGCCGCCACCGTCGCGGCGATGGACTCGCCGGCCTCCTGCGCGTCCACGGGGTCCGCTATCATCTGGCACGTGCCATGCCTGGCCATCGTCTCGCCAATCTCGGCTGCATGCCTGCTCGCCGAGCACGTCACGGCGGCAGACCGGGCGGCGCGCAGGCGTTCCAGTATGTTCATGGCGCGCTCCGTGCGGCGGGGAGTTGCGAATCCCAGTCGCACAACGCTTTGATCTTGGCGACCGTGTGTGGGCAATCGTCCGGGCTTTCGCCGCCGAGCCAGTACACAAGGCAGGATCTGATCGCCTCGCGCAAGTCCGCCCGCTCAGCGCACACCGGCGTTTTGCGGCACGTCGGGCCGCAGGTATGCACGCCGGCGGCAAGCTCGTTTTCGAGTTCGAGGATGTGGGCGGTCAGCCGCTCGATCTCGTCAAGGCATTTGCGCACAACCTCGCCGCCGGGGTCTGGTAGCAATGAACTGCACTCCCGCATCTTCTTTGTGTCCATCATTCACTCCGTGCCGCTGGATAGGCGGCGTGGGTCCGTACAATCACTGTTAGGTGTCACAACCGTGACGGACTGTCCAGAGTAGCCTTCTTCTGCCGGTACGAACACAATACGACCAAGCCGCGCCCCAGATGCTTCAATTTTCCGCAGAAAGTCTTTTGCCCATTGGTTGGCAACATCCGCCGTGCCGTTAATGACTACTGCAAACTCACCGGAACCGTCTGCGCCAATTATCTGACCACAGGCTTTTCCGCCGCTCTTAATTTCGTAGGTTAAAACTCCGCCAATCATGCCGTTCTCCTTAAATACGCCACCTAACCCATCCATCAACCCGGACTGCCTATCGGCAGCCGGTTATGTCAAACGTTAGGTGACTCAAGCCACTCGATGCGCGGCGACTCTTTCCGCAGCGCGTAATACTCAACCTGCACCTTCGCGCTGCCGATCATCTTCCCGGCAAGGTTCGCCAGTTCAGCGGCTTCGCTCGGCTTGATTTCCCCGGCCTTCAGTTGTGCGAAGGTCTGCGCCAGTTCAGCCCTCAATTCTTCAGCGTTTTTCACGGCATTCCCTTTCAATCATCAGTTGCAGTCGTTTGCACTCAATCAAAATCTCCGGCACTTGCTTTACCGCCGAACGTCCCGGGTGGCACAGCAGTCGCCTAACGTAGTAGTCGCTTAACCGTTCGCGCCCTCGCTTCATCTTCTTGCGTTGCGCTTCTGCGGATTTCTCCGGGTTCGCTGCTACCCAGGCGATCAGAGCGGCCCTGCCTTGCTTCGCGTACTTCGCTTTCCTTGCCGCCGTCATCTTGTCTTTCACCCCGTTTGCGTTCGCCGCATACCGCGCCCGGAATTGCGCGTTCCGCTCCTCGCGCTTCGCTGCGTGCTGTGCGCGGCGCTTCGCAAGGTGGCAATCATTGCAGTAGCGCATCACCGTTTTCTTGTCGCTGTGCAGCCTGTAGTCGCTATCAGGCTTTTCCTTGCCGCAGACAGTGCATGCTTTCATCGTCGTCACCTAACTCTTCAATCAACCGGACTGCCTATCGGCAGCCGGTTATTTCGGGCGTTAGAGCGCAAGGCCATGTTGCTCTGCCCGCGCCGGTTCAAACATCTTCCCTTGTGCCTCAAGTTCCGCCATTCTTCGGCAAGCCGTGTCGAAGTGCTTAACGTCCATCTCTACCCCAACGAACGGCACGCCTTGCCTAAGGCTGGCAACTCCCGTCGTCCCGCTCCCCATGAACGGGTCAATCACCATCTTCCCGTTGCTGTTGGCTACAAGACGCTCAATCAACAGCACAGGCTTTTCTGTCGGGTGGTTTGCATTTCCGCTCCGTGGAACTGCCAGTACGTTGCCTGCCTTCCCGTCTTTCATCTTGGCCGGGGTGCGCTTCCCAAACGCCACCAGTTCATGCTGGTTACGCCACGGCAACCCCATGCCCATCTGTTGCTTGTCCCACACCAGCATATTGCGCACGCGCCAGCCGCCGTCCTCCAGCGCGTCCGCCGTATAAACCCACATGCGCCAGTCAGTGAAAATGTAGGCTTCGTCGGCAATATTCAAATGCCGCAACACTTCGCGCATGAGCCGCTGGTATCCGCGAGTGCTCAAGTTGTCGAGCGCGATCACTTCGTCGGTTCGTGTGCCAATGCTGCCGCCACTTTTCCCTGCCTCTTGGAATCCGCCGCTGCTGTATGGTGGGTCGGTTATTACCGTAGTGTCAGCCGTCACCATTATTTCAGGCAGCACCTCGCGGCAATCGCCAAGGTACAAAGTAGCCAGCCCTATGTGTTCAACTCTCATCGCGTTCCTCAATCATTGCTCTCTAACACGTCGGTCAAGCGGACGGCGGGAAAGCGCCGCCGCCGCTTACCTTGGCGTTAGGGCGCATCATTCTTGGTCACGGCACGCCGCAATCAGTTCATCAATCGCATCTCGCAGCGCCGGCCATTCGTTGGAGGCAATGGCAATCTTCCCGCCGCCCTCGCGGCCAGCCTGCGAAACCTCCACAAACTCGCCCGCAGCCTCGTCCACAATTTCAACGCGCGTGGCGTAGTCACTAAAGATCGGCTCGCCTTTCTTGCAGACCGTTACCGCCGTCACTCGCCTCTCAAATCCCATGCGTGTCTCCTAGATCGCGCCCTAACAATTCGCTCAACCCGACGCCGCTTCGGGTTCGCGGTGAAATCACGCGCTCACGGCGGCGCGGGTTAGCTCAGGTGTTAGCCGCCACCTTCGCGGCCTTCTCGCGGCGTTTCTGCAACTTCTCCGCCAGGGTCTTGATCGCCGCCCAATCCTCTGGGTGGGCGTAAATCTCGAGGCGTTTCAGACCCTGGGCGGCGGCCCTCTCTCGCAGAGCCGCAACGCGCTCGCTTATGGTTTTCGGCATCACAAATCAAAATCAAAGCCGAGCAATTCGTCCCGCGAAAGGCTGCGCGGGGCGCGCATGGCGCACGGGTTGTCCGCCAGCACCCATTCAATAGCCGCAGTTTGCACGCCGTGGTATCGATTCTCCGGCAACGTTTCGAGTTTCGCCCTGATCTTCGACTCGGCCTTTTCCTGGCCATCAGACTGCCCGGCCCAGTACGCAGCGGCGACAGCCGCATAAACCGGGTTTTGCTCCGACATCGGCAGGGTTTGCAATTCATGCTCGTGCAAGGTGATCATTTCGGCTACGGTTTTCATTTTCAGCTCCCGTTTTTCACAAAATCAGAAAGCGCGTCGTACTTCGCTTTCCGGTCGGCTTCTGCCTCGGATTTGAGTTCGGCCACCAGTTCAGGGTGGGCCGCATCAAACGCTTCCAATGCTTTTACCGCCTGGTTCCAGCGGTTCCACTTGGCCGATCCTGGGAAATGGTCGGGCGAGTAGGCGTTGTACTCGGCAATCACCAGGGCTTTACGCTGTCCGCGTGGGGTGGCGGAAAAGGCTGCTTCATCTGCCGCTTTCTTGGCAGCGGCTTCAGATTTCTCGGCCAAGTGGGCTGCGAGCATAGTTTCAAGTTCCGGCTTCCCGGCGCACAGGGCAACGATGTTTTTCCCGTCGATCTTTGGCGCAGCAAACCGCACCGCGTTGTCAGCCTCCTGCCAGCGGCCTTGCGCGTTGCAAAACTCGCCGCCGGTCGCGGTAACGCCGCGCAGCGCGGCGACCCTGAAGTCTTCCGGGAATGTGTAGGTGATCGACATTTTCTTGCTCCTGGTTGGTTGCTGTACGGTTCTAATATAGCGAACCGTTTCCGGTAACGCAAGGGCAAAACGGAAATATATTTTCAGGTTGTCACGGCTAACACGTCATTCCACCGGACGCAGGCCATAAACCCGGCCTGCGCCTGTGAATTCATGCGTTAGGCGCCTTTGGCAGCGGTGCCCAGTGGGTTATTTTGTAACCGTAGGCTCGTGCTAGATCGAAGTGTTTTGACCATTTTCCGTGAACTTTGCGGGACAGCTTGCGACCGTATGCGTAGTCGAAATACTCCGGGTTTTCGCAGTAGAAGGTCGTGGCAACGTTCCCACCTTCGCAGGCGACCAGAACGAAGCAACTCCCCTCTGGGCGAGCTTCGTTAACATCAATCCAATTCATTCTATGCCCCCATCCCTTGCTCGAAACGTCGGGAAGTGTGTGGCGCTCGCGGCGTTTGTCAACAAACACGGCGCGCGCGTCCTGGCATGCGTCAAGTACCTTCTTTTCCTCGATCACTGCAATCTGCATATCGCTCCTATCCGGCCTGCTTCGCAAGCCTCGGTTGGTAAGCGCCCATGCCTGCGGCATCGGCTTGGTGTGGTGCCCAGGTTGGGCGGTGTTGGTGGCAAGGCCTAACCGGGCGCTCAAGCGGACGGCAAACAGCGCCGCCGCTTACCCTTGGCGTTAGCCGCGCCACTAAATATGTCTTGACACAATGAGGCAATAGGTCTAGACTTATTTCCGTGA
>Ga0208198_1002866_pt1 | contig 12397 bp, 15 predicted proteins | sample AD_JPNTR2_MetaG_FD_184446 | JGI IMG/M metagenome (GOLD analysis project Ga0208198, IMG submission 184446) | Active sludge microbial communities of municipal wastewater-treating anaerobic digesters from Japan - AD_JPNTR2_MetaG (SPAdes) (version 2) | ecosystem: Engineered > Bioreactor > Anaerobic... | reverse complement strand
TATATATAATAAATAATTGAAACATAAAAATAATGAAAGATTTAAAAAACTTGTTTTTTATATTAAAGACAATTAAAAAAGAGAAAAAAAATAAAGAAAGCGAATGGTATAGATTTAGATTGAAAAATAATTGGATAGGCATAATATATTGTGTTATTAATTTGACAATCGATCAAGCATCAGAAGAGAAAGAAGTGAGATATGTAAATGTTGTAATGCAAATGAAGGACATAAATGAATACATGGAAAAATTAGGATTTCTTGAAATTATACATCCAGATATTACAGAGATAGATAGATCTAATTATTTAATAACGTATAGCCCAATCTTTAGAAAATTAACAGTAAGAAATATTATTAGATCATTTTTAATTATTCTTTTCATTATTTTATTATGCGTATATTTTATATAAAAAAAGTATAAATGTGAATAAAAACAAATTAGTAAATAGATTAATAATAATAGTTTTCATATCGGTACCATTATTATCGTCATTGATATCGATGATTCATTTATTTAATATGTATGATTTAGGAAATATTGAAATATTAGCAATTGCAAGCGCTATATGTATTGAGCTTGGAGCAATATCAAGTTTTTTATCATTGTCAATATTATCAAAATTAAATAGAACAATTGTTTGGTCTATATTTATTTTATTATTCTTATTGCAAATAATTGGAAATATATATTATTCATTTGATTATATAACTATAAAAATGGCGACAAATTCAACATATTTAAATTCATTTCAAGAGCTGATGAATAGATTTTTTACAGATATAGAATTACCAGATGTTAAACTAATATTATCTATAATAATAGGAGCTCCTATACCTATTATTTCATTGATGTTATTAAAATCATTGATGGATTATATCAAGCCATCAAAAAATACTGATGAAAATAATAATGAATTAAATGATGAAAATATAATAGAAAAAAAATTAATACAAAATATTGAAAATGAAAATGATAATATAGAAGAAAAAATAAATAATAATATAAATAGCGATCAAAATATAATAAAAAATGCAAATAAAAATATAAAAAAAAAATGAGGAATAGATTACATCCATCCTTATATCAATAAAAAATAAAATATGAGTAATATACATTTAAAATATGGAATTTCGGATTTTATGTATCCTAATGAAGAAGCAATTAAAAATCCAAATGACATACGGCATATATCTATTAAAAATAATTCTGTTTCTGTGGTAAAGGCAGAAAAAACAGAAATGGAATTATCATTAGATAATTTTTATACATTAGTAGATAGCACAGAAGAACGTCAAATAGAATTAAATTCATATGATGATACAAAAAATTTAACGCCATATTTTGTTGATAAGATATATCTTCCAGATGATACTACATTTTTAGCAATGTTGTGTGAATATAAAAATGATGAAAATAATCTTATAGATTGGTGCTATGCAAATTCTATTGATAATGAAATTTATAAGCATGATATTCCGCAAGATATTAATATTTATCATCATATAAATATAATAAAAGGAGGATATAAGAATCCATTACATTATGATGAACCAATTGGTCATCTGTGGATGGGAACATCATTTGGACTTTTAAAATGGGACGGAATATCAATGAAATTACTAAATAAGTATAATAGTGATCTAAATATATTTAATATTATAGATATAGATGTAGATACAAATGATGATGTTTGGATGATAGCAAACGACCAAAATTTTGAAAATATTATAACATATTATAATACATCATCAAATATATTTAAACAATTTACAATTGATAAAAATCAGCTTATAAGTAGCCAAATTATAAAAATAAAAATATTTTCTACAAATATATTATTAGCAATAACATCGAATGATTTTATCATTTTAGATTACAAGAATAATACATATAAGATTATAAATAAAAGAATGGGATATAATTTCTTTTATTTACCACTATTAGATATTTGTTATGATAATAATATGATATATTTATGTGATAATGAAAAGATATATTCTTATAATATGAGCACAGATATAATGAATAGAATTAATTTGAATATATTTTATGATGATAGTATTTTAACTATAAAAGCATTAGATGATAAGTTATATATAGGAACTCACAAATTTTTTATTATTTATGACATTGCAGATAATACATTTGAAAAATATAATATATTAAATAGCAATATGTTTGAGAATGTTGTAAATAAAATAGAAATTCTTCATAATGATAATATAGCAAAATTATATTTATTACACGAATCTCATATCACTATATATGATATATCTAATAATGAATTTATACAAATATTAAATTCTGTTAATACAGATGAAAATGAAATTTCTAATATATATCCAGTGATGATAGATAATGATGAGATATTATATTATTATGGTATTCATGCATTACAAATAGATAATAATTTATCTTATAAATATTCTTTATTTAAAATAAAAATGATAGATTCATCGCAAAAGGAATTCGTTCCAGAAGATAACAAATATAATGAAATAATATTTATATATCCAAATAATCATGATCATTTATATTCTATTGACCAACCAATTTATTTAATGTTTTCTAAATTAACAAAGATTAATGATATTATAGATAATATAAATATAATGCATAAAAAAATATATATTAGAGATAAAAACATAGAAGAATATAATTATTCTGATAATTGTAATGTTGAACAATGGAATGAGATTCTGGGTATGAGTAACACTGATTATTTTTATGCATATAAATTAACATTTAATAAATCTTTTTTACCATCATCAGACTATAATATTTTTATTAATAAAGATATTTTAGCATTTGATAATTCTGAATTAATAGATGACTATAGTATTGATTTTAGTACGCAGAATATTGCTCCTGTTGATGATTGGAGTTCTATAGAAAAACTGATGATTTTAAATAGTAATGAAAAAAATTATTTAAAAAATATATATATAAGAAATATAAATAGAGATAATGTATTGATACATTGTCTTTTTGGTAAAAAAATTATTTAAGCATGTCAAATATCAATGCAACAATATTAGTAAATATAGATACAACAGCAGGAAAAAATGCTATAAATTATACACCAGATTCAAAGGAATGCCCAATTTTGTCATTGCTATGCGTTGGAGCAACCGGAGATACTGGGACAATAATAAAAATAACACCAATATCTGCAACAAAATGTAGTATTAATGGCGGAGATAACAATGCTAGATTGCGATTAAAATGTGATGCTATCGGAAAAATTACAAATGTGGAGATAGCATATGGCGGCACAAATTATCCAGATGGAGATTATGATGCTATACTAGAAGATCCATATGGGAAAAATGGGCATATTAAATGTACTGCTACCGGAGGATCAATCACGTCATGTAGTATAATAAATGCCGGAGAAAAATATAGTGGATACATAGAATTTGATATTAATGATTTTATAGAAGGCGTGAATTATGAAATTGTACCACGATATATAGAAAAAACTAGCGGCAGTGGAAACGTAAAATTTATAGGATATAAATTATCATATAGACCATTTCAAGTATTTTAAAAATTATTATATATGAACAAAACCGAAATAAAATTAATATTAAAAGTTTTTAAAGAAATAAACTGGGATCTTGTTTCTAGTCTTTACAAGATGGAACACATAGATAAATATTTATATGACTTTTCTTTTGATAATACAGAAATAATAGAAAAATTGCAATCAGAATTATTATTCGGAATATATAAATTAATAAAAAATAAATCTGGATTTCTTCAAATAGAAAATTGGATAATAATATATGATTTCAATGAGAAAAAATCACAAAAAGAAAAATTAGATGATGACGATAAAATAATTCCAATAGATGATAATGATGGATTATCTTTAAATAAAAAATCGCCAAAGTATAATTTGTATGTGTATTATACAATTGCTCAATCGCATGTGAGCGATAATGATTTAAAATCTATGAAAGACCTAAAAGAAATAAATAATATTATAAATAACAGTCACATATTAGATTATGACGATTTAAATGAAAATTCAGAAGATGAATTGAATGCTCTTTTTGATATTATATCAGAATTGACAAAAACAAATATAAAAAATAATAAAGAAAATGATACTAAAAAAGAAGAAAAAAAACAAAAATCAAGAACTACAAATGAATATTCTAATTTAAAAAATAAATCAATAGATGAACTAGAAAAATTACTTCAAAAAACTATAAATGAGGAAAATTACGAGATGTCTGAAAAAATATATAATATAATAAAGTTAAAACAAAATGTTAACGATCAAACAAAATAAATATGATTGCAGTATGCCCTCCGGCAAGTTCAAATTTATCTGAATATATTTCATTTTTTGAAATGTATAAATTCCCATATAAATTAATAAAAACAATAGATGATATAAAAAATAATAATGATATATCAATGATATTATTATGTGGCGGATCAAATATATCTAATTCAAAACGAGACATACTTGAATTTTCTATATTAGAAAAATATTACAATAAAATTCCATTTATTGGAATATGCCGCGGACTACAAATTGCAGCATTATACAATAATGGTGAAATTTCTAAAATAAATAATGATGACCATAAAGAATTATATAATATATCATCTTTTCATAAAGTTATATTTAATAATATAGAAACTTTTGTCAATTCAAGACACCAAATGATGGTATCAAAAGTTCCTAAAAATTTCGAAATAATAGCTGTATCCCAAAATGATAATGTACCTGAAATATTATTAGATAATAAAAATATATTTGTTCAATTTCATCCAGAGAGATCCGATATGAATAGATTATTATTAAAATACTTATTTGTAAATTATATAAAAAAATATATATATAATAAAGATATTTTTACAAATATGAACGAATATAATATTAATAAAGTTTTAAGTTATTGCTATATAAACGATTATAAAATAGTATCTTTTAAATCATTGAAAAAAAATATGTGCATGTCTGACAATGACATATCAAATATTTTAAAATATAATGATAATCATTTCAAAAAAATAAAAAATAAAAAAGGAAATGATTGCATAAGTTTAATATAATCCCCAAAAAAAAATATATATGAATTTTGAACATTTAACAGAAGAAGATAAAAAATTTTTATATGATGTGTATAATGATACTACATTATCATATAAAAATAGATTATTGAAAATACAAAATTATATTGGTAAATCCGAAAGAACTGTAAAATATTGGCTTGTAAGATTAGGATATAGAAGACCTTTAATATCAAAAACTTCAACGAAATCTAATTTTACTTTTAATGATGTACCATTTACCAAAAAAAGATTTATAATAACATGGGCACAGAACAAAACCCCAATATTTAAAGAATTCTGGGACAATATTCTTGCATATTCTAATTTTATAGATTCAGAAATAATTGTGATACCTGGCATATATAATGGAATTAATGAAAATGATTACTTATGGGATGATGAACTGATAAATTATATAAGATATAAAGAATTACATATACATAAAAATGTTATAGTATTTAGTAATATATCAATAATTCCTACATCTGTAAATCCACTAACAGGGTTGTTTGACTTAACAGATAAAGAAACATGTGTATTTGGATCTCCAAAAATATTTTTAGATACTATACCATCACTAACAAGTGATTATAAAAAATATTTGATGACAACAGGTGCTGTAACAATTCCTAATTATAAAAAATCAAAAACTGGAAGAAGAAGCGAAATAAAGCATAAATATGGATTTGTAATTGCTGAAATTGAAAATGATGATATTTGCTATATAAGGCAAGTTACCGCATCATCATCCGATGGATCTTTTAATGATATATATTTTCATGTAGAAAATTCGAAAATAACATTAAATGACAAAATTCCCGGAATAGTACTAGGCGATATTCATTTGTATGATACAGATGAAAAAATAATGGATGTAACAAAAACTTTGTTGGATGATTTACATCCAGAGCATGTTGTAATACATGATATATTTAATGGAGTTTCTATATCTCATCACGATAACAATAATATTATAAAACAATATCGAAAATTTCTAAATGGAAAACTGTCTCTGAGTGAAGAAATAAACTACATGTGTGATTGGGTTGAAAAAATGCAAAAATATAATCTGGTTATTGTAAAAAGTAACCACGATGAGTTCTTGGATAAATGGATAATAAATGGAGAATGGAAAATGAATATAACAAATGCATTGGAATATGTAAACTATGCAAAATTATTATTAGATAATGACGCAGATAATGGAATTATTCCATATATTTTGAATCAAAAATTTAGTAATGTAAAAACATTAAAAAGAGATGAAAGTTTTAAAATATCAGGATGGGAAGTAGGAACACATGGAGATGTTGGCCCAAATGGTAAATGGGGTGCATTCACATTATTTAATAAATTAAATTTGAAAATAATATTAGGGCATTATCATTCTCCACGCAGATTAAATGATACTGTATCTGTAGGAACATCAACAAAGTTAAAACTGGATTATAACATTGGTGCTAGCAATTGGAGTAACGCTCACGCTCTTATATTCGATGACGAATCTGTGGAAATAATAATATTTAACAATTATAATTTTACCACATTATCCCCAGATAAAATAAAATAATTCAATGATAAAATCAAATAAATATTATGATGATAGCATTATAAGATCTATAATTGTAGGATGCATAAATTTATTAAATAATAAAATAAAAATTTATGTGAAAAAAAATGATGAAAATGATGAAATAATAGAATATAAAGTTCCATTTTTTTATTCGATGTCTAATGATGAACGTTTTATTCAAGATTATTATTTGCATTGGGGAGATTGCTCACCAGAAAATATTGAAGGTGGATTGATGCAAATACCACGTGGAAGAATTTATGCATCTGGGATATCAATAAAATCATCAGAACTAACAAATAGATATGTGAGAGGAATTTATACAAAAGAAGAACATGGAGAAATCAAACAATATTCATCATATATAAATTCTATACCAATTCAAATATCATTAGATTCTGCAATAATATTTGATACTATTAACGAAGGATTTAAAATTATTGAATCAATAATATCTACATTATATAAAACACAAGTTTTTAATGTTATTTATAAAGGAATGAAAGTTCCTGTACAAATTGGATTTCCCGAATCATATGATTATAATTCTAGAATGGAAATAAAAGAAGGGACTCCTCCCGAAACATATACAATAACATTAAGTCTAGAATGTGATAGTTTTATGCCAGTGATAGACCAAGAAGAAGAACGTTTTTTAGGAGAAAATATAGAAGGATTTGCTATATATTTTGATGAAATGAATTCGAAAAATAATATAGATGAAAAAGAACATATTATTTTTAAAAAATAATTTAAATATAGATATTTTTTAATATAATATAAAAAAATGATAAATATAATTTTTACAAAAGAAGAACTTAAAAATGGAAATTTATTGAAAAAAATATTAGATACATTAAATGAAAATGATAAATATATTTTAATGATCAAAAAATATTATAAGAATAGAACATTATCTCAAAATAGATTGTATTGGCTATGGCTGAATTATTTAGAAAAAGAGACTGGTAATGATAAAAATGATTTGCATGAATTTTTTAAAATGAAATTTTTAGAAATAAAAACTACAAACATATTTGATAATGAAATGAAAATATATCAGTCTACTGCTAAATTAAATAAAATTGAATTTATGGAATATTTAGATAAAATTCATTTATTTGTTTTAGAAAATCTTAATATAAATTTGCCATACTCAAGTGATGAAAATTTTGAAATATTTTATCTAGAAAATGCATAAAAAATATAAAAATATGAAAATAAATGAAAAACACAATGAGAAATTAAAAGACCTTAATCAAGCTATTGAAAAAATTGAAAAAGAATATGGTAAAGGGTCTATTATGAGATTAGGAGAGTCCTCTATAGAACCTGTAGATACTATATCGTCTGGAAGCATTGGATTAGATTATGCTCTTGGAATTGGAGGATATCCAAGAGGTAGGGTTATTGAAATTTATGGTCCAGAAAGTGCTGGAAAAACAACATTATCAATGCATGCAATATCTGAAACACAGAAATCTGGCGGAATAGCCGCTTTTATAGACGCAGAACATGCATTTGATTTAAATTATGCAAAAAAACTTGGAATAGATGTTGAGAATCTAATTATTTCTCAGCCGGATAATGGAGAACAAGCTCTTGAAATAACAGATTCTTTAATTCGCAGCGGATCAATAGATATTATTGTTATTGACTCTGTTGCTGCTCTTACTCCACGTAGTGAGATAGAAGGAGAAATGGGAGATTCTAAAATGGGTTTACAAGCAAGATTGATGTCACAGGCTTTAAGAAAACTTACAGCAACAATAAGTAAAACAAATTGTTTGTGCGTTTTTATTAATCAACTGCGTGATAAAATTGGTACTGCATATGGCAATCCCGAAACAACTACCGGCGGTAATGCTCTTAAATTTTATTCATCTGTTCGCGTAGATATTAGAAAAATTAGTCAAATTAAAATTGATGAAAATACAATAGGAAATAGAGTTCGCGCAAAAATTGTTAAAAATAAAATGGCTCCTCCATTTAGACAGGCAGAATTTGATATTATTTTTGGAGAAGGTATTAACAAAATTGGTGAGATAATTGATATGGGATCAGAATTAAATATTATACAAAAAAGTGGTGCTTGGTATTCATATGATAATAATAAATTAGGACAGGGAAGAGAACAGGTAAAAAAGATTTTATTGGATAATCCAGACCTATCAGATGAAATTGAATTGAAAATAAGAGAAAAACTAAATTTAAAATAATTTTTTAACATTTGTAATTTTTGATAAATCATCGTTAAAATCAAAATAAAATGAACTCAATATCAAATGTTTACTTTTTCGCATAACTTATTTATTTTTTTTTACAATGGATACCATTTCCATTTATCATTTTCGTATTTATAATCGCCAGTTTTTTTCCTATTTTTCTTATAATATTTGGCAAATTTGTTCCACAAATCATCATCATCATCATCGTCATCATCTGGATCATCTGAATCATAATCCTTATAATAATCATCATCTTCATCATCATCATCATTATCATCATCTGGATCATCTGAATCATAATTCTTATAATAATCATCATCATCATCTTCATCTTTATATTGTATTTCAATATTACCTAATATTTTTATTTCTTCTAATGGATTATTAGAAAATGCATACTTATAAATATTTTTTAATTTATTATATTCTAAAAGATCTAGTACACTAATTTTATTGTTTTCAAATGTACTTTCTTCTATTTTTTCTATATTATCTAATAATCTCAATTGTTTTATTTGATTATAAGAAAAAACACCAGATTTAATAATTCTCAAATTTATATAATTAGATAAATCTAATCTTTCTATTTGATTATCGTCAAATGAATCGCTCTCTATTATTTCTATATTTTTTGGTAATTTCAATTGTTTTATTTGATTCTTAAAAAAACTCCACATTTTAATAGTTTTCAAATTTATACAATTTGATAAATCTAATATTTTAATTTGATTACCTTGAAATGCATCCTCATTTATTGTTTCTATATTTTTTGACAAGTATATAAAATTAATTTTTTTCTTCATAAATTGACTTTCTTTTATACTAATCAATTTATCAAATCTAAATAAGTCTAGAATATTTTGATTTTCAAATAATGCTTTTATTTCTTTAATTTCTGATAAATCATTGTTGAAATCAAAATAAAAACTACTTAATACTAAATACTTACTTTTTCTCATACTTTATTTATTTTTTTTACAATGGATACCATTTCCACTCATTATTATTATATTTATAATCACCAGATTTCATTTTATTATCATTATAATATTTAGTAAAGGTGTTCCACGGATCTTTTAAAAAATAAAAATATTCATCATATCTTAGTAATACATTATCTAATATTTTTATCTCATTTAATGGATTACTGGAAAATGCATCAAATACAATATGTTTTAACTTTATACAATTTGATAAATCTAATATTTGAATTTGATTATTCATAAACGCACACCATTCTATTTTTTCAATATTTTTAGGCAGTTTTAAATGTTTAATTTGATTTTCTCTAAAGGCAGCTTCTCTAATATTTTTTAATTTTATACAATTTGATAAATTTAATGTTTCTATTTGATTAATCATAAACGTAGATAATTTTATTTCTTCAATATTATTAGGTAATTTTAAATGTTTAATTTGATTTTCTTTAAAAGCATATTCTTCAATATTTTTTAAATTTATGCAATATGATAAATCTAATATTTCTATTTTATTATTTGCAAATGCCCAGTCTCCTATTATTTCAATATTTTTAGGCAGTCTTAAATGTTTAATCTGATTTTCTGAAAAAACATTAAATTTAATAATTTTTAAATCATTAAATCTTTCTAAATCTAAAACAGTTTGATTTTTAAATAATTTTTTGACATTTATAATATCTGTTAAATCATTATTGAAATCAAAATAAAAACTGTTTATTATTAAATATTTACTTTTTCTCATACTTTATTTTTTTTAATGGATACCATTGCCATTCATTATTTTCTAATTTATAATCACCCGTTTTTTTATTATTTTTATTATAATATTTAACAAATTCATTCCATATATCATTTTTATATGCAACAATATAATCAATAGTTATATTACCTAATATTTTTATTTCTTTTAAAGGATTAACAGAAAAAGCATATGCTCCTATTTTTTTTAAATTTAAATATTTTGAAAAATCTAATATTTCTATTTGATTGTTAGAAAATGCAAATGGGCCTATTGTTTCAATATCTTTTGGTAATTTTAATTCTTTAATTTTATTTTTATAAAAAGAAGATGAACTTATATATTTTAATTTCATGTATTGTGATAATTTTAATGATTCTATATAATTCATACTAAAAGCAAAACTTTCTATTTTTTCAATATTTGGATGTAATTTTAAATGTTTAATTTGATTTTCTGAAAAAGCAGAATTATCAATATTTTTTAAATTTATACAATTTGATAAATCTAAATTTTTTATTTGATTTTCATCAAAAGCACTTATATTTATTATTTCAATATTTTTAGGTAGATATATTAAATCAATATTATATCCTTTAAATTGTTCTTTTCTTATACTTTTTAATTCATTATATCTAAATAAATCTAATACATTTTGTTTGTTAAATAATTCTTTAACTTTTTCAATTTCTGTTAAATCATTATTGAAATCAAAATAAAGTCCACTTAATATTAAATACTTACTTTTTCTCATATGTATTATATATATTTTTTTTTATATTTATAATAATATCATATTTTTTTAAAAATAAAAGATATTTATATAATATATAAATAATAATATTATGAAAGCAAAAAATTTAAACACAGAAATTAGTGTAATTTTAGAAAAAATGACAATTAATCAAAAAGTAGCTTTAAAAAACAAATTAGAAACTGAAATTGAGGCTTTTTTTGAGAAGGTTGCTGACAAAAATAGTATAATTTTGGTCGAGGAGGTAAAAAATCTTCTCGATGGTGTAGGCGAAGGCTTTGTGGAGGGTGATTATTATGCGCCAGACAGGTATTATTCCAGAATACCTGGCGTGAAAAACATAAGAATTAGAGTTGGTTTTGCATCTCCAGCAACTATATATGTAAAATTGTATTATTACGTTCCACTTCCCGAAAAAATAACTCTCGATGGGGAGGAGTGTGAAGTTAAAACTTTTGAAAGTAGCCGATATTCAAACAAACTTAATTATTAATCGCACCAGAGCGGGGGAGCTATGCTCCCTCCAAGGAATTTTTAACCAACAAAAAATAAAAATATGGAAAACAATGAAAATTCAAATCTTGATAAATTGTTAGATGAGCTACATGAAATTGTAGTAAAATTAGAAAAAGAATCTGGAGAGTGCGACTATTGGGAAATTTTGGAAAAATCCCCAAAATATGCAAAGTACATAAACTGGGATGAATTAACTAATGACGAACTTGTGAAAATTTTAATACTATACCCGTGGGCTGTCGATTATTGTGATTTAAAAAAATTTACCGATGATAATTTTAAAAATATTTTGAAAGGTTTAGATTCAAGATTAAAAAATAAATAATTTCAATAGATATTGCTTTCATTAGCATAAATATTCTAAAAGCTGCAAAAAAATGAAGATACTATTAGATATTTACGTTGGTTCTATAACGGATAGTGTGGGTAATCAAATTTTAGCTTACCACATAAGAAATAAATCATATTAATAAAGTTGTTAATATTTCTATAACCTCTTGCTCTTCTTTTAGCGAGTTGAATTTTATTAT
>Ga0208198_1002862_pt1 | contig 12412 bp, 9 predicted proteins | sample AD_JPNTR2_MetaG_FD_184446 | JGI IMG/M metagenome (GOLD analysis project Ga0208198, IMG submission 184446) | Active sludge microbial communities of municipal wastewater-treating anaerobic digesters from Japan - AD_JPNTR2_MetaG (SPAdes) (version 2) | ecosystem: Engineered > Bioreactor > Anaerobic >... | reverse complement strand
TGCATTAGATAACAACCTGGAGATTTTACCTGTAATTAATAAAATTGACTTACCCAAGGCAGATATTGAAGGCACGGAAAACGATTTATGCGAAATTTTAGGTTGCCTACCCGAAGAAATAATTAAGGTTAGTGCTAAAACAGGTGAAGGAGTAAAAGACCTTTTAGATTCCATTGTAACTCGTTTACCTGCTCCTAAAGGTAATCCAGACACAGCTCCCAGAGCATTGATTTTTGATTCCTATTTTGATATGTATCGGGGTGTTGTTGTTTTAGTGCGTGTTTTTGAGGGGAAATTACAAAAAGGCGATAAAATAAAGCTCTTTTCTACGGCAAGAGAATATGAAATTGAAGAAATCGGCTATCTGGGCTTAAAATTTTCTCCGCAGACAGAACTTACCTGTGGTGAAGCCGGTTATATAATTGCTAATATCAAAGAAGTTGCCGATGCCAGAGTGGGTGATACAATAACTTTAAGCAAAGGGGGTTGTGAAAATCCTCTTCCTGGTTTCAGAGAACCCAAACCAATGGTCTATAGCAGTATTTTTCCTATCAATGGAGAGGATTATGAAAATTTGGTGGAAGCCATTGCCAAGCTGAAATTGAATGATGCTTCCCTAATTTATGAAAAAGAAAGTTCTGCCGCTTTGGGATATGGATTCCGTTGCGGTTTTTTGGGTATGCTGCATCTGGAAATTGTGAAAGAGCGTCTGTTGCGTGAATATAATATTCCCATTATGGCTACAACTCCCAGTGTGCGATTTTTAATAAAACTGAAAAGCGGAGAAGAACTGCAAATCAATAATCCGGTTGATTTTCCTGATCCCAGCACTATTGAAAGTATTATGGAACCCTTTATGGATACGGAAATTATTGTGCCTACGGATTACATTGGTAATGTGTTAAAGTTAGTTCAGGAACGCAGAGGAATTCAAAAAGACATTCAGTATATAGATGAAAAAAGAGTTACTCTGCATTATGAGCTACCTTTAATTGAAATTATCTTTGATTTTTACGATAAACTGAAAACCGTTAGTCGGGGTTATGCTTCTTTGGATTATACTTTTAAGGACTATCGGGAAACAGATGTAGTGAAAGTAGATATCCTAATAAACGGTGAAAAGGTTGATGCAATGAGCTTTATCTGCCATCAGGATAAAGCATATAATTGGGGAAAAAGTGTTACTGAAACCCTTGCGGAAGTTATTCCGAAACATCTTTTTAAGATTGCTCTGCAGGCAGCTATTGGAGGAAAAATTATTGCCCGCAGCACTATCAATCCTTTGCGGAAAGATGTTTTAGCAAAATGCTACGGAGGTGATGTTTCCCGCAAAAGAAAGCTGCTGGAAAAACAAAAAGAGGGCAAAAAAAAGATGAAGGAAATTGGTTCGGTTTCCGTTCCCCAAGAGGCATTCCTGGCTGTGTTAAAAGCTGATAGGGAATAAAGGGTGGTCTTTTTTCAGAGCAGGCATTGTTTTTTAACACTCTTTTTCTGCCTTTCTTTTGGGCTTATTTTAGCTATAAATATTGGAAACATAAGCTTTCAAGGCATTTCCGGAATAGAAGAAACAGAACTTTTTAAGGCAAGCGGTCTGCAAAAAGGACAGGAATACAACCCGGAACTTATTTCCAATGCCACTTCTAACTTGTATAAATATTTGCAGAATAAAGGCAGATACTTTGTTTGGATTTCCTCTCCGGAATTGATTCCGGAAGATGAAGGAACTGTTTCCCTGCTCTTTAAGATGCAAGAAAAAGCACCTTCCGATGAAGTAAAAATCCGCTTTCAGGGTATGCAGTATTTCAGTGAGGCAAAACTCTTTCAACTTCTACTGCTTTCACCGGAAAGAAATTATCACTTAAACCAGCTTTCCCGAATTATGCAACAAACCCTTTCGCTTTATCAAAGCAGGGGTTATCTCCTTGCCAAAGTTGAATTGGATTCTTTGGTTTGGGAAGAGGCATTGATCGCTTATATCGGAATTGATGAAGGCAAACCGTTACGCGTGAAAAATTATATCTTTAAAGGAAATAAAGTTACAAAGGACAAAACCCTCCTGCATCTTTCCGGTTTGGAAAATATTGACTTGATTACTCCCGAGGTCTTAACTCAAGCAGAAGAAAATATCCAGCGAAAGAGTTATATCCGCAATTGTAATGTGGAACCCGTAAATGAAAATACCTTGCTGATAAACATTGAAGAAGGTAAAATGACTTATCTGGAAGGCGTTTTAGGAATGAATCGGATTAACGAGGAACTGAAATTATCAGGTCAAATCCGTTTGCAATTCTTGAACCTGTGGGGTACCGACCGTGCCATAAAACTTTTCTGGAAACAAATTCCTACTTCCAATAGCGAACTTTCTTTGGCGTATCACGAATCAGGTATTCCGGGAATTCCCATTGCAGGAGATATTGAACTCTATAGAGCTCAACAGGATTCTACCTGGATAAAAACTCGCGGTAGTTTAGAAATTTATTATCAAATGCTGAAACACAGCTTAGGTATTGAACTGGCAACTGAATCCTTAAATCCCGGTGCCAGAAGACCTGCTATTATAAATAAGGAAAAGGCACAAAGTATAGGCGCTTTTTGGAATTATAGCAATTACGCAGGTGGTGTAAATCCCTATAAAGGTATGGAAATGAAATTTCTTTACCGTTTAACCGGAAGCAATCTGACGAAACATTTATATGGAGCTACAGAAGCAGGCGTGAAGGGCTATATTCCTGTTAAAAATCGCTTTGTGGGTTTTATAGGTGCGGAAATTCGTAATCTGGAAAACAAAAATGCAGAACTCTGGCAACAATATAAAATGGGGGGCTATGGAACTTTGCGTGGCTATTATGAAGATGAATTCAGCTCTTTTCGCCTTGCCTGGATAAATTATGAATTACGCTATCGCCTTAATCCTGATTCGCGTATTTATCTACTCTTTGATCAGGGGTTTTTAGGCAAGGAAAAAAACAAGTTAAAGACCGATCTTTTTGGTCTCGGCTTCGGAATGAAGATAAATACACGCTTAGGAATTTTAGGATTGGAATATGCTCTTGGTTATAGGGATAAACACTTTGCCAATCTTGGTTCCGGGATGATTCATCTGGGCTTGGATGTGGCGTTCTAAAAAAAATACTTGCCAAGATTTTGGTATCCTAAAATGATGTCTCCAATAACTAAGTATATAGATGTGACTAAGGACTGTGTGAAGGATAGATGAGAGTTTTTTAACTCTATCAGGCCTTCAATAGAACCGGCAAATTTTTATATGTCTTGCCAAAACAAATCAAAAAAAAGAAAAAAACCTAAGTACCCGAAAGGGAATTTGCTTATGGAGGAATCAATGAAGAAAGTTCTCTTAATCACCTTGCTCGCTATGTTGCTGATCAGCACATTGGTTACTGGCTGCAAAAAGAAAGCAGAAGAGCCCCAGGAAGAAGTAGCTCCTATTGAAGAAACTACTCCTGCTCCTGATACAACAGTAGCTCCTACACAGAGCCAAACACCTACAACTACTACACCAACTGGTAAGTAGTTTATCAGCTAATAAACAATAGCGCAGTCCTTAAAAAAACGGGTGTCTTCGGATGCCCGTTTTTTATTTTAAGCTGATTTTTAGCCACCGAAAACACCGAAAGATTTATGCACACAGATTACACAGATTTTTAGCCACCGAAAGCACCGAAAGCACCGAAATTTATATATAATTATAACCAATAATATTAGTTCGTAGTTCTGAGTTCGTAGTTCGTAGTTGCTTATTAAAACTTATATTTTTCTCTTTTCTCTTTTTCTCTTTGTGAAAATAATCTCTTTTCTCTTTTCTCTTTGTGAAAATAATATCTTTTTCTCTTTTTCTCTTTTTCTCTTTTCTCTTTGTGAAAATAATCTCTTTTTCTCTTTGTAAAAACAATCTCTTTTTCTCTTTTCTCTTTGTGAAAAATAATCTCTTTTTCTCTTGACAAATTTAGTGGCACTAATAATGAAGGTTTAAGATGTTAATATTACTCATTTCTAAGTGTAGCTAACATCGGAAGGAGATAATTATGATTGGAGAACGACTTAAACAGATTCGTCAAGTATTGGGAATCAAACAGGTTGATTTAGCCAAGGTCTTAAAGATTAATCCTTCCGCTATTTCTCAAATGGAAAGTGGCAGAACAAATCCTTCTCTGGAAACGCTTTCGGAATTGGTGGTAAACTATAATGTGAATCTGCACTGGTTAATAACGGGTATAGGAAAAATGTTTAATACTGCTAATGATACATCTTCTCAGAATGGTTCTTGGGATAATTTTCAGAAGCTCTTAAATGACCGTTTGGAAGAAATTGTGCAGGCACATTTGGATTTAATGGATTCCGACACTGTAGAAATTCCGGTTAGTGGAGAAATTGCAGCGGGTGAACCAATGGAAAATTATGGTACTTTATTGGATGTTGTAACAGTGCGCCGTTCCTTGATCAATGGTTCTTTGAATAATTTTGTGGCTTTAAGAGTGAATGGACGTAGTATGGAACCGGATATTAGAAATCAGGATGTGGTGTTAATCCGTTATTGTAATGAATGGCGAGAGCTGGCAGGCAAGATTTGTGCGGTGCGTATTGATGGAGGAATAACATTAAAGCGTTTGATTTTGGATGATGTTCAAAAGATGATCGTATTGCTTTCCATAAATGAAAAGTATCAGCCGATTCTGATTGATCCTGATAGTCATACAGATGTTACACTAATCGGTTCGTTATATTTTTTATTCAGGATATTACCTTAAGGAGGGATAAGTAAATGACTTTAGTTTATCTTCTTATTATTGTAGCCATCGTCTTTGCTATTGTAAATTTATATATTTTACTTTCTCAACAGCATAAGGGTAAGGAAAATGGAAATATCAGTGAATTGAAGGGTGCCTTTGAGACCTTTGAACGCTATAATCGTGAAGAAATGAGCAGTTTACGAACTGAACTTTTAAGTATCAGTGCTGAAAACAGAAAAGAACTTAGTGACTCTATTAAAGCTCAAAATGAGGTCTTAATAGCACAAACAACTGCCAGCAGGGAAGAACTGAATAATTCCTTTAATGCCCTAAAACAACAGATTAATAACGATTCTGCCGTTAATCGGGAAGAACAGAAAAAAGCATTGAACGACCTTTCCGAGAATTTTACCCGCAGAATGACAGACCTGATAAATATTCAACAACAGGAAGCAGAAACATCGCGTAAGACATTGGAAACTAAAATGGAACAAATTCGTCAAAATAACGAGACCAAACTGGAGCAAATGCGTCAAACGGTAGATGAAAAATTGCACGATACCCTGGAAAAGCGTTTAGGTGAAAGTTTTAAACAGGTTAGCGAGCGTTTGGAGCTGGTACATAAAAGTATGGGTGAAATGCAAAGTTTGGCAAATGGAGTGGGAGACCTTAAAAAAGCCCTTACCAATGTTAAAAGGCAGGGAGTTTTAGGGGAAATCCAATTGGCGAATTTACTGGAAGACATTCTTACTCCGGAGCAGTATGAGAAAAACTTCCGACCCAATAAAAACCGTGATGAAAAAGTAGAATTTGCCATTCGCCTGCCAGGAAACTCGGAAAAAGAGGAATTTGTATATCTGCCTATAGATGCCAAGTTTCCTATAGCGGACTATCAAAATATTATGAATGCTTATGATTTGGGTGATTTGGCGGAAGTGGAAAATGCCAGAAAAAGTATGGTGCAAAGGATTAAAAATTGTGCCAAAGATATACGGGATAAATATATTAATCCACCTGTTACTACTGATTTCGGAATGCTTTTTTTACCTTTTGAAGGTCTTTATGCTGAGGTCTTACGCAGTCCGGGACTTTTTGAGACAATTATGCGAGATTATCATGTTATCATTTGCGGTCCAACTACCACTGCTGCGGTAATTAACAGTTTGCAGGTGGGTTTTCGGACCTTGGCAATTCAGAAGAAGACCTCAGAGGTTTGGAAAATCCTTGCCTCCATCAAACTGGAATTTGGTAAGTTTGGAACTATTTTGGAGCAAACCCAAAAGAAACTGCAAGAAGCATCAAATAATATTGAAAAAGCAAGTCACCGCAGCCGTCAAATAGAAAAACGACTGGATAAGGTTCAGGAATTGCCTGTGGAAGAGGCAGAAATAGAACAAATTCTGGATGTTTGATTGGCGGAAGAACAACATCCTGTCTTGCTATTTTTTCTTTTATAAGTTGACAAGGACATCAACTTTCCGGGCAAACAAGGTTGACGGAAAACATCAACCTTCCAGGACTGCCAAACAAATACCTTCTGTTTTGATAATTCCGGCTGACGAAGCAGTTATAATATTACTGATTCCGCGTGATTGATAGTCCCTTATTACGAGGTCGTTCAGGGGATATTTCAGGTTTTGGGACCAGGAAAAAACAACTTTTTCGGAGAGTGGGATAAGAGAAAGCAATTTTCCCTGGCAATTGTTAAATTCTATGCTATCTGGCAGAATAAAAATGGACTGGCTTTCACTTTCAATCCTATAAGGAACAGGGTAGGATATTCTTTCGCCTCTTGGACTTTTTATTTTTAACAAATTTATAGCAATAGCCAAAGCGTGATCAAAGCGACCTTGCATATCGTTGCAGATAATTATTTCCCGATAGCATTGTTGCTTTAAACACCAATCCAGTGCCAGTTCGGTATCCGTTTCGTTTTTTTCCGTAGGATGCTGGTGGAAGGGGATGTAAGCATATTTTTCAAGCATTTCGGGTTCAATGGAATCCAGGTCTCCAATCAGAACAAAAGGTTCTAATCCAAGCTCATCTATTTTTTTTATGCCGTTATCAACAGCGATTAAATGGTCTTTTCTTTGGATATTTTTATAGTGGGAAACAATATCTTGGGGAGCGTGATTGGTAAAAATATAAGCGCGGTTATTATTAACGCATAACATAGAGAGGTTCATCTATTCGGTTCAAATAAGCAACAGGATTTACTTTTCCCAGATTATTATGCACTTCATAATGCAAATGAGGACCTGTAGAAATTCCCGAACTGCCCATCAGACCTATAATTTGACCTTTTATAACTTGATCACCGGAACGCACCATATAGCTGTAGAGATGACCGTAAAGCGTTTGATATCCATTTTCGTGATTGATTATTATCCTTTTACCATAACTCGTTTCATAATCGGTAGTTACCACAGTTCCGGCTGCAGTGGCATAAATTGGAGTTCCTGCCTCATTGGAAATATCAAGACCATAATGGAATTCAATTTCATTCCGAATAGGATGAACTCGCAAACCCCATCCGTCTGAAATTCTGCCGAAAGTAGGATAAATAGAAGGTATATAATCAGCAGGATTTTCCCCTGTAGGCAAAGCACGGTTTGCCTTTGCCGGTTCTGAAATCAGCACCAGAATTGTAGCCAGCTTTGTTTCCAGGTTTTCCATCTGATTGCGCAAAGGCGGTTCAAAAACAAAGTCCGCCTTTTTTCCCTGCTTAAAATTCAGGGCAGGATAGTTCTCTGAGTTCTCATTAATTTTTATTTGTAATTCATTTAATCTCTTATAGATAGAATCTACAGTAGCGGAGTAAAAATCAAGTTTGGCACGTAGTTCCTTATTTTCCGTTTCCAACCGCTTGAGAACTTCGTTACGATGAGAATTGCTACCTGCCATTGTGAACATAATAATTGTGGAAACAAGCAAAAATGCCAAAAGCACAATTATCAAAATAAAGGCATAATGAGGCAGGGTGAAGCTGTGTTTAACTCCATCCATTCCAACTTGATAGCTTATTTTCATTTTACCTTTGTTGATAAATTCGTTTTCCACTGGCGTCCTTTTCTCTTATCTTTTTTCTTTCTATATTATGCAAAATGCGAACCAAAAATGGTTATTTGGCATCCCGTAGGGGAATCGAACCCCTGTTGCGTGACTGAGAATCACGAGTCCTAGGCCACTAGACGAACGGGACACAAATTGTTTCCTTATTTTTACCCTATAAATTGGCGACCCCTAGGGGAATTGAACCCCTCTTGCAAGAATGAAAATCTTGAGTCCTAACCAATAGACGAAGGGGTCGCAAACTGGTGATCCAGGTTGGAATCGAACCAACGACTCTCTGCTTAAAAGGCAGATACTCTACCGCTGAGTTACTGGACCTTTTTTCTGCTTATCTTTTAACTAAAAATTTAGAGGTGTGTTCTATGTCAAGTAAAATCGCATTTATTTTTTAACACCGAGATCACTGAAGGCATTATGCGTTCTCACTTATTTTTTCAAATCGGCGTTTTTGCTGGCTTGCGATATCATGATTATTTCAAATATTTTTTGTATGGCATTGTATAACTTGCGATTATGGCCGGCACTCTTTTTATTTTTCCGAGAAGAAATTCCGTAGAAACGACAGGTTTTAACGACGGGTTTTAACCCGGCGTTATGAAGATGGAAGATATCTTATTTCCTTTTTGCGAATGAGTTCCGTAGTAAATTGGAAGTTGCCAATGCATTTGTTCTCAACTGCATTTTGGGGGTTAAGTAAAGTCCATTGTTTTCAGAGCATTTCAGCTTTTTCCAGCTTGAATTGCTGAAGCATTGCTTACCCATTACGGATGGGATTAGCAATGGGTAAGCAATGAGTAAGCAATGCTATTAAGGAAGAAAATGGAATTATATTTATTTAGTAGGAGTTAGGAAAATTTAGGGGGAAGAAGAAAATAATATATCTGTAACTCCATATTTTATATGGTTTTAATATTCATAAACTCTATATAATAAGATAAATCCTATAGTGATGGCAGTTAGATAACGACGAGTTTTAACCCCAGCACATATTCTATTTTAACTCACAATTTTCACCGGGGGGAAAGTTTTGAGAAAGTTTTGACTCACAATTTTCACTTGCCCTCCAGGTTCACACATCCCACAAACATCTTCATTTGCAACCGAGTTATAACTTGTTTACGAATTAGAAAATTGTGAGTTAAAACAAGAACCAGAATTTGTGACTTCGGGGTGTACTTTTGTTTTAACTCTAAATCGAGCTTCAGCTTTGAAAGTAGAAGGCAACAAACAAAATTATCTGTTACCTCAGAATATAGTTTCAAACACAAAAGGGTCGGTTTAGAGTCAAAACAAGAACCCACTATTTCGCTATTTTACAATTTGATGTAAGAATTACCGCTGCTTTTAGCTATCAGTCCTTTCAATTCCAAATTCAGCAGTAAAGTAGAAAGTTTCCCAAAACCGAGACCCGCTTTCAGCATAAATTCATCAAAGGTAATTTCTTTTTGTGCAGAAGACAAAATATCATAGAGGGTCTGTTCTTCGGATGACAGTTCCGGAATAATTTCCATTTGTTCTTTTGGAGAAGCAACTAAGCCCAAATCCATTAAGAGGTCATTGGCAGAACTGATTAAGGTAGCACCCTGTCTGATGAGCAAATTAGGACCTTGGGCATTGCGATTATTGATATTTCCTGGCAAAGCATAAAGCGGTTTATTTTGTTCAATGGCAAATTTGGCAGTGAGCATAGCTCCGCTATTTAAAGAGCCCTCAATAACTAAAACGGCATTGGCAAGAGCACTTATTATTCTATTACGGGAAGGAAAATTCCAGCGTTCCAGTTTGCTTCCGGGTTCATATTCACTAACCAGAGCTCCGTTTTCGCATATATTTTCTGCAAGTGTTTTATTCATAGGGGGATAGATATTATCCAAGCCGGAGGCAAAAACGGCAATTGTTTTGGCTTTTGCTTTCAGAGCTGTCTGATGAGCTATAGTATCAATTCCCATAGCTAAACCACTGACAACATTCACTCCTTTTGCGCATAAGGGAGAAAGAAGTTTACGACACATTTCCAGTCCGTAGGAAGTTGGTTTACGAGTTCCTACAACTGCGATACAAAGGTCTTTCAAGGTTCCCGTAAGGTCACCTTGGTAATACAAAATCAAAGGTGGATCAAATATTTCTTTTAAGGCAGCAGGATAATCGGGATCGGTTAAACAGAGATATTGAAGCTGATGTTTTTCCATTAAAGTTAAAATTCGTTTGTTGTCTTCAGGCAGGATAAATTCGCTTAAGTGCTTGATTGTGGGGGGTTTTAGTTTGCCATTTTGATAAAGCGGATGAGAGGGATTGCCCACAAATTCTTGAGGATCAGGAAAACTCTGTAAAAGTTCCAGTGTTCCTTTTGAACCTAAAAGGGGAGCTGATTTCAAGCAGAGCCATGCTTTATAGCGTTCCATCTAACGGCTCTGCTGTAATATATTGTAAATTTTGTATTTAAGTTCATCTAAACCGTCTTTGCTGACTGCGGAAATAGCAAAAATTTCATCATTATATTCCTTTTTGAAGGCATTGCGTATTTCCGTCAATTTCTGCTTTAAGTCCTCGGGAGAAAGAGTATCTGTTTTACTGATTACAATTAAATGGGGTTTTTTATCCATAAAGGAATCATAAAGATACAGCTCCGACCTCAAAGTTCTGTATGCTTCCAAAGGATCGGGAGTGGCAATATCAATTAAAAAAAGCAAGAGATGAGTGCGCTGAATATGACGCAAGAATTGATCTCCCAATCCCTTACCTAAATGCGCTCCTTTAATTATTCCCGGAATATCAGCCATCACAAAATTCTGATAATCACCAATATAAACAACCCCCAGCATCGGTTCCAAAGTAGTAAATTCATAGTCCGCTATTTTAGGACGAGCTGAAGATAACACACTTAAAAGAGTGGACTTACCTGCATTGGGAAAACCCACTAAACCCACATCAGCCATCAGTTTCAAAACCAGTTCCAGCTCCATCTCCTCTGTCTTAACACCAGGAGTTGCAATTCTTGGTGCCTGATTTGTGGGAGTGGCAAAATTGTAATTTCCTTTTCCTCCGGAGCCACCTGCGGATAAAATAACCTTTTCTCCGGCTTGTGTTATATCAGCCAGTTTATATTTTTTGTTTTCTTCAAGCACATAAATTTCAGTGCCTAAAGGAAGACGCAGAATACAATTCGCACCTGAAGAACCGGTTTTTTTTGCTCCAGCACCTGGTTTTCCGTTTCCTGCTTTGAAGAATTTATGATAACGATAGTCCAAAAGAGTATTTAAATTGCTGTCTCCAACGGCAATAATATCTCCTCCCCTTCCTCCATCTCCTCCATCAGGACCACCTTTAGGCACATATTTTTCGCGTCTGAAACTGATTGTGCCATCACCTCCGTTTCCGGATTTGATTTTTATTCGTGCGTAGTCAATAAACATATCTGCTGTTACTTTGCCACCACAAATTTGCGCTTAAGCGTCTGTTTTCCGTTATCTACTTTCATAAAATATACTCCTGAAGATAATTGTTTTCCGGAGACCATTCCTTTCCAATTGATATTTAATTCGCCGTTTCCGGTTGGGGGCTGATTTATTTCTGCCACTTTTTGTCCTTTGATATTATAAATTTCTATGCTTACAGGACAGTTACACAAGCCCTTCAAATTTATATTTACCGGCAAAGAATAAACCGGATTGGGCATAGTGCAGGATAATAAAGAGGGAATAAGGTAACCATCTTGATTTCCAACAAAATGAACAACATCCTGAACTATATCAAAACCGTTATCACTAAACCGCCAAATAAGAGAATCAACTTCTATAACGGGTAACTGTAAAGTGTAAGTTACAGGGAAAGAATAATCCAAACCTGTAGGCAAAAATTGCAATATTGTGCTATCCGGTAAGATAGCTTCACTTATTAGAGGAAAATCCGCATCCGCATCCCAATAATCAATCAGTAAAATTCCCGTTGAGGGATTGTAACCATTGAAAGTGCAAACAGGAAGTGTATTCTGGCTCACCTGATAATAATTATCCTGAAAGATAATAAAGGCAGGAGTGCTATAATCGCCAAGCCCAATCTGTGGTTCCAAATTTGCTAAATCCATATCTACTTTCAGCGTAAGCCCTAACATCATTATAGCATCCGGTAAAGCACCAAAATTTGGATCGGTAGTTAAATCGCTGATATTACAAGCAAGATTTAATGCTCCTCCCGAAACCTGACTTTGAACATTGCCTAAACGGGTAAAAACAGGTTGCTGTGTGGAAGAATCATAACCAACTTTATACAACCCGCTGGAAATTAAACCAGGAATATTAAAACTATAGACCATCGCATAACCTACACTATCTATCAACGAGGTAATATTGCCCAACACAGCAAGATATACATTGTAACTGGTTAGCGAATTCATTATCGGAAAACTACCGCTGCAGTTCTTCATTGTAAAATATATTTTATCGGAACTAATTGCAGTGTAGGATTCCCGTAAATCCAGATTTTGAGAATATACAGTTACACTATCCCCTTCTGCATCTGTTCCAATATAAGCCATTTTATTTAATTGTGGAGGAAAAGTATCACTATCCCAATAAGCAGAATGCATCATTGCT
>Ga0208198_1002859_pt1 | contig 12425 bp, 15 predicted proteins | sample AD_JPNTR2_MetaG_FD_184446 | JGI IMG/M metagenome (GOLD analysis project Ga0208198, IMG submission 184446) | Active sludge microbial communities of municipal wastewater-treating anaerobic digesters from Japan - AD_JPNTR2_MetaG (SPAdes) (version 2) | ecosystem: Engineered > Bioreactor > Anaerobic... | reverse complement strand
TACAGTTCTGATGGGTTTCATTTTGTATCTCCTTTCGTTTTGTTTGCCTTACACCTATAATATACCACAAATAACACACAGTGTCAATACATTGCAACTACAAAATGTATAAAAGTGTATTCTGAAATCACATTATTTAACAATTAACTATCATAACCCATTGATTTGTAACAAGGTTTTGTATTCTGAGGGTTGACAGGGGATAAGGGCGTATATGTGATACGATGTACAGTTTAGCCTCTGTAATCGTAGGATACTGTTGGGGCGGTGCAGATCAACCGTAAATATGATCCCTATCGCTACAGTATCCGGAAATGTCCCATGTGAGTACGATGGTGACACTTACGTGATCTTTTGTGAATTCACAATGCGTTACAGAGCGTTACAGAGAAAAAAAGAAAAAAAGAAAGAAAGAAAGAAAGAAAGAAAGTAACCAAAGAAAGAAATAAAGAAATAAAGAAAAAAAGAAAAAAAGAGAGTTAAAAAAAACACTGTTTTTTTAATAATTAATTAAAACAAAAGATAACTATTGACAAATTACCCTGAATCGGGTATTATTACCGATAGACGGGTACCTACGGGTACCTATGGAAATAAAATGTTCCGACATCAAAAAAACAAACTGTGGTTGATCGATAACTCTGGATCTGAGCAGTCAGCAGTCCCAATCCCTAACTCAGAGCTGAAACTCAGGCTGCAGGACCCGAATTTCAGAGAATCGTTTGTCAAACTGGTAAAAGCTGAGGGGAAGGATCCGGGACCGGTTTTCGAGGCAGTCCTTGGGGATATGAGCGCATACCAGGAGCGCCAGGACCAGGAATTAGGCCGGAGGATTGAGGCTGAGAAACGCAGATTAGCCGGGGTAACAGAATGAGCATGAGCAAAACTGTGGATAACTATTCAAGGCTATCAATTTTTATGCTGTATTCGTCAATTGACAACATACAACTGGCAAAAATTGGCGAAATTGACCTAAAAAAGGCAATAATTTCAACCATGTCGCCTAATGTACATTATGTAAACTTAACGCGTTAAATAAATGTAAGTGTATGTTAATAAACAAGTTATGTATCGTAAATGTAAATAAATAAGGCAGTAAAAAAGTAAAAATTTTGAAATGTGGATAAATTGTGGATAAATTGATGAACACAGAACACACACAGAGAGATCAGGGTACGGCGGGGCACGGTATCGGGAGCCTGGCGGACCCCACCCGGCACGGACCACACCCGGCACCCCAAAACGCTACCCACCCCCCCTCTTGTTTGAGGGGTCCCTCCCTCCCTGTTCATTCACTGGCCTCAATAAAGGAGTTTTACAAATGAGGGTTTTGCTTCTTTTGTCAATTATGGCAGTAAGTGTATTTGGATGGGGAGCCCCCCGGAACTGGAGTGGGGTACTGGACACGGCGCAGACTTATGCGGTATACGACACGATTAAATTTACGAAGGCATTTCCTCTGAGTGAGCTTGAGGACATACGAGTGATACTGAAGGCTCAGGATACTGTAACACCGGGGTTTCTTAATGATTCTATTGGGATTCAGTGGGGATACCAGACTTTTACTTACTGCCTGAATTCATCCGGGGATAAGGATAGTTGTTTTGATCAGTTGATTGTTCTGGACACGCTGGATAGTTTGGCGCAGGTGAGTTTTGGAGGGGTCGCGACGGTATCGAGGTCGGATGGGACAATAACCCGAAGTACCAGGATTGCAGACACTCTGGGGTGTGAGGGTTATGCGACACAAAGTAAATGGTTTCTTCCGAAACGGGACACAATGATTCGTTTTTGGGTAAAAGGAATAGGGAAGCAGACTAAGGCGGCTGGGACTCCCTGTTACATCGATGTTCAGAGGTACAAATGAAAATTTTAAGCTTGATTATACTGGTTATTGCGCTTCAGGGTTGTCAGAAAAAGACAGTCCTTGTTTCGTCTATGCCCCCGGCACCGAAGATGCAGGAAATTGCGGATCCCGCCCCGGATACGAATGGGTATTATGTTTTTGCAGGTGATTCACCGGTGCCAATGATCCAGGTGCCTAAGAGTGTGATCGTTTACTTTGATTTTGATTCGTATACAATCAGACGGGATCAGGAGAGAAAGCTTGAGGAGATTGTGAATGTTCCCGGGAAAAGAATTATCTGTACCGGTCACACATGCGAGATCGGGTCTGAAGAATATAATCTGGCCTTGGGGGAGAAAAGGGCAAATGAGATTAAGTTGTGGCTTTATTCCCATGGGGTGCAAAATCAGGTTGTAGTAAATTCAAAGGGTGAGTTTGAGCCGGTGTCCGGAGAGCATGAGAAAAATCGCAGAGTGGAGATTGTGATAGAATGAACCGGGAGCAATACAGAAAAATGTGGCTTACGGCTTACAAGGAATTCAGGAGAGCAAAGAAGATGGGATTTTCAGATGTTGAAATACTTGAGGCTTTGCGGTCCGGAGATGAGTCACAGAGATTGTATGCTCAGTTTATCGAAAATGAAATTATCCCCCAGGGGTTATGATGATAGACCTTGAAAAAAAGATACTATCCGGAAATAAAGAGCTTGAGCAGAAGGTTACAAATTATTTGCTTGAGCGGCGGGGGACTTATGAGAGCTCGAAGTGTAAAAAGCACCTGAAGGCTCGATATGAGAAGCTCCGGAACAGTATTGACATGAATTTTGGGTCTGCCGGCGTTCGGGGGGCTATCGGGAATCAGTGGCTTTCAAAACTGGCGTTCCCTCTTGTGAGAGAACAGTATCTTCTTGTACGGGCCATGACCAAGCGGAATTTTAGAGGGTCCCCCCTGATAACAGTTGAACCGGTCAATACTACCCCGATGGATAACGCAGTAAATATGCAGGACGTTCTTTCCCTGAATCTGAAGTCAACGATGTTTCGGGAAACTGCATTTGACAGAATAGTTGATGATGTGAGCCGGTACGGGGTAGGGGTCTGTTATTCACAGTTTGAGCACCGGGAAAAAATGTTTTTGAAAACCGTGAACACTCAGCTTGGACCCCAGAGAATGCAGGTACCATCCCGCAGAAAGAATTGCTGGAATTATCGGGTGCACCCGCTTAATTATTTCCAGAATGACCTTGTGGCGGATCCGGAACAATCAGATTTTCGCGGATACGTTGAAAATGTGCCGATTTCTTCACTGATCGATGATGCCCGGCGTTTTCCTGACAATTACCTGAAGAAAAACCTTGAGCTGATTATCAAAGATGCTAAGGCGGACGCTTTCAGGGATGAGTATTTCTACTCAGACGATAAATCAGCGCGGGACTTTGCTAAGGCAGGAGTTGACAGGCTACATTTCTGGGCTAAAATTGCTTTGGATGGAAATGAAGATTCGGACATAACTTACTATTGCCAGATTGTAGGCGATAAGCTTATCCGGATTCAGTCAAATTGGCTTGATGAAGACCATTGCCCTTTGACTGTTTACACCATGCGGAACAGGTCAGAATATTGGTGGGGTAATGCCTGGTGTGAAGATGTGATGCCGCATGAGAATTTTACTTTTATGATGATGAACATGAAGGCTGAAATCGGGCTGAAACAGCTTGAGCGGTTTATATTCTACCCCAAAGGATGGATTGACCCGGCTGATTTGGCGGCGCGGCACATGAACGGCGGATGGGTGCCGGTGGATCTTAAAAACAATCTGCAGATGCAGAATGCAATCTCAGAGTTTCAGCCACGGGACACTTCCACAGGTGATATTGATTGGCTTTTCCGGGAAGTGAAAGAATCTGTCCAGAAAATGAGTCCGAAGCCGGATTTTCTCAGGAATGGAAACAAAGGTGGATTGGCGAATAATACAGCTACGGCCGCAACCCTGATAAACGATACCATTGATCAGCTTGAAAGTGACTGCATGGAAACATTCGCCTATGCTCTCACACTTACGGGCAAGAAAAATGTTTTACAGCTTCAGCAGTTTCTTGGTGATCAAATTCGGATCCGGCCTAATCCTAAAGCAGCCCCGAAAGAGTTATGGAAATCTGAAATTCTTGGGGATTTCTGGTATACCGTTCTTTCTTCTCTGCATAAAAACACAGTACAGGAAGCAATCAGGCTACAGAATGTTCTTACACAGATGATCAACTTTAAGGGTACCGGTGATCCTACATGGCAGAATGTCAATATGGTGCCGATTGCCCGCAAATGGATCTCCATGCTTGATATTGGTGACGTTGATGACGTAATGCCGCAACAGCAGACCGCACCAATGGCAATGCCTGGTATGCAGGGACAGCCAGGAAGCGACCCGGACCGCTATCGACCTGTTGTGGCAATGCCTGGTATGCAGGGACAGCCCGGACCGGCAGCAGGACCGGAAATAATGATGCAACCGACAGAAGGGGTATTGAATGTTGCGTAAGATTTTGAAGTGGCTCTTTAAGAAAGAGCAGGTTGAGATTGATTCCAAGGTGCAGAAAGCAACAGAATTGCTTGATAAAGCCGTGGCCATGGAGAAAACTGCATCAGTCCGGAATTTTACAAATCTGAAAACCTATCCCCTTGATGATGAACTGTATTTGGGGAGAATTTCAGAGCTTAAATCGAATGAACCCTTTCTTTTTCTTGTGCATACGTTGAAAATGAAGCTTTTGCACGAAATGATTGATGAACCGGAAAATAAAGCTCTGGAATACAGGGGGATGATGCGGGGAATCGATACCATTATGCAGGCAATAAAGGCGGCGGAATCAGCCTATAACACTATTCTGGAAAGAAAACGCTATGAGAGCGAAATACTATCTCAAGGATCTGAAGAGAAGGCCGCTTGATCAGCCCCTTCCTGATGATGTTAATGAACAACCTGAGAATATAGCCAAGCGGCTGGGTGACCCGGGACTTGTAAAGGCTCTTGAGGTTATTAAAAGCCGGCACTGGTATGGAAAACATTACCACCGGGATGAAAAGGGCAACATCGATGCAATTTTTGAATTCCAGTATGGTGTTTGTACCGGGGTGGATTTAGAAAAGATTCTGGATGAGCGGAATATTTTTTCTTTGCACCATAGAAACATGAAGGTGAGCCTTAAGGGTAAGCCTGAATCTGAACAGGAGAGTAAAGAAGAGTAGCAAGTAAGAAATTTCCGGGCAAGTGACAGGCCGGCCAGTCTGAAACTTGCAAAAGTTTAAACACGATGCCCCTTTTCATTTGCCCGAATAAATAAAAAAATCAACTCCCGAAGGAGAAAACGGAAATGGATAATCCAAACGACACACAGGTGAATGAGCAGATGGTAAATGATTTCTTTGCAGATTCAGATGGGTTGATTGATCAGGACACCGGAGCACCGGTTTCCAATGATATTTTTAACCCTGACCCACAGCCACCTTCTCAGCAACCTGTAGACAACGGGCAGAACCCGAAAAGCACACCGCAGTCACAGCAACCGGCAAACCCTTCATCTCAGCAGCAGGCCCCGGCAGGTCAACAGCAACAGGCGGCTTCGCAGTCTCAGCAGGCACCGGCCGGACCACAGGGGATTGAAAAAGAGTTTTTCAAAGCTGATGAAAAGGGAAACCCGGTTTTTGATATTGATGCCGCATTGAGTAAGCTTTATCCTCAGAATGATCGCGCTTTTCAATATTCCGGGGTAAAAGATCCAAGGGGAGCACTGCAGCAGGCGCCCTTACAGCAACAGCCACAACAGCCGAAAGAACCGGAAAAGGAACCGTGGCAAATTGAATTTGAAAAAAGAGAGCAGACCAGGAAAACTTACATTGACAACCTTTCTCTTGGCCTCAATTTCGTCAATGAGGCATTAAAGGCAGGCTATGAGCCTGAGCAGGCAATCAATTATGCCAATCAGCAGATTCAATGGCTGATTGATCAGGAAATGGCCAAGCTCGACTACCAGAACAGGTATAAGGCCGATCAGGAAGAAAAACAGAGGATTGCCAAGGAGAAAGAGATTCTTGAGCTCAAACCAAGATCTGATTCAGTACACCGAATGCTATATACCGAAGCGGGCGGAAAAGATAAGTTTGATGCCCTGATATGGGGAACCCCCTCTGCAGACGGTAAGAAACTCCAGGGGGGTTATGGCGTTGATGTGCTGAATATGCTTTTTGATATAGCTCATCAGGGTCAACAGTTACCCTCAGACGGTAATAAGCTTTACCAGATGTATCAGGATTGGTACACCCGTTTTTCTGCCAATGAAAACAATCTGAGGTTTTTCTATGATGTGGCAATGGCAAGGCTTCAAAAAGCCATGATGCCGCATATAATCAATTTTGTACGCAGTGCAAAAGACAGAGAATTCAATCAGCGCGGTCAAGCCCAGGTAAAAGCTCCAAGCGGTATCCAGGCACCAGAAAACAACGATAACTCACAGCCCGACCCGCTTAACAGCTATTTGGGTTATGATTATCAAGATCCTTTTGACAATGTTTAAGGAGAATTGAAATATGGCTACCAATTTTACAAGCGCATACACCGGGAGAGATCCGAGTACAACCGGAACGCAGAAACGCTCGGTCCATGACAAAATCCGGAACCTGTTTCCGGGCGCATCAACATTTCTGGCCCTTGTCGCATACGGAGAAATTAAGAAAGGTGAGCTGACCAAGCGCAAGGGAATGATCAGCAAAACTACCTGTTCCCAGAGGCGCTATGAGTGGTTTACTTATACGCCATGGACAATTGAATATACAGTGAAATCCGTGAATGACGCAAACATTGAGCTTACGGCATCAAATAATCTGGCAGTACGCAGGTGTGTGCTGAATCTGTCAAACATGGATGTTGCAAGAGTTGTCAGCCTTTCAAATAACGTAATTACAGTTGCAAGTATTAACGATGCGGCATTCACCGTTAAGGCCGGTGATAAGCTTTTGGCACTGGCCCCTGCATACGAAGAAAACAGCGAAAATCCGGCCGTCATTATGAAGGATGAGGACAACCAGTACAATGTTATGCAGATTGTGCGCTTTCCGGTTTCCATTTCCGCTTCTGCAAAGACACAGGAACACTTCGGCATGGAAAACATTTTCTCACGCCTCAGCGAGAAAAACATGATCGAAGGTATGCGGCTTGTAGAACATTCCATGTTGTTCTCCGAAAGAGCATACACAACCACAACCGACCTGACAGCAGATACTACAAACGGGTCATTTGGCACAATGCGCGGTTTATGGAATTGGGCTCAGAAATCCTTTGATTGCGGCGGGGCAATGACACCTGAGAAATTTATCAAAGACCTTCCTCTGCAGATGTCAGACACCATTAACGACAATCAGAAAGTGGTCATGCTGTGCGGCCGTAAGGTGTTTGGTGAAATGCAGATGTGGGCGGCTGACAAGTGGATGTATTCGGAGCCTGGCGACATGGAAAAGTACGGCGTTACCTCAAGGAAATTCCAGACAAGCGGACCGGAAATTGAAGTTGTCAAACACGCTGTTTTCGACAGGGATGATCTGAGCAATAAAGCCCTTATCTTCTGCCCGGAAGATCTGGTTTATGTTGCAAGGAAAGGCCGTGACCTACAGCCGAGAAAAGGCATCCAGAGCAACAGCCGTGACGGTTACGAAGATGAGATCTTCGGTGAACTGACAATTGCAGAACTTACAGGCGGACTCAATGTCTGCAAAGTCACTGACTGGTTTGTGAGATAAGGAGAACTGAGAATATGAGAACACTTCTTTCAGCAATTCTTTTTGTGCTGTTTGTCGTATCGGGGCTGAACGCAGCGGCCCCCGCTTACTCTGCTACTGATGCCTTTTATCAGTACGGCGGTGTCGATATTGCCATATCGACTTCTACCGGGCTTGATACTCTGAGTGGGGCTGCCGACAGTATGACACTGCTTTCCGGAAAAGCCTTTGATGTACAGTCCGGATGGCAGTACATACTTGTCAGAGATGCATTTTCCGGGAGCGATACTGTAGCAATTCAGGTTAATCTTGATGCTCTTGATAAAGATGGAAACCTGCTTTACAGAACAGCTATTGACTCCTTTACGGCATCTGCAGGGGAAGCAGTTCTTTTGCCACTACTTGGAACTGTTTTTGGTCATAAGTACAGGATCAAGCTACACACCTATTCAGGCAATGGAGCAAAGGTTATTCTTAACCGCTTCTACATTTACAAGCGAAGACCTGTTACCATGACACAGCAGTGGAAGTGATCGGTATGGAAAACAAAAAAGGCGGGGAGAAATCCCCGCTCAACTCAAAAAGGAGAAAACAAAGTATGGATCTCAAAGAACGCAACCCAAAGCCCAAAAGCGAAACGGTCAAAGAGGGAAAAATCGACCGTACTTATTTCTGTCCTCATCAAATCGGGCAAAGCTTTTACATTCCCGCAAGAGACGCAGAAGGCAATCTGATAAAAGATACCGACAGATTAGGACAGCAAAGAGTTGTAAATGGTGTACCTCTTTTCAGGGATGTGTTATGTCAGTTTGAAACCATTTCCAGGGGAACAAAAAAGAATCCTGATGACACACTCTGCATTTATCAGCTCAAGGCCGATGACAGGCAGTATCAGGATAAGTTTGAAGCTCTTGAAAGAATGCGGAAGGATGCTTCTACCTGGGTGATGAATGAAACCGAGTACAACAAATGGAAAAACCCTGAAGCGGCTGATTTCAAGGCCAGAGTTGCGGAACTTGAGAAAGCCAATGCTGAAAAAGATTCTGTTATTGCAGAGATGCAGAAACAGCTTGAGGAACTTACTAAGCCGAAAGGTTAATAGTCATGGGTGCTTGGGATTCCAAAGTATCTGACATTTACAATGAACTTTCGGATTGGTTGAATGTTCGGGGAGGGAATGTTTCGGACCTCCCCCTATCTTTAATCAATCGAGCCCGTAGAACCTTATGGCAGTATAGGCCATGGGATTACCTTGTAAAATCTCACACCTTTACTATTGATGCCAACAATGAAGCGGCTATGCCTGATGATTACGGCCGGATGCTCAATGTGGGGTATGACTCAAACGGTGATGGAATATTTGATTGGTTTTTTCATGCCAATGACCCAAGGCCTGACAGACGGTATGAGTTTTCATCCACATTTACCAAAGAGGCGGGATTGGTTATAAAAATAAAGTTTCCTGGAACACTGTCACATACCCCGCAGATGAAATACATAATCGATATGCCGGACTGTTCTGAGCAGACAGATTATCTCTTTTTCCCGGCAAATCTTGTGCTTCGTGGTGCTCAGAAAGCAAGGGCAATTGAAAGAGGAATGAGCGGCCTTGAAGTGCAGGCCCTTATTGATGACTACGACAAGGAATTGCGTGACTTTGAGCAGGCGCACCTTTACATTGACAGAGCCATGGATATTTACCAGAAGGATTCTTTTTACAATGAAGTCCAGAATCCCGCATACTCCCTGGCCGGTGATGTAGGACCTGTTTATTCGGAGCATTCAAATAGCTATGATTGCTAAACAGGGACATTTAACACTTGACTTTTCCTTCTTTAATTGGGGTTACAATTGCAAGGACCCTCAGTGCGGTATTAAGCAGAATCAGGCTTATACAGGCACTATAAATGCCCGGTTTAAGAGTAAAGGATTTGATCGGGCCCCCGGATTTCTTGGAATAGCTGAAACCCCTGTATTTACTACCTACTGCAAAGGGATAGAATTTTATAACCGAATTGACGGTACTGATTTATTGATGGGCTTTTCAGGTGGAAAACTCTACAGCGTAAATACTGCTACCGGGGCAATTACAGAGCTTTACAACCTGACAGGATCAGCCGAAGGTTACGGGGTGTCAGCCTTTGATAGATTTTTTGCTGTGAATGGTGCCGGTGCTTGTGTTGTTGAAGGGGATAGCTCTTACCCTATCGGTATTGCACCACCTGAAGGAGTTACAGCAGAAGCGGCAGCAGGTGGAAGTTTACCCGATGGAGTTTATAAGCTCTATGCGGGGTATGCCCGGACAGTTAGCGGCTTAAATGTCCAGTTTTCCGTAGGGCAGGAAATTGCAGATGTTACCCTTGGGACCGGAAACAACACAATCGCAATCAGCAATTTTGCAAACAGTACAGATGCCAGAGTAAGCAATAAAGTGATCTGGGCCACAGATGCAAATGGTGGAACATATTACCTGTACCATGAAACCAAAGACAACGAAACCGAATCTTTTAATATAACCAGTACGGCCGGTAAAAACAGCAGTGTTTTGTATCGGATCTGGGGTGCTCCTTCAAAACAGCCTCCGACAATGACCGGTATTTTCTTCCATGACAACCGGCTTTTTGGATGGAAAGATAATGTCCTGTATGCCTCAATGAAAGCCACTACCGTTTATGATCTTGAGAGATGGCCCGATATTCAGTATGAATTCCCCTTCTACATTCTCAGCCTCTTTTCTATCGGGCCAGATCTCTTTATAAACACGAATAAGGGGATTATCAAGCTTCCGTATGCTGATATGTCTGCCCGGTGGGAATGGGTCACAAAACGGCTTTATTTTAAGTATCCCCGTACCGTTGCAAAACTGGATAACAATTCAGGTGATGAGTATAATGAACCCGTAATCGGCCTGACAAATGACGGGGTAAGGATTTTTGATGGTACCGGCTTCTCAATTGATCTTTCCAAGGATGTGAAACCGGACATTAAACGAGCTTACGATGGAGCAAGCGCGGTATTTACTCCCGCAGGATTCGTTTACAGAACAAAAGACCGGTCAGAATACCATCTCTCTTATCGGGACCTGACAATAAACACTGTGACCAATAACAGGCGTTTGGTGCTTAACCTGGATAGTCTCACCATTGCCAGCAATACCGATTACCTGACAGCCTGGGAGCCTTGGGAAATCGGTTTTACTCATTCAGCGATAGACAGCAGTGGAAATCTTTACATGGCTCAATCTCTGAATGGCAATTCTCAGATTTTTATTGAGCAGTGGGACTCTGTTGCGGATAAATGGGTTTATGGCAGTTCAGGCCAGTACATAACCAAATCGACAAATAAAACCTGCAAGGTGGTATCCCGGATGGATATAACCGACATTGCGGGGCGGGTCCGATGGGAGCAAGCAAGAACTCTTATTCAGCTTCAGGAAAAGGCCAGTATAAAAATTAACATTGGTGAAGCTGAAAATCTGAATGCCACACATACTATTGAAACCGGTGATGAATCGCTGTTTGATGTGGCTCGGTTTGATGTTGATGTGTTTTCTTCAGAACAGCCGGTTATTGGAGTAAGTAAGCTTGAGGAAAATCTGAAAGGCGCATCAGTTTTTGTCACTTATGAACAAACTGCAGATGATATAAACATGCAGGCGCTTGAAATTAAGCTTTACGGGACTTATGAACAAGGTAGGGACACATGAAAAAGGCGTTTATCGTGATTTTATTATCCTTTGTTTCACTTTTTGCTCTGGATGATCTTACTATTCCGAATCGGTTTGAATCTCAGGGAGTAATCAGGGCTTCAGAATTCAACCAGAACAACGACACTATATCAGTTAAGTTTAACCGGCTGAATGACAGCTTGGAAATTAAGTTTGTTCGGTTTTCTGACTTCTCAGACAGTACCATCAAAAAAATTAAGGTTGATAGCATAAGAAGTAATCCGGATATTGATTCGATTAAGGGGAACCCTTTTATTGATTCAATTAGTTCACTTTTTGCAAATTTAACCACTTCAACCATTGACAGTTTAAATAATAGAATTATTATAGCTGATACCATTGTTTTAGGTAATGGCCTATCTGCTGAAACTGGCACTTTTTCAGGTGTAATCAATGCTGATACGGTGCATTCTACTAAAGGTATTTCAGCGACATCGGGGAATTTTTCAAGTTATATAAATGTTGACTCTCTAAAGTCCACCAAGGGGATATCTGCAACTACCGGAACTTTTACAGGTGTGGTAAATGTTGACACCTTAAAGTCCACCAAGGGGATATCTGCAACTACCGGAACTTTCACGGGGGATGTGGTTTCAAGCGGTGATATTTACAGTACAGGACTTACCGACATCAGCGACTCCTGCTATGTGAATGGTTGGGATACACTCACCACAAAATCGATTTATTACAGGAAAGTCGGCAAAGAGGTAACGGTATATTTTCATTTAAAAGGGACTGCTGACCCAGAAACACATGTAGCCAGTATTATTGGTATACCCGTACCAATCAGCTCGACATTCCATGTTGCTTACAACAATTGCTTTGGAAGAGACAACACAGGCGTATTGGCTAATGGAGCCGTAGCCAGGGTTGAGATACACTCACCAGGATCGAATAGCCGCATTCATTTTCTGAAAAGCTATGCAGATTCATACTGGCCACTCAACGGAGAAAAAGAAGTGTATGGATCTATAACTTTTTTGGCAGAAGAATAATATGATCTTACTCAACCTTGATCCTTCAAATGCAGTGGTAACAGGTTACGGGCCTAATGATACTGTAATATGCCTGTGTGATGCCACTATAG
>Ga0208198_1002846_pt1 | contig 12456 bp, 9 predicted proteins | sample AD_JPNTR2_MetaG_FD_184446 | JGI IMG/M metagenome (GOLD analysis project Ga0208198, IMG submission 184446) | Active sludge microbial communities of municipal wastewater-treating anaerobic digesters from Japan - AD_JPNTR2_MetaG (SPAdes) (version 2) | ecosystem: Engineered > Bioreactor > Anaerobic >... | reverse complement strand
CTTCCGCAATCTGACGTTTGGCGTAGAGCTGTAGGAGATCTTCCGCGAGATCCCTCATGCTCTTCTTGATTCTCTCCTTCGTCTTCTTCCACGAACTACCGCCTAACCTGTCGACTCGGGGAGGTGCTCCGGCGGAGGAGTACTTATGAACCAGGTCCAGCCGATCAACCGGCACGTAAAGTTTCCCGCCGTCGGCATATTCGATGGCGAGGAACTCCCCTTGTTTCTCGCCGACACCGACACTCTGCAAACCGCAGAATCGTCCGACACCGTGCTCGACATGGACAACGTAGTCACCTTCCTGAAGATCTCGCAGGTCGGAACGGAACGCCTCCCAACTCTCCCTTTTCGGTACGGGAGCTCTACGTTGCTCGCGAGGACCGAAGATCTCATCTTCAGTGATAAGCCGCAGTCCCAAGGACCGGGAGGAAAAGCCCGACTCCACATTCCCAACGGTCGCCGACAAGCCGTGAGAGAGAGACTCTCGAAAGGACTCGCACGGCACCCCCCATCCCACATCGTATTCGGCCAGAATCTCCAAGATCCGGTCCCGCATGCCCCTGGAGCGCATGACCAGAACCTGTACCATGCCTTCTCTTCTGTCCTCCTCCAGGTCTCTAAGAAATTCCTGGAAGCGCCCCCGATAGGAAAGATTCGGCCGCAAATCCAAGGCCACGGACGGCTTAGGGGAAGTGGAAATCCGCTCTAGAGAGATCACGGTTCCCATCCCACTCAGTGCTTCCCGAAGTTTGTCGGGGTGCAGAAAGAACGTCTCGGGCGGCAAGGCCGGCTCACCCGCCCGGTTGCTTTCCTCGAAATTCTTACTCTCCTCTTCCCATAAGCTGTTTGCGCGTCGAAGGAGATCCTCGGGCTCCTCCAAAAGAATCACAGGAGCCTCTTCCCCGCCGGTCAGGTAGTCAAACAATGTCCCCTGCAGGGGGAGGACCAAGGGCAGGAGGAATTCGAACCCGTTGAAGAGTTCTCCGTGGCCCGTGAACTGGAAAATTTCTTGTAACCGCTCGGCAAAACAAACTTCTCCCCACCTGCGCGGCGCCTCCTCATGCCAGAGCCGTACCTCCTCGGGGTGGGGTGTCAACTCCCTCATCGGAACGATGCGATACGCGGGCGTCAATCGCACAGTCCGCTGGGTTTCGGGATCAAACAGGCGCAGAGATTCAATACGATCCCCGAAGAACTCGACTCGTGCGGGCCAGTTTTCATGTGGAGAGAAGACGTCGACGATGCCCCCCCGAAAAGAGAATTCACCCGGACCACTGACGGGCTCTTCCCGAACATAACCACGACTCCGCAACTCTTGGATCAGCGCGTCCCGCTCCAGGGCTTCTCCCATAAACAATTCTCGGCAGCGGGCTCCGAACTCGTCGGGAGCAACCGTTCGCGTAACCGCAGCATCGACGGTCGTCACCAGCACGCCGGAGAATCCCTTGGCCAGTTGGGCCAACGCTACCGCACGACGGCTGGCCACGTCGGGATGAGGTGACAAACCGCGGTAGGGGGAGACCTCAAGTCCGGGGAAGATCAACAGAGTTTGCTCAGCCGCGCCCAAAAAATACGTCAGCTCGCGGGCCGCGGCTTCAGCGGCCTCGTTGTCGGGACCGATCCAGCAGACCAGCCGACCTGTGTGAACGTGGAGTAGGTAAGCGAGCAGCAGACCGCCGGTCCGGGAGGAGACTCCTTCGGCCGCGCCGGCTTCAAGAATCCCGCGTATCAGCTCTCCGGCCGACGCCGCCCGATGAGTCTCAGGGCCGTTCAACCCTAAGGACACGTTCGACAAGGTCCGTTGTGGAATATCCTTCCTGAAACTCAATGGTCACCACAAAACCTCCGCGGGTCTCCACCAGATCGCGCCCTACCACTTGGTTCTTGGCCCAATCTCCTCCCTTCACGAGAACATCGGGCTCGAGCACTCGGATGGTTTCCCACGGAGTGTCTTCGTCAAAGATCGTCACAAAATCCACCCACCGGAGAGCCGCCACGATCTCGGCTCGCTCCAGCTCCGGCTGGATGGGACGGCCCAAACCTTTGAGCCTCCGAACAGAGGCATCCGAATTGACTCCCACCACCAGAATATCACCCAGGCTTCGCGCCGACGCCAAGTAGCGCACGTGCCCGGGATGCAGAAGATCAAAACAACCGTTGGTAAAGACCAACCGACCCGACCGCTTCTCGGCTGCAAAGCGCCCGGCCAGCACTTCTCGGTCTAAAACGCGCTGTGCGGCCGTCGGCGGGCCCTCACAAATCATGTCAGACATCCGATTCCTTCACGGCAAACGAACCTTGACCGTCGGCGGTTCAATCTCCTCGACCCGCACGACGTCACGCAACTCCTCGGGTACAAAGCCCCTTAAACTCAACTCCAACTCGCGACTCTCCGCAGGTTCCTCGGGCAGTCCGACATAAGCATAAAAACCTTCGGCAGGCACTTCCTGCGCATAGGACTTAGGTACCGAGACCACCAGTCGCACCTGTCGAGGCGAGAGAGTAACCCCCGCGACCTCGGAGATGAGACGCACCGGTACGCGTAACCGGACATTCCGCCGCTCTTCCTCGATCTCCACGAACACTTCCACCAGGTTTGTGTTCTCGATCCGCAATCGAGGATCTTCCAAGTCCAGATAGACCCGACGGCGGAAGCCCTCGATTCGCCCACCGACATCGATCGGTTCGGTCTGGGCCATAGTCGTAACTTCGAGCTGCGACTCCGGACCGCTGATCAGCACTTCCGGCGGAACGACGCGCACTTGTCTTATCTGGTAGCCCGGTGCCGGCTGGCCCACGATTTGCGGCTCCACCCGCACCGTTTTGCGTCGAATACTTTCCAGCTGCAAACGGATGCGCCGCTGCTCAATCCCCTCGATGCGTGCGCCGCTCGGTACGTTCCGGATGTTCTGCTCGGTCAGAGGAACAACCACCGTACCCGGTTCGGCGCCGCTCAAGTCGATGACGGCCGCCAGCTGGCGTTCGTCCATGCGAAGCGACGCAGGACGTGAGATGACTACATTAACCTCCCGGGGGTAGTCGCTGGTAATCGCCAAATCCGGCGGCATGTTGATGAACTCCACGGGAACCGCCACCGAACGCTGAACCATCTCTTGACCTGCGATCTGTACCCACAGAAGGAAAGCCAGTGCCAAGGACAACAGCTTCAATCCCAAGTTGTCGAGGAAAAGACCGCGAACGAAGTCGGCGTTCATGAGGCTGCTCTCCGCTGTCCTCGGACCTCGGAGGCCGAGCCCCGGCCTGCTCGAGCCGACTCTTCGAGAATCGATCGAAGCTGTTTCAGAAGGCGTGGTCCGTCCAGATTGCGAACCATCTCGCCGCTCCGAACAAACGAGATCGTACCCGTCTCCTCCGAGACCACAACGGCGACGGCGTCGGTTTCCTCAGTGATACCGATGGCGGCTCGATGCCGAGTACCCAGTTCCTTGCTCAGGTAAGGGTCGAGAGTCAGGGGAAGAAAACACCCTGCCGCACTGATCCGGTCGTGCTGGATGATTACGGCACCGTCGTGCAATGAACTGCTCGGGTGAAAGATCGTGATCAAGAGATCGTAGGTGATGAAAGCGTCCAGCCGGATTCCGCTCTCCACATAGTTCTTCAGGCCGATCTCACGCTCAATGACAATCAGCGCCCCGATCTTTCTCGAAGCAAGTGTCGTCGCCGCCAGGACGATGTCCTCAAAGACCGTGCCGCTGGACTTCTGTCCCCAACGGGACAAAAATTTCCCCTTCCCCAGCTGCGCCAGTCCCCGCCGGATTTCGGATTGAAAAATCACGATAACCGCGAAGACGATGTAGGCAAAGAAGTTGGCAAGTAACCATTCGATGGTTCGAAACCCTACCGCCCGAGCCAGGTAGTACAACAGCGCAAGCGCCGTGATCCCCAGGATCATCTGCCAACCCCGGGTTCCCTTGAGAAGCAAAAGAAACTGATACACCAGAAAGGCCACCAGCCCGATCTCGACAAGATCCTTGATTCCAATTCTGGAAAAGGCGATGACCAGCTCTTGCATCAATCGTTCACCCGGCCGTCCCACAGGAGAGCATCGATCATGTCGGAAACCTGTCGGATCGGCGCGACGTCGTGCACCCTTAGAATATGTACTCCTTGCAGGATACCGAAGGCACAGGCTGCAACCGTACCCCACAAACGACGGTCCACCGGCTGATTCAGCACGGCGCCGATAAAGCGTTTACGGGACGGGCCGAGCAAAAGAGGAAAATCCATTTCTTGCAGCCCGCGCAACCGCCGCATGAGGGTCAAGTTCTCCTCAGCGTTTTTCCCGAACCCCAAACCCGGATCCAACAGTATTCTATCACGCGGTATTCCGGCGATATCAGATTGATTTACCGATACTTGTAGGCCCTCGACAACCTCCCGGAAAATGTCAGGACTCGGGGGCAGCAGGTGCATTGTCGCCGGCTCGCCGCGCATATGCATTAGGACTAGGCCCGCCTCGTACCGGGCAACGACTTCGGCAAGCTGCGGATCAAACCGCAACCCACTGACATCATTGATGATGTCGGCTCCGGATTCGAGCGCCGCAGCCGCCACCGGAGCTTTGTAAGTGTCAACCGAAATAAACACTGAGGACGCGGAACGGATCGCTTCCACTACTGGGATCACCCTGTCGATCTCGACTCCGACCTCCACTCGAAACGATCCCGGACGGGTCGATTCCCCCCCTATATCGACGATGTCCGCCCCCTCCTCCACCAGCCGCAGGGCATACTCCACAGCTCTATCCCGATCGAGATATCGCCCTCCATCGGAGAAGGAATCCGGAGTGACGTTGACCACTCCCATGATGTGCGTGCGCTTCCCGAGCTCCAGGCCGCGCTTACGAGCCCGAAGAACGAATTCCCTTCTGATCACTTCCATGTCCCCGTGTACTTCAATCCGCAGCGCCGAATCTAGGATCGGCGTATGCCTTCGTTTGCCGGGATCATTTGTCGCACAGCGGAGGGAACCGTACATCCGAAATCAGCCGACCGTCTCTTGATGCCCCTCACGCGAAACAACACCAAGGGGCGCGGCGACGCCTTCCGTCGTTACAGAGAACTTCCGCCGGCACCGGCGTTCGCTGTCGCGTTTCAGTTCTACCGACCGCGGAAAATCCGTTTCCTCTCTTAAAATTTCCGGATTCAAATCCGTCGAAGCTCACTCGAAAAGAAACGTGGAAACCGCTGAACCGTCAGCGTAATCTCAACCGACCTAGGCGGGCGCCGGTCGCTCACCCGGTTTCACCAGACCCGGCAAAGGAGGTTCTTCTCGCTCCCGATTCACATCAACGGTTGCCGGCTCCAGCTCGGGCTCAGACGGGGCGACTCCTTCTTCACGGATCTTCTCCCCCCGCATCAACCGCGCGATCTCTTCGGAAGTCAGCGTCTCGTACTCCAGGAGGGCTTCGGCCAACTTCACCAGCTGCTCCCGGTTCTCCTGCAGGAGGTCCCGGGCACGGTCGTAAGCCTTCAATACGATTCGTTTGACTTCCTCGTCAATCTTGACGGCGGTGCTCTCGGAGTAGTCCTGGTGACGAGCGATCTCTTTACCGAGGAAAATCTGTTCTTCGCGCTTGCCGAAGGTGAGGGGGCCAAGTTCCTCACTCATTCCCCATTCGCACACCATCTTGCGGGCCAACTCGGTGGCCCTTTCCAGATCGTTGGCCGCTCCTGTAGTTACACACCCCAAAACAATCTCTTCGGCCACACGACCGGCCAAAAGAATGGTTAGAGTGGCCTCCATGTAGTCCCGCGTATAGTTGTACTTGTCTTCCTCGGGCAACTGCATGGTTAACCCCAGGGCGCGACCCCGAGGGATGATGGTCACCTTGTGCAGGGGATCTGATTCCGGCAGAAGGTAAGCAGCCAGCGCGTGTCCCGCTTCATGGAAGGCGGTGTTCCGCTTTTCCCGCTCGTTCATCACCATGGACTTCCGTTCTTTTCCCATCAGAACCTTATCCTTGGCTTCCTCGAAATCCGCCATGGTGACGGCTTTGCGGTTGCGGCGCGCCGCAATGAGGGCGGCTTCGTTAACCATGTTGGCCAGCTGCGCTCCCGAAAATCCCGGGGTTCCTCGAGCCAATACGGAAATGTCCACATCCGAAGCCAGCGGAATCTTTCGGGTATGCACGCGAAGGATCCCTTCGCGACCCTTGATGTCCGGCAATGACACGATTACCTGCCGGTCGAACCGCCCCGGGCGCAGCAGGGCCGGGTCCAAAACGTCCGGACGGTTGGTCGCGGCGATAAGGATCACACCCTCATTCGACTCGAAACCGTCCATTTCGACAAGCAGCTGATTCAGAGTCTGCTCCCGCTCGTCATGCCCGCCGCCAAGACCGGCGCCTCTATGCCGACCGACCGCGTCTATTTCGTCAATGAAGATGATGCAGGGAGCGTTCTTCTTGCCCTGTTCGAACAAGTCGCGGACCCGGCTGGCACCGACACCTACGAACATCTCAACAAAATCCGAGCCGCTAATGGAAAAGAAGGGCACATTCGCCTCTCCGGCGATGGCTCGGGCCAGCAACGTTTTCCCAGTCCCCGGCGGACCCATCAGCAAAACACCCTTGGGAATCCTCCCTCCGAGTTTCTGGAACTTCTGAGGCTCCCGAAGGAACTCCACAATTTCCTGCAGTTCTTCCTTGGCCTCCTCAATGCCGGCCACATCGCGAAACGTAACCTTTTTCTGATGATTACCGGACAGTCGGGCCCGGCTCTTGCCGAATGACAAGGCCTTGTTACCCCCGCTTTGCATCTGTCGCATCAAGAAGATCCAAAACGCGATGAACAGGAGGATGGGAAACCAGGAGGTCAGCAATATATAGACCCAACCACCTTCATCGGCGGGCTTGATTTCGACAACAAGACCCTTCTGAATGAGACGATCCGCCACGTCCTGCTCGGCGCCGTCCGGGATCACGACGAAGAATTTCCGGTCGGTATCATTCTGGACCAGTGTCCCCTCAACCCGATTTCGACTGATGACGATGGGGGTACCGGGCGAGCTCCTCAAGCGATCATTCTGCAAGAGTCGATGGAACTCGCTATACGTTATCTCCTCAACGTCCGCCGTATTAAAAGTATTGAGGAAATTCCAAAGAACGACGATCGTCACCAGGATGACGATCCATAAAAACAAATTCCTGGCCGTCGTATTCAAAAACTACCTCCCGCCGCGCCGCCACCCATTATAAGTGATCCACTCCGGAAAAACCCGGAGTCGTCCGACGTCGGCAGCGGCTTTTCGAAAGATGCACCAGCCATTTCGTACGTCCACTTATATGGAAGGTTCCATCCCACCAAAAGTTTCGATTTCCACCCGATACGGATGTCCGGACCTCTCGCCACACTCAAAACTAGTCTCCAAGCCTTCAACCCACACCAGCCGACCGCAAGCTTCGATCACCACCAACCGATCTCTTTCCCTCAGAGGAATTTTGCTTTCCATCAATCTCCGTTTAAGCTTGGGCGCCGCTCCCGCAGAAGAAGCGAGTCGGTCCCCAGGACGCCGCGTCCGCACCAGCACGTGGGATGACGCCGTACAAAAATCAGCCGACTCCCCCGGTTCGGCAAATCGCACGGCAACCCGTTTTCCCAAACTCGGAAGCTCGACAATCCCCGGAAGACTCAGCTCCTGCTCCACCCGGGGAACCGGCGATAACCGCCCAATCCAAAGCGAATCGAAATCCCTCTCGCCTACCCAACCGCCGGGGAGGTGGGCACGGCGCCCGCTCCGCCCCCCCACCAATTCCTCGAGTGCGGCAACATGGCGAAAAGTCAGGCCCGCCAGAGATCCGGCTATACGCTCGAAGAGCAAGCGCAACGTCGTTTTCCTCAAGGCCTCAGGGAGAGGCTCCCAGTCCGTAAGGGTAAGCACTATACCCTGAGCCTGTTGTTCACATCGATCCTCCAGCCATTTAGCCGCTTCACGACGTAAGAAGTCATCCACCTCTTGTAGGATACCGGCCGTGCGACTCAATACTTCGGGAGTCCGAGGATTCAGCCGTTCCTGGAGACGAGGCAAGAGTTCGTTGCGAACCCAATTGCGATCCAAATCCAACGACAGGTTGGTGCGATCGATCCGGAACTGTTGTCCTCTTGAGGTCAGATAGTCCAAGACCTCTTTGCGCCGGACTCCCAGCATCGGACGCCGCACCTCCGCCCACCGACCGGTCGTCGGATCCTGATGCCGCCGCCGCCGGGCAATCCCCGACAGACCGCCGGCACCGGCGCCTCGGATCAGCTTCAGAACGAACGTCTCCGCCTGGTCGTCCAACGTGTGCGCGGTGACCACGCAGGCACCGTGACGGATCGCTACCTCGGCCAGAAAATCGTATCGTTTCCGGCGTGCCCGAGCTTCGAGATTCCCCGTGCTCTGGGGCGACAGCTCGAGCCTCCGGACTTCGTAGGGAAGCCGCAGTCGCCGAGCCAACTCCCGCACAAACTCCTCGTCGGCGTCCGACTCAGCGCCGCGTAGCTGGTGATGGGCATGCGCCACGACCAGCCGCAGGTCCTTTTCTTTGCTCATCTCGTCCAGAGCCAAGAGGAGCGCGGTTGAATCGGCCCCGCCCGAGCAGGCCACCACGAATGCGGATCCGGATGTTTCCCCGGCACCCTGCTCCAGCGCTGTCATCACCTTTTCCGGCAACATCAGTGACATGTTAGGCCCGTACCGTCGTCTCCCGGAAGTTGGATCCACCTTCCCGTCCCGGTAGCAACCGAGTTTGACCGACGTTCTTGAGAATGCCGTATCCGCAGCCGTCCGTTTCGGGCGCAAAAAGCATATCAACTCGCTTCATTCCGCTGGAATTGTTATCCTCAAAGACAAGTGCTGAAAAGAAGACGCAGTTCTTAAGTGACGGGTGTCGACGACCAACTTCTCTCGGCAATGTCGGATTCCCCAAGAAACTACAGCTGGATGGGAGAGATTTATGGAGTTGCGAGCTACTGCCTGGAAACAAATCGCCGAGCTGTTTAGGGACGAGGGTACTCCGCGTGAGGCGATCGAAGCCTATCGCTTCAACTACCGGCGATGGGCCGACGGTGAAAAGGGGTGGATTCCCGAGTCATCGATTGAGCCGGTCGTGAACCTTCCTAGGCTGGAAGAACTCGGGTCGGAATACGCCGAAATCGGTCAGGAACATCGTTCCCACGTCGTCGTCCTGAAGCTTAACGGCGGATTGGGAACCAGCATGGGTCTGACTCAACCGAAGTGCCTTTTGCCGGCCAAGGACGGCTATACGTTCCTTGAGATCACGGTCGGACACGCCCGTCACCTAGGCGTCCCTTTTTTACTGATGAATAGCTTCGCTACGGAAGAGGCGACTCGGCAGGCGATCGAGAGGCTCGAAATCCCGAGTCAGGCCGTTCCAGTCTTCTTTCAGCAGCACCGTGTACCCAAGCTCGACCCCGACAGCGGTACTCCGATCCACTGGCCCCGGGACCCTGATAAGGCTTGGTGTCCTCCGGGCCACGGGGATCTTTACACTACCTTACGAACCCGCGGAATTCTCGCCCAACTCCTGGAAGCCGGCATCCGATATGCCTTTGTCTCAAACATTGACAACCTGGGGGCTACGTTGGATCTCGCTTTACTTGGCTACCTGGCGAAGAAAAATCTGCCCTTTGTAATGGAAGTCACGCACCGCACTTCAAGCGATCGGAAAGGAGGGCACCTAGCCAGAAACAAGGAGGGACACTTGATTTTGCGGGAAGTGGCTCAGTGTCCTCCCGAAGATCTTGCGCAGTTCCAGGATGTCAAGCGACATCGTTTTTTCAATACCAACAATCTGTGGCTCAATCTTGAAGCCGTTGAAGAAAAACTGGACCGTTACGGGGGCTTTTTCCCTTTACCGCTGATCGTCAACCGCAAACCGGTCGACCCCGCCGATCCCGAGTCGCCTCCAGCAATACAACTCGAAAACGCCATGGGTGCGGCAATTTCTCTCTTCGAGCACGGCGCGGCGGTGGAGGTTCCGAGGCACCGATTTCTCGCCGTCAAGACGTGTAACGACCTCCTGGTCGTTCGGTCCGACGCCACAGTTCTCACTAAAGATTTTCTGGTTCTCCCCAACCCTGATCGTCCCTTTCCCGATCTGCCAACCGTCTCCCTAGACGAAAGGTACTATCGCCTGCTGGCGGACTTCGACGCAAGGTTTCCCGATACGCCCCCCAGTCTTCTCCGCTGTACGGAACTTACCGTCACCGGTGACATAATGTTTGAAGCACCCGTAATCTGCGAGGGAGAGGTCGAACTGGTCAACCGAGGTTGTTCGCAGGTAGTTTTGAGACATCCCGTGCGGCTTTCGGGACGCCGAACCTGGCCATAACAATACCTTGCGCTCTCAATTCCTTAGCGTCGAGAGACGAAGACTGCCGTCTTCTTCTTCGACGTCGGCGGTTCACCGTATACTTGCAGGGCATGGGGAGTAGTCCCCAGAAGCGAGGTGTATATGCAATTCCGGCAGTCTCTGTTAAAGCTGTGCTTGGGGGGTTTGTTTGCGTCGGTCTGTCCATCGGGCTGGGCCCAGCAACCGGGTGATTACGCCACGGCCGGTTCGGATTCCGGCAGGAGCGGCCTCAACCCGCATGCCGGTCGGCTTTGTCCGCCTCTTGTCGTCGATAAAACGTTCGCTTTACCGGACACTCCGTCTCCGTCCAACTTATTGGTTTTCGATGAGAAGATTCTTGTCGGCGACGGTCAGTCGAACCGCTATATGCTCCTGAACGCCAGGACCGGAAGCCGGTTTTGGACACGGACGGTTCCAGGATCTCCCGGGGAATTGGACTTCGTGCCAGCGGCTACCGGCAATATCGTTCTGCTTGCAGGAGCGACGACCAGCATTTTGCAAGCCGTCGAAATCTCCTCGTCGCGAATACTGTGGAGTGCTCCAACCTCCGGGCAGGTCAGCGGACGCCATCCGCTTGTTCTTCCCGGCACGGCGGTGTGGGCCGATTCGGCCCGGGTGACGGCGGCGGATCCCACCACGGGAACTGTGTTCTGGCAATTCCCGGCGACCTCGGCGGTACCTGCGGTGGGTACGTCGCGGGCTCCTGTGGCGGCGGCGGCCGATCGAGTATTCGCCCTACTGGGGGACGGCACATTGGCGGCTGTGGACCTGGTTTCCGGCCGCCTCGTCTGGCAGCTCCCGCTGGCCGGCGGTGACGGCTCGGACCTGGCGGTAGTCGAAGGCATGGTTTACGTCACCAACCGGTCCCGCGCTACGCTTCTGGCGGTAGATGTCGCTTCGGGTGTGGTACGTTGGGAGCAACCGATTCCAGGGACGCCGGCCTCCCCGGGGCTCCTCCTGGGCTTCGGCCGACTGTATCTGCTCTCAACTGTCGACGGCAGGGCCACAATCAGCACCTTCGATCCGAGTACCGGTGAATTGCTGTGGCAAACGGAAGATCCTTCGGTCGAAGACGGAGCTCCGCAGCACGGCCGTCTGGCAGACAATTTGCTGTTTTACTATCACTCGGGCGCCGAGCGGGTTCGTGTCATGGACGCGGCCACGGGCACCATTCTGTGGTCGCTTCACCGTCCGGGACTGCGCTCGCTCGTTCCCGCGGCAGGTTCCCTCTACCTGCTCTTGCCGAATCGAGTGGAAGCCCTCGCGCCTGAACACCGCATTTTTATCCCGCAACTGGCGGACGGGGAGGGTGCTCAAACGCTTCTCACCGTCGTCAATGTTTCCGACAGCACCACGGTTGCAACCGTCGAGTTCTTCAGTTCGACGGGGGCTCCTCTTGCCCTGGAGATCGGACCGGCGGCTTCGACTGTTCAGTCGGTCCACTTGAGCCTTCCGGCTGGAGGGTCGGCCATGCTGCATACTCTCGGCAGCGCCCCCGGACTTCGTGCGGGATGGGCCACCATCGCAGCGAGTGCTCCGATCCGAGCGACCGCCGCGTACCAGGTCGTTGACGGCTCAGGCCGGGTGCTCTTTGAAGCAGGTGTCGAAGACGCCACAGCCGCCGACCGTGTGCGAATGTTTGCGGCACGGTCGATTCCGACACCCGGGCTGGAGCTCAACACGGGGGTTGCGGTCGTCAATCCGACGGAGGAAACGGCAACTCTGATCCTCCGCTACTTGCGTCGGGAACCAAGCCCGGCTCTACTGGAGACGACTGTAACGCTGGAGCCGGGGGAACACTTGCCCGCGTTTCTTCATGAGCTGTTTAGCGATGAAGTCACGCAGAATTCCTGGGGAACGCTGGTGATTGAGTCGGACGTTCCGGTGGCGGCTACGGCGCTCCGCACTCAGAATGGTTACCAGCTTTCCAGTTACCCGGTGGCGATATCGAAGCGCTGAGGTGTTTCGGCAGAATGAACCGACCGAACCAAGGCCGCTCGGACCCGACCGGGCATCCGACGAGGGAAGGGTCTGAGCGGCCGCGCCGTTCACACCGGTCAACCAAAGGCGCTAGGCTGCCG
>Ga0208198_1002842_pt1 | contig 12463 bp, 7 predicted proteins | sample AD_JPNTR2_MetaG_FD_184446 | JGI IMG/M metagenome (GOLD analysis project Ga0208198, IMG submission 184446) | Active sludge microbial communities of municipal wastewater-treating anaerobic digesters from Japan - AD_JPNTR2_MetaG (SPAdes) (version 2) | ecosystem: Engineered > Bioreactor > Anaerobic >... | reverse complement strand
CGGCAACAAGTCGGAGATCTCAAAGGTCGTAGTCGTTGTTCCCTTCTTAATTGACCGACGGAAGCTCGATACCTTCTGCTTCTCTTCGAATTCACTTCCCGCATGAAACTCAAGTTCAACCTCGGCCTGTCTGCCGGCTCTTACCTGGACCTCGAGTTTTCCGTCAGAAGTCGCGGCCATCGATTCGACAGTAAAATCCGAGTCGCGGCCGGCTGCCCAGCGCAGGCATCGAGCCAGTAATGAGTAGTAGTACTCCCAGTAGTTCCAGTAGATTCGGGAAGCGACAGGATCCACCGCCTCGGGGATATATCCCTCTTCCACGTACGCCAAACTGACAACCCGGCCTTTCCCATATTGCTTGACAGCCAGGACCGGGTGTCCACCCGCCTGGATCAGCACCTGCCCGGCAGGCTCGTATTTGTAGATTCGGCAGCCTTCGACAGCGGCGGGAAGAAGTTCGAAGGCGAAACCATCGGTAATTGCGTGGGGCGCTGCTTTCTCCCAGCGCGCCTTGGTAATCGCCTCCAGGTTCAGTTGCGGATAACCTCCGCTCCCGACCGGGTCATCCGGACAATTCACGAGAGGAGAGACCTCCCAAATACGCTTGTCGCCAACGGTTTCATCTCCTTTGAAGGGATGCCCGGCCACATCCCCGACAAAGGGGTGAATCAGAACCAGTCCGGCGCCTTCCTGGACACGCCTGAGAATCGCGTCTCGGGAAGCGCGAGTCAGCCGCGACCAGCCGTTTAATCCGGGCAGGAGAATCACGTCAAACTTGTCGTCGGAAGTCAGGTGTCGCTCGACGTAACCATAGACCGTCTGGAAGTCATCGCGATCACCGCGAAACTCGTGCCCGTAGAAGTCCCCGATTCCCCAGCAGTTTACGTCCCAGTTGCGATCGATCGACACCGTGATCGGCTCAAGAGCGACGCGCTGCATCAGCTCAATCAGGTCTCGTCCCTCGGCAATAGGCACGATGCAGAAAGCTTTTAGCGGCCCCCCGGCCAACGGTTTTGCCCAAGGGATATGTGGCGTGACCACCTCAGTTGAGTAGGTAATGTCGTTCTTAGGAAAATCCGCGGCTGCCAGGGACAACCCGCAGGCAAGAAACAGCAAGACACAAACAACTTTTTTCATTAGTACTCTCATGACCGAGAAATCGCCGGGGCACCCCGGCGGAGTCAACTCTTTAAGAAGCGGCGAAAAAATCGGAGTTCTTATCCGCGTAGTCCGCGTAATCCGTGCTATCCGTGGGCCTGACGCCCGCGGATAGCGCGGATAGCGCGGATAACACGGATAGACCCGTTTTCCTACATGTCCTCACTGACTGGCGGCAAAGGCCTCGACGTCCTGGCGCGACGAACGTGCGGAGACACCTCCGACGAACAGGCAACTGCGGGCAGCGGCAGCATTGGCAAAAACAGCTGCTTCCCGCACTCCTTTTTCACCTTCCAGCCGCTCAAACAGAAACGCCGCGTCGAACGTGTCTCCCGCCCCGGTGGTATCCACAACCTCGACCGGAATACCGCTTACATGCACGAGTTGGCCGCTGTCATATAGATACGCGCCTGCCCCGCCCGCCTTAACCACCGGACAGGCGGTCCGGGCGCGCAGCCAGTCAAGTGCCCCCTCGACGGTCGAAGCCTTGGATATGGACAGCGCCTCGTCCTGGTTTACAAACAAATAATCGAGTAAAGGGAGCCACTCTGACATGTACTCCCAGCGCTCACTCGCATCCCACTGCGGATCGAGTGAACAGGTCACGCCGAGGTTCTTCGCCAATTGCAACAACCTGGTGATCTCAGGGCGAAACCGCGTCTGCTGATAGGGTCCGGCGAAGTGAACATGGTTGACTTGGCTGAAGACAGCCTCATCCACATCCGCTCCAGAGAACTCGGCGATCGTCCCAGGATAAGTGACCTGGCTCCTGGTGTTCTGGTAAATGAGATTAACCGTAACACCGGTTCTAACCTTGTCCGTTCGCCTGATAAAGCTGGTATCGATCCCGAACTCCTTCATCCCCGCGATCATGTAATCACCATAGGCATCGTTGCCGGCGAGACCGAGAAAGGAGATCCGTCCCCCCAGGGAAGCGTAAGCACAAGCAAAAATGGCGGCTGAACTCCCCATGGTGATCTCAAACGACTCGCACGTGATTTCCCGGTCGACCTGTGGAAGCGATGCCAGCCCACCCATCATGATGTCGACGTTTATGTCTCCAATCGCAAGGACATGTTTCGGCATAATCAGCTCAATTCTCTTAAGGGTTCAGGGGCAAAAACGAGTCATCTTCCGGCCGTCCGTCCGGTAAAGACCAACTCGCCGAACATGCTCGGCATATGGAAATCGGGACGCATGGTGGGCGACCAGGCAAGACCGGCCTTGGCCGGCTTGCTCTCGACCCGGTACAGATTGAGTCTCCATCGATCTCCCGCCTTTGGCGGACGGTTGGCCGCGGTCACGACGTCCTCGAACGGCAAAGCGATCTCACACGTCCAGCCCTTGTCTCCAGGCTTTCCGTCGACCGTTCCGTCGACTTGGACGGCCCATTTCAGCCGGTTGCTGTTCCAGGATTCGTAGGGGATAGGCTTGCGGATATCCAAGAGGAAAATGTCGAGCATAGCGCCCAGGGGATTGACCTCCAGCTCGATGTAACTGGGGTGATTCGGGTCTGCCTGAACGAACACCTCGAACACTTCTTCTTCCCACAAATGCATGTCCCGTTTGGCCCGGGTGGACCAGATGTTCTCGTCACGGCAGCGGTAGGCAAAGTAGACGAAATCATCATCATAGGTAATCCAGGCCTCGGTCTCCAGCGCCGAGGGTCGGCCGCTCGAGTTCTCGCGGAAAGGCCCGACCGGCGCCACAGACTTCCAGACCGCCTCGTCCAGGCGACCGTCAACCTGGATAGCCACCGGACTCTTCAAAGCTTCATAAACGGGCGCGGGAGTGCTTTGAGCCGCGCTCAAACCGCACAGAAATAAAGAAACAAAGAGAATAGAAAAGAACTTTCCTGTTCGAGTCATTGGTCCTCCCAGGATGGCTGTCTTAAACGATGATCATCTCAATTCCAAGGGCCTCCAGTTCTCGCACGTATCGCGGGTCGACCCCCGAATCCGTGATGATGCGTCGCGCCTGATCTACCGGACAAATGACGGCCAGGCTGCGCCTGCCGAACTTGCTCGAGTCGGCAACCACTATCGTTTCCTTCGAAATACGAATCATCTGGTGGTTTACCCTTGATTCCAGGAGGTTCGGCGTGGTGTAACCGAACTGGGGATCAATCCCGTCCACGCCCAGAAACATGATGTCCGCGGTCAGGCCTCTTAAGACATCTTCCGCGAGATGGCCGACAACCGAAAGCGAATTGCGTCGAAGGACACCGCCGGTAAGAATGATCTCCACCCCCGGGCTGTCCGTCAGCTCCACAGCTATGTTTAACGCATTTGTAATGACTGTAAGGTTTTTCAGCGGCTTAATCGCCCGCGCGACAGCGGTCGTGGTTGACCCGGAATCGAGCACGACGCAATGACCAGAACTCACGAACGTAGCCGCTTTGGCAGCTATTGCAGCCTTCTCGGCGGTGTGCAACTGGGCTTTTTCGCCAATTTGTCGGTCGAGCAGTGTCGATTCCGCCTTGACCGCTCCGCCGTGCGCGCGCAGCACCAAACCTTCCCTGGCCAGGGAATTCAAGTCGTTTCGGACGGTGACGGGAGAAATCGAAAGCTCTTCAGCCAGCTGCGAAACCAACACTCGCCCTTCTCTGTTCAGTTTCTCCAGGATAATCCTGCGCCGCTCTTCGTTCAGGTGCCGATCGACGGGCTCGGCTCTCGTTTGACTCATGTCGTCTCCTCTTCAGACGGTATGCGTTGGGCTTAATAGCAGATAGCGATACCGCACGCAAGTCATCCGACAATCAGCAGTAATCGACTGTCCTATCTTAAAGGGGAAAGCCGGTAAATGAAAGGACAAATGACAAATTTAGTGACAAAACGACATGAATCGAATATAAAAGAAGGCAGGTGGGAGGCGCGATTGGAGGCAAGTAAGGAGGCAATGAAGTAATGCCCGTTCAAGGCGAAGAAATCGACGCAAGGCTTCAGGCGTACTTGGACGCCCGGATTTCCGAGGCATCCGGGTGGCAAGAGATCGAGACTTCGGTCCGACACCGATCAGGGTCACAGACGGCGTATACGCCCCGGGAAATCCTTCAGCAACCGTGGGTGTGGCAGGAATCGGCTGCGATGGTGGCCGAAAAGATGGATCGGCTGGCGGAAATTGTGGACAAAGTCAGTCATATCTACCTGACCGGCGCCGGGTCCTCTTATTACGTTGGCAAATGCCTCGAAATCCCGCTGAGAATTCGGCTGCGTCGTCCTGTCTTCGCCGTCCCGACCACCGATCTCATTTTGTCGCCTGAACGATACCTTGACAGCTCCGCCCGGGGGCTGGTCATCTCTTTCTCTCGTTCCGGCCGGAGCCCCGAGAGTTTCGAAGTCGAGCGGGCTGTCCGCTCCAGTTTCCCAGGCTACCAACAGCTTCTGATCACGTGCGACCCGGACAGCGAATTGTCAGTGCATTTCTCGAAAATTCCGAACGGCTCCGCGCTTTCCGTTCATCCCGCCTCGTGTGATAAGGGACTGGCCATGACGAGTTCCTTTACGAGCATGGTGATAGCGGGGCAGGCTCTGGCGTTTCTCGGCCAGCGGGAGCAATACCTGGAACATGTCAAGGAACTGGCCAACCTCGCAGCGCACGTCCTGGCCCGGGCAATCGATGCGATCAGCGGCGCGAAATCCAACGGAATCCGCAGAGCCTGCATCCTCGGCAGCGGCGCTCTTTACGGCGCTGCTCTAGAGGGCGCCCTGAAGATCCTGGAGCTCAGCGACGGTCAAATCCCGACACTGGCAGAGACTTATCTCGGAGTCCGGCACGGACCACTCAGCTTCGTCGATTCGCACACTCTGGTGGTTTATCTGGTTTCATCACACCCTACCGCCCGCAAGTATGAGAAGGATTTAATGCAGGAGTTGCGCAACAAGCACCTGGGGATCCGCCAACTGGCGGTCGGGTGCCGGCTCTCGGAGCTCGATGGCCTTTTCGAGGGGATCGACCTCCCCTGCCCGTCCAACCCGATTCCGGACGACCTTCGCCCGCCCCTTGACGTGATTCTCCCGCAGGTGCTGGCGCTGAGGATGAGCCTTGCGGCCGGTTTGAATCCCGACAATCCAAGCAACCGGGGCGCTATCAGCCGGGTGGTGCAGGGCGTGACCATTCATGCGGATCGCTGACGGCCAGGCCGTGCTTTTCACGGGCCGGCCGCAGGCGGTTCGGTGATCTTCAAGAGGCGATCGACCTCGACGTTTTCCAGTCTCTGGCGCTTGCCGCCCGGCCAGGTGATTTCAATCGATTTCACGCGATCGCTCGCGCCCAGGCCAAAGTGCACGCGCGGGTCGCTTGAAGAAGCGAACCCAACCGAGGTAGTGGCGTGATTCCACAGTTTCCGTCCATCCTCGGTTTCGACGCATATTAGGGCGCCCAGGCCGTTACGGTTGGCCTGCCGGCCTTCCAACCGGATGAGCAGCCAGTGTCCACCCGCTGTTTGGTTGCGGTAGATCTCGGGCCGGTCTCCGAGGGCGGTGACCACCAGGTCCAGCCGGCCATCGTTATCCAGATCGACGATGGCGGATCCGCGATGGGCAGCCTTTCTGCGCATTCCGGGAATTTCGGCGGAGACATCCCGAAAAGTACCGTCGCCCAGGTTCATGAAGATCTGATTCGTCTGGTGGTAGGTCGCGTCCTGAAACAGCTCGATGTTATCCAAGGCGTGAGAATTCGCCGAAAACAAATCCTTCCACCCGTCGTTATTGAAGTCGGCAATAGCGTCGCTCCACCCGCCAAAAGGCAGGCTTGGAAGGGTCACGCCAGCCTGGTCCCTGATATCTTCCATGAATCGTCCATTGTTGCGAAAGAGCAGGAAACCTTCGTTTGAGAGAGCCGTGACGAACAGGTCAGGGCGGCCGTCATTGTCGAAATCCCTGAAATCTACGCCCATGGCCGACATAGGCGTGCCAAACTGATTCAGAGCAACCCCCCTCTCAAATGCCTCCTCTGAAAAACGGCACTCACCGCGGTTCCTGAACAGGAAATTGGGTTCGGTGTCGTTGGCTACAAAGATGTCGATAAGCCCGTCACCGTCAAAGTCCGCAATTGCGGCACCCATCCCCTTCCCGAGGTGCTCGTCTATGCCGGCCTGCACCGATATGTCAGTGAACGTGCCATCTCGATTGTTCTTGAACAACTGATTGGGCAGTGCGCCATACATGCCCGGATAGCAGTAGGCCCGGTGTCCAGGCCGTCGATCGCCGCAAAAAGGCTCTGTCTTGGGATCCCAGATGCAATAATTAACGATCAGCAGATCAAGCCATCCGTCGTTGTCGATATCAACCCAGGCGGCATGAATTCCCCACATCCTGCCAAAACGCGGATGCGAGCCCTCGAGACCAGCTTCCTGAGTGACATCGGCAAAGGTTCCGTCACCTAAGTTCCGGTAGAGGATATTGCGGTCGACACCAACGACCATCAGATCCATGAAGCCGTCATTATCGTAATCGCCTGCGGCTGCGCCCATCATGTAGCCGATTCCCGCCACTCCCGCCTGAGCGGTCACGTCGGAAAAGCGCCAGTTTCCCAGATTTCGGTAAAGTCGATTCCAATACTTTTCGGAACTCTTCCTGAGGCTTGGACTTTCGGCTCCATTGGTGAAATAGAGGTCCATGAGGCCGTCATTATCGAAATCCAGGACCGCGACCCCGCCCGGCATCGTCTCAATCTGGTGCTTTGAAGGAGTCGGATGGTTCTCGAGGCGAAAGGTGATGCCGCAGCTCTCCCCTAAGTCGAACAAGTCGGGAACGGGCCCGATCGCCGTCGGGGAAATCTGCGGCCGAGCAGAAACTGAAGAGCGACGCCGGGTTTCAAAGGCAAGTTTGGCCTGCGCCAAAGTCAGGTTGGTCGGGTCTATCTGTTCAGCCGCGCGGATCTGCATTTCAGCCTCATCCACCCGGTTCATACGCAGCAGGAAGATGGCGAACGAGGCATGGGGGTCGGCCAACGGTCTTGTCAGCCACCGATTGGCGCGGATCGCCCGTTTATAGGTCTCCTCGGCCTTCTTGGTCTTTCCTAAAGCGAACTGGGTAAAGGCAAGTGCTGAAAGTCCGGTAACGTCCGCGGGGTTCCGGGCAAGCGCCCTTTCAAGCGGTTTCTCGGCCTCTGAAAAACGGTTGAGATTCTGATAGACCTGTCCTAGAAGAGACCATCCTTCGGCGTCGGACGGACGCCGGGCAGTCAGATCTCGCAACACTTCCTCGGCATCGATCAGTTTTCCCGCCAGGATGAACGCCTTGGCAAGCAGTTTCAGCCGCTCGGGCTCGCGACTCTCCTGGCCCCGGACCTGCAGACACTCGATCGCCCGGTCGTACGATCGGTCTTTAAGGTGAAGATAGCCCATCCAGAAATTGGCTTCGGGGTTTTTCGCATCATCCCGTAAGACCTGTTCGAGCAACTGGCGGGCCTCAGGTTCGTTGCCTCGTTCGATCTGCTGCTTCGCGGTCTTAAGTAGAGCTTTATCGGCACTGAAGCCGAGTCCAGGAGCAAGAACAGCGATGAGGGTGACAACCGCACACGTCCTCGCCATTGACCTTTCGATAGCATATCTGCAAAGACGCTGTAAAGGGAGCTTGAGGAAAGGACAGAAAGGACGCAAAGGACACACCAGCGGCGCTAATAGCATCTACTGCTGAAAGCGTTACCCAAAAATGTCCTTGCTGCCTTTAAGTCCTTTATGTCCTTTGCGTCCTTTGCGTCCTTTCTGTCCTTCCCCCAAACCGCAATCAAACGAAAGTACTTCTGCTTATGTAGTCACTTTGGCCTTCAATTGTTTGCGTGTCGAGTTGTTTCACACGGTGAGACTTGTTCTTTCTTTTCGATTACCATCGACTAGGTTCAATTTTTCGTTGACAATCGCAATTGCGATCCATGACAATACGTGGCGGTAGCTGCGAAAGTACCGTACGGCATCCCAGGCCGAAGAGGTGTTTTTGTATTTTGCCTGATCAACACGGTTCATCTGTTTCCAAAAGGCGGAGACTATTGGACCAACAGCAACGAGGAGGGAGTCTATGAGGTCAAAGGTTGGCTACCGGTACCTGCTAATGTTGGCCTGTGTCCTGGTCGCATTGTCGGTACCAGTGCTAAGCCAAAGCGGACGTGGAACGATTACGGGCACGGTTACGGACTCGACCGGAGGCCTGGTGCCCGGCGTCGAAGTAGTCGCGACCAACATGGAGACTGGGGTCGAGACTAAAGGACTGACCACGGATGTGGGATTGTATCGGCTTCCGTACGTTCAGCCGGGCCGCTACCGTGTGTCTGCAAGTCTGGACGGGTTCAAAACCGCAGTCAGAGAAAACGTCGTAGTCACAATTGCAGCGACTGTTACGGTAGATTTCCAACTGGAAGTGGGAGATCTCTCCGAGCAGATCACAGTTTCGACAACGGCGCCTCTGCTCGAAAAGTCAACGTCGGAAATCGGAACTGCGGCTACGGAACTTGAAGTTCACACCTGGCCTATTCTGGTTGACGATGGAACCCGTCAGCTTCAGAGTTTCATCTTCCGGGCGCTGCCTGGAACACAGGGAGGCGGCTGGGAAGGATCGATCAACGGAGGTCAGAGTTTCGCCCATGAAATCCTGATCGATGGGATTTCGATCGGCCGCATGGATCTGAACGGCGGCAGCAGCTCCGAATTCACGCCGACGATGGATGCTGTCGGGGAATTCAAGTTACAGACCGGGGCGACTTCAGCCCAATACGGCAATTCCCAGACAGGTCTCACTAACTTCTCGATGAAGAGCGGAACCAATGAGTTCCACGGGTCGGCTTTCTGGTTCCACCAGAACGAGGCCTTCAGGGCCAATTCGTGGGGAAACAACACCGCCGGCGCCGAGAAGCAGCCGTTCCGGCTCCACAATTTCGGGGCCAGCGTGGGCGGTCCGATCGTAAAGGACAGGACGCATTTCTTCTTCTCTTATGAAGGCAACCGTCAGAAAAACTATAACCTGGGCGGATTCAACGACGCCCTGCCAGTAGCTCCCTTCAAGCAGGGAGACTTTTCCTTACTGCTCGACCCTGCCTTTACAGGTTCGCCTCTGAGTGGCACTGTGGTCGGCCAGGATGCATTGGGCCGAGACGTGATTTATGGCCAGATTTACGATCCGGCCTCTTCTCGGCAGTTGCCCGACGGCACCTGGATCAGGGACCCGTTCCCGGGTAACATCATTCCTGCGCATCGGTTCAGCGAGGTAACAAAGAACATTCTCCAATACGACCTGCCGGAACCGATGAAGTTCCAGCTTCTGCGCAACAATCCGCGCGTGACCACTGCCTCGCCCGTCCTGAACATCGACAACTACAGTTTCAAGCTCGATCACGTGTTCAGCGATTCGCACAAGATGGGCGGGTCCTTCGTGTTTAACGATCGGTACCGCCTGCGGTACGGTAGTGGCTCCCATTATTATCTGCCGGAGCCCCAGATTCCGGGCTCACCCCTTGCCGGCGATAAGATCCAAGAGACGCCAGGCTATATCATCAGGGTGAGCGAGGACTGGACCATCAACCCGACCATGATCAATCACCTGGCCATCGGGTACAATCGATTCCGTAACTATAACGTATCCAATTCCTATGCTGAAGGCGACGGGAAAGACTGGGCTGCCGAGTTGGGGCTCAAGAACCAGGGCGGCGCAACTTTCCCCGAGTTGCGATTCGGCGGATTCAGTAACTACCTGAGCGGCCAATACAGGTACATGGGTCATCGCGGCACGGGCAACGAGCCCAACGGAAGCGTCATTGTGGCCGATGATTTCAGCTGGATCCGGGGCAGCCATAGCTTCCGCTTCGGCGGCGAGCACCGGCGTTACTATCTGAACGCGCAAGCCGTGAGCACACCTGGTCTCTACCAATTCCACAATGAAAACACGGCCTTGCCCGGGTTCTCTGATTCTACCGGGTTCGCCTACGCCAGCTTCATCCTTGGCGCCGTTCGCAACGCCGGGGTAAGCCACAGATACCTGACGCCGGGTATCCGTTCAAGGACCACGGCCTTCTACTTCCAGGACGACTGGAGAGTGACACCCAATTTCACCCTGAACCTGGGCTTGAGGTGGGATATTCCTCAGCCGTTCACGGAAGCGGCGAACCGGATGTCAGCTCTGAATCCGAACAAGCCGAACCCGGGGGCCGACGGTTTCCTGGGCGCCTTGGATTTCACCGGCGACTGTCCGGAATGCAACGGCGAAACCTCGTTCGGCGAGGTCTACTGGAAGCAGTTCTCACCGCGGATCGGCTTTGCTTACTCGCCCACGAACAGAATGGTTCTCCGCGGCGGTTTCGGAATCAACTACGCTCCGCCCATCCTCGATGGCTGGAACTACAACTGGTTCAATGGCTTTGATGCGTCGAAGAACATCAACGCGCGGAGCAGAAGCCGCTTCAACGAGGACCCCAGCTATCACTGGGATGAACCCTATCCCGCTTACACGGGGCCGGTTCCGAACTACGATCCGGCGCTGTTGAACGGCGACACAATCTCGATTTACCCGGAGGAGGCCAATAAGTGGCCGATGACCCGGAACTGGAACTTCGGTATCCAGTACGAGATGCCGTGGGAAACCAAGGTCGAAGTCAACTATGTGGGAAGCAAGGGCACCCGACTCAACGATGCTTATTTGTGGAGCCTCAACCAACTCGATCCGAAGTATCTGTCGCTGGGCGATGCTCTGCTGGATGACATCGAAGACCATCCGGAGATTCCCAAGCCGTACCCGTCGTTCGAAGGAACGGTCGCTCAGGCGCTTCGCCCCTACCCGCAGTTCTACGGCGTTGGCGCTCACCGACTGGCCAGTGGTTGGTCCAACTACAACTCACTGCAGGCGCAGTTCACACGGCGGTCAAGCTCGGGCCTGAGCTTCCTGGTCTCCTACACGTTCTCGAAAGCCATGGGGACGGCCGACAACGCTATCGGCGCCAGCTACTATGGCGCAGCGGGTCAGGATATTTACAATCGCAAGGGTGACTACTCGGTTAGCGCGTACCACGTTCCGCATGACCTGAGGATCACCTGGATCTACCAGCTTCCCTTCGGACCGAACCAGCGCTGGCTCAACAGCGGCGTTTTCTCCAAGATCCTGGGCGGCTGGACGTTTAGCGCCATCCAGCAGTATCGGTCTGGCGGTGTCCTGGCTCTCGGAGCCGGAGGCTATGAGGGTGAGGTTTTATTCAACCCTGGCATCCGTCCCGACATCGTTCCGGGAGTCGAGCAGAAGATCGGTGGTGAACCGAGTGCAGTCGACTCACAGAACGGAACCCCGTATCTGAACCCGGACGCTTTCGCACTGGTTCCGAAAACCGACAACAACATTCCAGTGCGTCTCGGAAACGCACCTCGGCACCTGGACACTGTCCGCGGCTTTAAAGTCTTCAACGAGGACTTCTCTCTGATTAAGCGGACGAATCTGGGCATCACCGAGGAGACGTCTTTCGAGCTACGGCTTGACGCGTTGAATGTCTTCAACCGCATCAGGCCCAGTGATCCGTACACGGACGTTAATAATCCCGAAACGTTCGGTCGGGTCTTCACCAAGTCGGGCGGGCCGCGCACCCTTCAGTTGGGGCTCCGCTTCAACTTCTAGTCCATCCCTCCCCCGGGGGCGACCCGCCTCCGGGGGTTCCCCGCTCACCCTTTTCCCCTCCACACCTGTCATCCGCGGAATCCGCGTTATCCGTGTTATCCGTGGACAGAGCCGGGTCCCAACTCCCCCCACGAATTTCAGAGTGCTGATGCTATAATGAGACTCCTTCTAAGAACGCCGACCTTGGGAGCAGAACAAGCGATGGAATCTCAATGTGTTAAGGAAGAGGACCTACTGGAATCAGAGGATAAGTTCCACGATCATTGTGGAGTGTTCGGTATCGAGAACAGCAACGAGGCCGCCAAGCACGCTTTCCTGGGACTCTACGGTCTTCAGCATCGCGGCCAGGAATCGGCCGGGATTGTGACCTCTGACGGCTTTCAGCTTTATTCTCATAAAAGCATGGGACATGTGGCCGAGGTATTTAATGACGCCATTCTCGCGCAACTCCCCGGCTCTAGCGCGATCGGCCACGTCCGGTACTCGACAACCGGCGGAAGCGGGCTGGTTAACGCGCAGCCGATCCAAACCAACTCATGGCGAGGTCCGTTGGCGCTTGCCCACAACGGAAATCTTGTTAATTCGGCGCAGCTCAGACAGAAGCTGGAGGAAAGAGGGGCTATTTTCCAGTCGACCACGGATACCGAGGTCATCCTTCACCTGCTGGCCCGCTCCCCCCTGGATAATCTCGACGACGCTCTTCGAAGCGTTCTTGC
>Ga0208198_1002834_pt1 | contig 12494 bp, 10 predicted proteins | sample AD_JPNTR2_MetaG_FD_184446 | JGI IMG/M metagenome (GOLD analysis project Ga0208198, IMG submission 184446) | Active sludge microbial communities of municipal wastewater-treating anaerobic digesters from Japan - AD_JPNTR2_MetaG (SPAdes) (version 2) | ecosystem: Engineered > Bioreactor > Anaerobic... | reverse complement strand
AATGCGCTGTAGCAGGCGTCTTCCAGGTCTGAAAGGGAACCGAAAAGATAAACGTCCATAGTGGTCTGGTCCGCGGCACTGGGACCCATGACAATTTCCCGAACCCGGGATCTCAAGTTCCGTCTAAAGGTTGCAACTGCCCGCGAGTCGGGAGTTCTTTGAATAATTACCTGATATCGGATCCCGTTTGCATACCGGTTTCGCAGAACATTAGTAGAATCCCTGATAATCCTGGGCATGAGCTGGGCAGTCCCAGCGGTGATGGCATTCAGCACCGCGTCGTCCTGAGATGAGGTGCTAATAGACCGGTCCGTTTTAAAAGTGACCGAACCGAGCAATTCAGCAGTAGAGGGATCATACATATTTGCGGTAAAATTCGCCTCCCCATAATGCCGGTTGTTTTCTGTGGATGAGCGGGGTATACAATCCAGTTCAACATAAACATCAGCCCCTAACTTCTGGGCAATATACTGGGTAATGCTCATGGAAGCCCCTGCTTCTGCTTCATAGGCGGAGCGCTGATCTTCTATATTTTTAAGAAGCTGATCGTACTGAATTACATCATACCCTTGTTTTAGAAGTACTTCGTTACCCTTGGTAAGTATTGAACGTTTCTGGAATTCGTTTACCGTTGCACCGTCTTTAACTACCATCATATATTTTAACCGTTTCAGGTAGTTTTCAAAGAATTGTTTCTCTTTTGGACTAAGTTCCGGGGCAGTTTCTTCTGTTTGTGGCTGAGCAGTAGTTAGGGCAGGACTTTCTGCGGTACCGCTGCTGCCTGCAGCAGGTGCGCTGTTCGCCGCTGTTCCACTTTGTCCTGCGGGCTTTTCGCCGGTTATGAGTTCCTGAGCCTTGTTACGGGCCTCCGATTTTGGAGCTGCTGCAACGGGCTTTTCTTCCTGCTGAGGTGCAGGTGCAGGGTTTGATACACAGGACGCTAAGTAAAGGGTAATTATAATAGGCAAGCATGGCCACTTTTTAACCATCTATTCCTCCTTCAACAAATACATTCTTTCTCAAAATATAGTACATGAAGCAGGAAAAATCAAAGTTAGAATTTTATACCGAATTCATCAATTATTGCAATGATTGGGGGCACCGTAGTTTGGGGACTTGCAGGTGTTAATACATTTTGGGCGGTATCTTGTGAAACGGGATCTATAATGGCAACTGTTGAGGTATCTGCCGCTACCGTTTTTGGTTCACCAAATCCAAAAATGCCGGAACTGGAATATGAAAAGTTCTCAGGTAGCGGTATTTTCAGTAAGGGTTTTGCAGATTTATTTGTAAAAAATTGCAAGGCTTTTTCAGTTTCTTTTATTTCAAACTCTATATTATAGAACGTCTTAGCCTCTAGTTTCTGGCTAATAAGCGGGACCTGAAGCGATTCATTACCAATACCGGCTTTGAGTTTTAATATGCCATTTTCCATGGATAATTTGAGGGTTAAAGGCTCATCAATCTTGTTGGTATTAGTAAACAGGGCAAAAAACACCGTGCCATTAGCGTCCGGTACGGAAGGGGTAAACCGTAAAAGAATTGAACCGGCGGATATTTGATTGTCCTGTGGAGGTAGTAAGGGACTATCAATGATATATTGATGAGCCGCTCCCACCGCCAAACCGTAACTGTCATCCCCCGGAATCCAGCGAATATCAGAAAGACTTTTTTTGCTGATAGATGGGGCGTTTACCCCCTCTGCAGTTTCGGCATCAAGGGTGCCTAAGAAATGATACCACAGGGAATAATTGTCTGCAGCAAAATCTATTCCTGGTATTGGGGCTGTTTTAGATACCGCCAGCCTGAGGCTTGTACTAACATTGGGTATTATTCCTGCACTTTTATTAGAATCAGGCTTTTCCGGGTATAGCTCAACCCTGATGGTCTGGAAACCTTCGGCTTCCGGAGTTTTCCAAAGCAATCTGTCTGCCCCTTCGGCAAGCCGGCCTTCCAGGAGAATCCGATTCCCTTCATACCAGATAAGGTATGGATCCAGCCGGATATCTGATTGTATTGACACTTCAAGTAAAAGATACATATTTGGAGGAAACAGGGGGGCTGAAACCGAGGGTTTATATCCAGGGGGGAAGCTGTGTATATCCTTTATGGTTAATTGAGCATCAGCCATATAGTAAAAGGGGATTTCTTTTTCTGACAAAACTCCGCCGGTTCCCAGGATTTTTAATAGGATCTTATAAGGACCTATAGGTAAATCTTCAGGTATAGTAAATTCCGGAAGGGTACTATCCAGATTGGGTACTACTATTCTAGTTCCGGTAGTCTCAATCGTTGTTTTTGAATACACAATTTCTGTGGATCTGATTTTATTTTGCAAATCCCTTATAGAAATTGATAAACCCTGGACATCAGGATCTGAAGCTACCGGTGTTACAAAGGCTGGTTTAAATGTTTTTTGCAAGCCCACAAAACCATACATTTCAAGGGGTGTGTTATCTACATACACTGCAATCTTATAAAGGCCTGGCTGTGGCAGAACCGATGAATAATCGTTACAGGAAAGGCTGATAAGCCCAATGAGAATAATTAAAATAGTCCGAAATCTTCGTAGTTCTGCAGACATAACCAAAATAAATATACTATAGATTTTGGTAAAATGCTATAGATAGATGAGGCTCTTGTAAAAGAAACAGACTTTTGCAAAAACCTCAGCTGACGTAGATAAAAATAAGTGCTTTAATATGGGGTATTATGCGAGCTACACGGGCGATTATTCATCTTGAACGATTAAAAGCAAATCTTTTAGAAATTAGAAAGAAAATCGGACCAAAACCTGCTATCTGTATCCCCGTTAAGGCCGATGCCTATGGGCATGGGGCTGTACGGGTCGGCATAGCGGCTATAAAAGCGGGGGCTAAATTCCTGGCAGTAGCCTCAGTGCAGGAGGGTATTGAACTGCGGGAAGCGGGGATTGTAGCACCAATTCTCCTCTTTTCCCTACCCATTCCCGAAGAAGTGGAGGATGTGGTTCGTTACCAGATCACACCCCTGGTTCCCGATGTTGATTTTGCCCGGATGGTCGGAGAAACCGCTGCCCGTCTTGGGGAGACCCTGCCGGTGCACATTAAAATTGATACCGGCATGGGCCGGATTGGCTGCCGCCCCGAATCTGTATTGGATGTGGTTAAGGAGGTTGAGACCTGGACCTCTCTGCATTGGGAAGGAACTGCAACCCATCTGTCGGTGGCCGATTCCCTCGATGCCGATGACAGGGACTATACCCAAAAGCAGTTAGAGCGGTTTTCTGAGGCGATTGATAGACTCAGGCAGGCCGGGTATAACCCCGGTATCCTTCATGCGGCTAATTCTGGGGCGGTGGTGCTTCATGAAAATTCATATTTTGATATGGTACGGCCGGGACTCCTGGCCTATGGGTATCCCCCTGTTCCAAGCCTCTCAGACACTGTGCCGGTAAGGCCCGTAATGGAACTTCAGACCCATGTAGTATTTGTTAAGAAGGTTATGCCAGGAGAAGCCATATCTTACGGGCGAATATGGAAGGCTAAACATGAAACAATTATCGGCACCCTACCTATTGGATATGCGGATGGACTTCCCCGGCGCCTTTCAGGACAATTATCACTCTCTATAAAGGGTAAACGGTATCCTTTAGTTGGACGAATTTGCATGGACCAGTGTATGATAGATCTCGGAATAGAAAGTCCAGTGAAACGCTGGGAGCCGGTAACAATTTTTGGTGGGACCGAAGCGGACCCCACCGCTGCAGATCTGGCGGACCTGCTTGGAACTATTCCCTATGAAATCACCTGCGGAATTAACAAACGGGTTCCACGGGTCTACGTAGAATAACCTGATGAGGAGTGTCGTATGGCTGTAACGAAACGTATCCCTGTACCAAAGGACATTGAGATTGCACAGGAAGCTCAGGCTGAGCCTATAATACATATTGCCAGTAAACTGGAGCTCCCAGAGGCTGCAGTAGAGTTATACGGGAACTATAAGGCCAAGGTGGACTGGAAACTGGCCCAGGGCCAGATACAGAAACGGGCCAGATATATTGATGTTACCGCTATAAGCCCTACACCCTTAGGGGAAGGCAAGACTACCACCACCGTCGGCCTGGTTCAGGGCCTTGGTTATCGGGGTCACCGGGCGGTGGCAACCCTCAGGCAGCCTTCGATGGGCCCTACTTTCGGTATCAAAGGCGGGGCCGCCGGAGGGGGCTACAGTCAGGTAATCCCCATGGAAGACATCAACCTGCATCTTACCGGTGATATACACGCAGTTTCGGCGGCTCACAACCTCTGCGCTGCGGCCATCGATGCCCGTTTGTATCACGAAAGCCGCTGGTCCGATGCCTATTTTGAAAAACTTGGCCTTGTAAAGCTTAATATTGATCCCTATCGGATCGGTATCGGCCGGGTAGTGGATATGAATGACCGGGTTTTGCGGCACATAATCACTGGCCTCGGCGATCGGGAAGATGGACCGGTTCGCCAGAGCCGTTTTGACATATCCGTTGCCAGCGAAGTCATGGCGATTCTTGCTCTGGCCAGAGATGTGGGTGACCTCCGTTCCCGTATCGGCCGGATGGTGGTTGCCCAGGATACCAAAGGGAAGCCTCTGACGGCTGAAGACTTTGGAGTTGCCGGCGCCATGACCGCCCTTTTGCGGGATGCAATAAAGCCCAATCTGCTCCAGACCCTGGAAGGCCAACCAGCCTTTATTCATGCGGGGCCCTTTGCCAATATTGCCCATGGGAATTCATCGGTGATTGCGGACCAGATTGCGGTGCGATATGCGGACTATGTGGTTACCGAAAGCGGCTTTGGCGCAGATATGGGGATGGAAAAGTTTTTTGATATCAAGTGCAGAACCAGCGGCCTTGTTCCCGATGCGGTGGTGGTAGTTGCCACGGTTCGAGCCCTTAAATCCCATGGGGGTGGTCCCGCCGTGGTCCCGGGGAAGCCGCTCCCCAATGAGTATAAAGAGGAAAATCTGGAACTGTTACAAAGGGGACTTGCGAATCTGACAGCCCATCTGGGTATTGTACAACGGTTTGGAATACCGGCGGTGGTGGCCATTAATGCGTTCCCCACGGATACCCAGGCTGAATGGGACCTGATCCGGGAGACCGCATTGCAGGCGGGGGCATCCGCCGCAGTAGTAACCCACCATTGGGAAAAGGGCGGCGAAGGGGCAGCTGAACTTGCTGCAGCGGTAGAAAAGGCCTGTGAAGAGCCGAAACAATTCAGGTATCTCTATGAGCTCAATCAGAGCCTAAGCGCTAAAATTGAGACTATTGCCCAGCAGGTGTATGGCGCCGATGGGGTAGACTACAGTGATGAAAGCCGGGAGACCCTGGAAAAGCTCGAAGCTGATGGTTTTGGGGCTCTGCCGATCTGTATGGCAAAAACTCAATATTCTCTTTCCCATGACCCGGCATTAAAGGGAGCCCCCAAGGGCTGGCGGCTTCCGATTCGGGAAGTGCGCCTTGCCGCCGGTGCAGGCTTTGTGTACCCCCTCTGTGGCGACATGACCACCATGCCGGGGCTCCCCAGCAAACCCGCCTTTATGGGTATAGATATTGATGAAGGGGGTAAAATTACCGGCCTTTCTTGATCCCCTCTTTTTGCATTGTTTGTACTAAGGCTATATTATGGCGGATTGCCGGGGCAGCGCTCAATCTTGCTGCCTCGGTAAAGCATCGTTCTGCTTCTGTATAGTCCTTATAGATATTCATGGCTATGGAGCCCCGGTTGTTCCAGGCGGGAAAGTTGGTCGGATCCGCTTCGACCGCTGCTGCGAACTCTTTATAAGCCAGTTCCCAATTCTTGTTATTTTGGGCCTCAAGGCCCCGCTGCAGGGCAGCATCTCCATCCATCGCCCGGATAAAGGCTGAGTCTTTTTTACAAATAGCCAGTCGCCGCACCATAAAATTGAGATCCGCCTGAAATTCTAATTGTGAAGTAGGTCCCTCTGCGCGTGCCATGGCAAGGGCTTTTTCATAGTGAAAGGCCGCTTTACCTGCCTGTCCCCAGGAAAAATACAGGTCTGCCAGGGCTCGGTACCGGCTGAGCGATTCACCGTAATCCTCCAGGTCCTTAAGAAAGCAGGTTTCCGCGGCGGAAAAATCACGGAGTGCTACATAGACAAGCCCCAGGTTATGGCGAATGCCAATACGCTGGGGCCATTTTTTAAGCATCTTGCTAAAGAGATCCCTGGCCTTGAGAAAATCGTTTTCCACAAAGGCATTCAGGGCTCGCCGTTCATAAAACGCATAGAGCAGGTTCATAACCTGCAGTATAGCATCAATAGCCAGGCATGTCCCAGAGGCCGCCCGCATTTGTCACATCGGTCCACCCCGCGGCTTTAAGAATCCGGGCTGCCAGGGCGCTGCGTGCTCCGGAGGCGCAGTACAGTACTATGGGCCGATCCTTTGGTTCCAGTTCCTTCATACGGGCCTGCAGGGCCCCAACCGGGATATTGATAGCGCCGGGAAAAGCCTCATCCATAAATTCATCCTCGGTACGTACATCCACTACCAGGGCTCCCGCCTTAATTTTTTCTTCTACAATGTTTCCTGCCATCTTACAATTCCTTCCTTATGCTTCAATATTCAGACCATTTCGCAGTCTGAGGGTGGCCCAGCCACCGGAAATATATGCCACATCCGAGAAACCCTGCTGTTTCAGGATGCGATTAGCCAGATGTCCTTCGAAACCACCCTTTGAAATGATGCGGATCGGTTTATTTTTAGAGAGTTCTTCTAAACGATCCCGAAGTTCATCCAGGGGGATATGGGTGGCTTCTGCCAGGTGTCCATGGGAATATTCGCCGTAGGTACGTACATCGAGGAACTGTACCGAACCGTCCAGGGGGACTTCATCGGCGGACACCTGGGGGCTATAGCCAGAGAGGGCGTTTACCGCGCTGAAGGCCGCCATGTTAAGGGGATCATTGGCGGAAGAATAGGGCGGAGCATAGGCAAAATCAATCTCAGTGAGGTGCTCTAGGGTGAGCTGGGCATAAATAGCCACCGCCGCCGCATCAATCCGCTTCTCGACCCCTTCTTTACCATAGGCCTGGGCTCCCAGGAGTTTTCCTGAACCGGCTTCATATACCAGAGTAAGAAGCAGATCCTGATCTCCAGGATAGTATGTGGCATGGTGGGCCTTGAGAATTGTCGTTTCCCGGGCATTAAAGCCGGCTTTTTTTGCCGCCGCCAGGGAGAATCCGGTGCTTGCGGCGGTTTCATCAAAGATTTTTACCACCGATGTACCAATGGCTCCCCGGTATGTAAGGGGTGCGGGGCCTGTTTTCCCTTCTGCTTCAGCAAGGGCGGCCACCACATTGGTTGCGGCGATTCGTCCCTGACGGTTTGCAGGTCCTGCAAGCGGAATCCGTACCTTGGCGCCGGAAATCCGGGAAACCACCTCTACCATGTCTCCAGCGGCCCATATAAAGGGATCCTGGGTCTTTAGATATTCATCGACCACAAGGGCTCCGGTACTGCCGATCTCGAGTCCTGCCTTCTTGGCAAGCTCCGTATTGGGCCGTACTCCTACAGAAAGAAGTACCAGGTCCGCAGGAATCTGGGTGCCGTCATTTAGAGTTACCGTATTTTGCTGGATGCTTTGCACTCCCTTTTGTACCAGAACTTTGGCTCCCGCAGCCTCGAAGCGTTCCTGGATACGTTTACCATATACCGCATCCATGGGTGGCATGAGATGGTCCGTGAGTTCTACTATGGTGACGGAAAGTCCCCGTTCCACAAAGGCTTCGGCGGTTTCCAGGCCTATAAAACCGCCCCCCACAACGACCGCATGTTTAGGATTATGCTCCTTAATGTACTTGTTAATGGCGTCCATATCCGGAATAGTCCAGAGTTTAAACACATGGCTCTGATCGACTCCGGGCAGGGGCGGAATCACCGGTGTCCCCCCCTGGGCTAAAATAAGGCCATCATAATCTATGGTGCTGAGGGCTTGAGCTGGATCAGGGGCCTTGTTGTCCCGTACGGTAAGGCGTTTATGTTCCCGGTCAATCTCAACGGCCTCTGTATTCAGGAGTACCTGAACCCGGTAACGGCTGAAAAAGCCCTCAGGGGTCTGAAGAAGCAGTTTGCTCCGTTTTTCAATGGTTCCGGCAATGTGATAGGGAAGTCCGCAGTTTGCAAAAGACACATAGGGTCCCCGTTCAAGGAGTATGATTTCTGCGGTTTCATCGAGTCGGCGGACCCTGGCTGCTGCGGTGGCCCCCGCGGCAACACCGCCTACTATCACTATCTTTTTGGCCCGTTCTGGCATGATTTCCTCCAAATAAAGTATCTAAATCCGAATATATCATAAACAATATATATAGTCAATACGATTATATTGTTATTGATATGAGGCTTTTTAAAAACTCAGGGAGTTTTGAAAAAGCTACCCTAGATGTACATGCAGTATTTTTGCTATTCTTTATCAAGGAAATATTTATTTTTAAATTGCAAAAATACTGCAAGAGCCTCTTTCAAAAGTAACAGACTTTTGAAAGAGGCTCATATAAATAGATCTGAAGTATGATGTTGATGGGTTCCTCGAGCTTTTTTCTGTGCTGGCCTTTGATTGACCCTTTTCTTATATCCTCGTATATTGTAGATACTAAAATAGACAGGAGAACCCTATGAAATCTTTACATACCGAATATATTCGCCGCAATGAAGGTGAGGATGAGCCTGAAGAAAAGGAAAATGTACCTCAAGCTGGTCCTGATCCTCTGCTTGGGAAAATGCTGAAAACACGGACCATACTGCTTTCTGGTGAGATCAATAAGGAACTGGCGGAGCGGACAATCCGGCAACTGCTTTTACTTGAGGACATGGGCGAAGATCCCATCCGAATATTTATAGATTCGCCCGGCGGGGACGCAGACGCGGGCTATGCAATTTTTGATATGATCCGCTTTGTAAAGCCGCCGGTATGGACCATCGGTATGGGCCTTGTGGCGAGCGCTGCAGCAATTATCCTGCTGGCTGCTCCCAAGGTACAGCGGATTGGGCTTCCAAACAGCCACTATCTCATCCATCAACCCCTCTCTGGAATTCGCGGTGTAGCCACTGACATCGAAATACATGCCCGGGAATTAGAAAAACTGCGGGAAAAAATTAACCGGCTCATCGCGGATGAAACCGGACAGGCCTTTACCCAGGTAGAAAAGGATACCGATCGGGATTTCTGGATGAACGCGGAAGAGGCGGTAAAATATGGTCTTATCAGCCGGGTGATAGAAAAACGTTCTGACCTCTAGGTTATGCCTGTAACCATGAACCTTTCAGGTGGTTATAGGGCAGAATTATCTTTAAGTTGATGAGGAAATGCATGATATTAAAATATAAAACATGGGCCGCTGCAGCATTTTTGTTTTTTACGCTTTTGGTTTTTATCCTCCCTGAACATCTGGCTGCCCAGACGGTAAACATGGTTTTTGTAAAAGGTGGAACGTACTGGCAGGGCAGCAATGAAGCCCCCTATTCTGCCAATGAACGGGTCCATCGGACCACGGTAAGTTCCTTTTATATTTCCAATACCGAAATAACCCAAGCCCAATGGCTGGATGTGATGAGCTCAAACCCATCAAAATTTCCTGGCAAAGATCGGCCTGTTGAATATGTGTCCTGGTATGATGCGGTGAAATTCTGCAATGCCCTTAGTGTAAAAGAAGGCCTTATTCCGGCCTATAAAATTGTGGGCTCAAAAGTTGAGTGGGATAAGGAGGCTAATGGATACAGGCTTCCAACCGAGGCTGAATGGGAATACGCCGCCCGTGGTGGTCAGACAGGTGCGATCACCGATGAACCCCTTGCAAAAGCGCCCTATGCGGGTTCTGATTCCAGTGCGTTGACTGTAGGCTGGTTCGATGCAAACAGTGGAAAGGCGACCAAACCGGTAGCTCAAAAGGCACCGAATGCCCTGGGTCTCTATGACATGAGTGGCAATGTATGGGAATGGTGCTGGGACTGGTATGGGACCTATCCAAAGGATGTCATAGTTAATCCCGATGGGTCGGATAACCAGACGGGACAAAAGGTACTGCGGGGTGGTTCCTGGTTTACGCCGGAAAAATTGCTCCGGGTTACTTACCGCTATTGGAATGTGCCAACCTTTAAGGTTAATTCTGTCGGGTTTCGAATAGCCCGTAATGCGGAAGAACAGAAAGAAGAGCCGAAAGAGGAAACCGAAGTAGCCCTCCCTGGGGGACTTAATATGTACGAGGTGCTCTCTCCTCCGGTAAAAAATCATTAATGTATGAGGTTATTGCTATAACCTCAACAATGGGGCCACTCAGACAGCGGTTGTTTAGAGTGGACCCAATGCTTAAACGTGTGGATCAGTTAATCCGTTTCTTAACCTCTTCTACAAGCCCTTCTGGCGAAAAACCACCAAAAAAGAGCAGCCTCCCGTTAAGAACAATGGCTGGTGTTAAATCGGCCATTGAAAGCACCCGGTTTACATCCTCGTTTCGTGCAAGATTTTCACTTGTGGCTTCGTAAAAGGTGGTTTCCGCAGGAATCCCCGAGGCCTGTATAAGGCTTTTAAATTCTTCCACCAGTGCCTGAGTTGTCTTTTTAGCACCGGGCTGGCAAGCTCCATCTCCGCAATGTCCTTCACATCCTGCACAGATTTCCTGGGCTGCATACCCGTATATTTCTATTCGATTCATGGCTCTATTCATGGCCCCTATTGTATATATCGATAAAAATATAGTCAATCACAGAGGATGCTACGAATCAATTGAGCTGGGCCTTTTCGACCAGTTCCGCCAGGAGGGGCATCAGCTGCTTTTTCCGGGACACAATGTCTTTGAGCACATAGACCCCCTCTTCCAGTTTAGGGAAGCTGAGCTGGGCAATAAAGTTCTTTTCCCCTTCCACAAAGAGGATGGACGTAAGCTCAGTCACATCGGTTACCATAAGGGCACTAAAGAGCCGTTTTTCAGAATTTTTTACCCGTGCCAGCTCAGCAAGAATCTCATCTTTTCGTGCAACCAATTCCTCAGGAGTATCGGTTTCTACCTGACTTACGGTAAAGTGGGCCCCCTGTTCCTGGTATTCCTTCATATCCATCCGGACCAGTTCTTCTGCGGGCCGATTATTAATCTGACTTGCAGCGCTCATCAGTTCCTTACCTAAAATAGCAATTTCCAGTCCTGTAATGGAAGCAAGGTATTCAGCAGCCTCCCGATCCGTATCGGTAGTGGTGGCCGATTGTAAAACCAGGGTATCTGCAAGGATACCGCAGAGCAGGATAGATGCTGTAGGCCGATCCAGTGGAACCCGCTGTTCCCGGTACAGGTTGGTGATAATGGTGCTGGTAGCCCCCACAACCTTATTGATAAAGGTTATGGGGTACCGGGTAGAAAGATTCCCCAGGCGATGGTGGTCGATAACTTCGAGGATCTTATAGTTTTCAATTCCTTCTATTGCCTGGGTTGGTTCGTTGTGGTCCACCATGATGACTTCCAGATTCGGTTCCTTAATCAGATCCCCCTCTGAAATGACCCCCGCAACTTGTCCTTCATCGTCTACTACGGGGAGACAGCGTGAAGCCGATTGGGACAGGCTCTGGCGGATTTTGCGGACCGGGTCCCGCAGCTTAACCGGTTGAATGGTTTCATCCCCCATAAAGCCTACCGGGGTAGAATAGATAATCAACAAGGATGTGGAGCTTGTATCAAAGGGACTGATGATTATTGAAACCCGGTTCTGTTCAGCCAGTTCAATAATATCCTTATCCAGGGTAATACCATTGGTAATCACCAGGGCACGGACATGCTTTTCGATACAAAAACGCTGGATTTCCTTTCTGTCTCCTACGATAACCAGGGCATTTTCTGGCATTTCCGCCGAAAGGTGTGTCCTAAAAGTTTCTTCGGTAGAACCTGCAACCACAATCAATGACTTTCGCACCTCTGTCTCATCAAAAACAGTGATGGGTTGGGCCCGCAAGGTGTTGATCAGGAGGTTAATTGATGTAGGTATGGCTGACTTTTTATGGGGGTTTATCTTATGCAAGATATATTTTGCAAAGGCATTGTAGTGGAGAAGGCTTTTATATTTGCCTTCCTGGTTTACAATCGGCAGTACCTTAAGGGACTCCCGTTCCATCCGTTCCAGGGCTTCCCAGAGGGAAATGTCCGCCGGTACGCTGACCGGCTCCTCATTAAGGTAATAGGCTACCTTGGGAACCAGGTCTGGGATGAATTCCGGAACAGGCATGGCAAATCGATTAAAAATATATTCCGTCTGGGGATTTATTTTTCCAGCCCTGCCTGCCCTGTAGTTCGACAGCCCCTGAAGATTTTTAAGCCGTGCGTAGGCTGCTGCTGAGACTACCGAATCTGTGTCAGGATTACGGTGTCCAATAACGTAAACCAGTTTTTCCATGCTAACTATTTCCTGTAAATGGTGATGCTGTGTCGCTCAAAGACAGCAGAGGTTTTACCAAGTCCTTTTGTATGGTTGATGAGAG
>Ga0208198_1002832_pt1 | contig 12497 bp, 9 predicted proteins | sample AD_JPNTR2_MetaG_FD_184446 | JGI IMG/M metagenome (GOLD analysis project Ga0208198, IMG submission 184446) | Active sludge microbial communities of municipal wastewater-treating anaerobic digesters from Japan - AD_JPNTR2_MetaG (SPAdes) (version 2) | ecosystem: Engineered > Bioreactor > Anaerobic >... | reverse complement strand
ACCTTCTGCTATCTGCTCAACCGTCTGTTCGTCTTCAAGCCCGGCCGCCACCACTGGATCATAGAATTCCTGCTTTTCTTTGCGGTCTCCGGCATCAGCATGGTATTGGGCACCGCGATCCAGACCTTCCTGATCACGCAGTCGGGGCTCCAGACGACCCTCGCCTTTGGCGCCAACATTATCTGCGCACTGTTCATCAACTACGCGATGCGCAAGTTCGTGATCTTCAAAGGCTGATCGTCCGCACTACATCAGGCTGAGCGCGTCAACATCGATCGCCAGTGTGACATCGGCTGTCGGTCGTAGATTGGCCAGCAACGCACGCAGCGGGCGTGTTATGGCGTACACGGTCGGTGCGCGTAGCAAAAGCTGATAGCGGTAGTGATCCTTAGCTTTGGCGAGCGGCGCCGGACAGGCTTCGGAAAGCTTTACGGAGGCATCGGCCAGCGCACGCCGCAACTCACGCTCGACGCTCTCGGCCACGAACCTCACCTTGGTTTCGTCGGGACCTTTGAAGGTGACGCACACCAGGCGCGTGTAGGGCGGATAGCCGCCGGATTTGCGCTCAGCCAATTCGACCGCCGCGAACGGCGCGAAACCTTCGTCGGAAGCGGCCGCCTGCACGGCCGGATGATCAGGCGAGAAGGTCTGCACATAGACCTCGCCCGGCAGTTCGGCGCGTCCCGCACGCCCCGAAACCTGCGCCAACAACTGATAGGTGCGTTCCGCCGCGCGGAAATCCGGCATGTGCAGACTGGTGTCGGCCACCAGCACGCCGACCAGCGTAACATTGGGGAAGTCGAGTCCCTTGGCGATCATCTGCGTACCGATCAAGATATCCGCGCGCCCGCTCTTGAAGGTCGCCAACAGTTCGTCGTGACTGTTCTTACGCGTCGTCACATCCGCATCCATGCGCAGCAACCGCGCCTGCGGGAGACAGCGCTTGAGGGCGCTCTCCACCCGCTGCGTGCCGAAGCCGGAGAACTTGAACGCCGGGTCACCGCATTCCGGGCACACATCGGGCGGCGGTCGCCAGCCACCGCAGATGTGGCAACGCAGGCAGGTGTCGGCCTGATGATAGGTATAGGCTACACTGCACGAGGGGCACTCGGCCACCGCGCCGCATTGGGGGCAGATCAGCGAGGTAGCATAGCCACGGCGGTTGAGAAAAAGGATCGACTGCTCGCCACGCTCCAGACGCAACTTGAGCGCCTCCAGCAGGACATCGGAGAAGATCTGGACATGGCCGGTCTTGGCGGTCTCGACGCGCATATCAACGATATGCACGCACGGCATAGGACGCCCCGCCACGCGCTGCGTCAGATGCGCCGCAACATACTTGCCCTTTTCGACATTGAGCCAGCTCTCCATCGCGGGCGTGGCACTGCCGAGCACCACAGCGCAACGCTCCATCCATCCGCGCATCACCGCCACGTCACGCGCATTGTAGCGCGGTGCCTCATCCTGCTTGTACGAGGGTTCGTGCTCCTCGTCCACCACGATCAGTCCCAGATTCTGAACTGGCGCAAAAACGGCTGAGCGCGGCCCCACCACCACCGCCGCCTCACCGTTGCGGATGCGATGCCACTCGTCATAACGTTCGCCGTCGCTCAAAGCGCTATGCAGTACCGCAATGCGCGCGCCAAACCGCGAGGCGAAACGCTGCACAGTCTGCGGCGTGAGGGCGATTTCAGGCACCAGCACAATCGCGCCCAATCCGCGCTGCAACACGTGAGCAATCGCCTGCAGATAGACCTCAGTCTTGCCAGAACCAGTCACACCGAAGAGCAGCACCGGCTTGGGTGGCAAGTCGGGAGCGCGGGCGTCCCCGCCCGCAGGTGAAACGCCTGACGACCTTCCGGCGACCTGACGCGCGCCAGCATTTGCGGGCGGGGACGCCCGCGCTCCCGACTCCGCACTCTTCCCCTGCGCTGCGTAAAGATCAGCCTGCTCGCCCGATTGGATGCCTCGGTTGGCCCGTATATATGCGACCACAGAGTGAAAATGGTTTAGATCGCGCACATAACGGTCAAAATACTCGGGTTGCCAGAGCGCCCCTTTCCGCCCTAAGTGTCGATTGATCCGATGAGCAGAGACCGATTTCCAATCATGAACGATCTGGGCGACGGAATCTGCTTGCTCGACCTCAATCAGCGCGTGAACATGGTTCGGCATGATGGACCACGCAAGCAATCGATATTTCGTACCGTCGCCGTGCCGAAGCACCTCAAAAACCTCTCTGGCAATCTCAGGCTGTTTTAAATAGCAAGCTCCGTGTCCAGCATCTTCATAACGGGCAATACGCCGGATCAATTCTTCGTTCGCGGACGAAGACGCTGGCTCTGTACCGACGATCCCCAATTCACCCTTCCATGCGTCAATGACAGAGGAAGGCAGACTGTCAACAAGGCGAAACGTAATGAATTGAACGAGCCCCGGATAATCGAAATGGGGCACATATCCGCGTGAATGCCAATACGCCTCCGCCCCCAACTCACTATGAATCACGCCGGGGAAGTTCAACAATGCCGCATTTGTGCCGTCCTTTGCTAAGTCAGGTGCCAAGTCGGGAGCGCGGGCGTCCCCGCCCGCAGGTGAAACGCCTGACGTCTTTCCGGCGACCTGACGCGCGCCAGCATTTGCGGGCGAGGACGCCCGCGCTCCCGACTCCGCACGCGCCCGAGCCCCCGCGTCAACCGCCGCAATGATCAGTTTGAGGGCGGCGGCTTGCTCGGGCATAAGCGGCAGGGGACGCGTAGGCAGTATGGTGCGGTTGGCGAGCGGGTCACGCCGCATCTGGCGCGCCTCGATCACGGCGGCTCCCTTTTCGGCCAGCGTCTTGAGCGTCTGTGCCGTGCAGGCAAACTCGCGTGTCAGGCCATACAGCCAACCGCCGCCCACGCGGCGCAGGTTGGCGAGCAGCTCCGCTTGGCGCGGCGTGAGGTCGAAGTCTCCCTCACACGGTGTGACATAGAGGCGTTCTTTGGGCTTGACTGTACGGCTACGTACGGCGGCGGGAAGCATGCAGCGCAGCGCCAATTCGAAGGTCGTGCAGGTGTAATCGGCCATCCAGCGCGCCAACTCCAGCAACACCGGCGAAAGAAACGGCGTCTCATCCTCAATCGCAAGGATCGTGCGCAGCCGCCGGGCGGCGGGAAGGCTAGGCAGATCGGACTGATTGAAGAGATCAGGAACAGCGGGAGCCGCAGGTGTCTCTGCTGCAAGTTCCACCACATAGGCTGAGAGCGTGCGGCCACCAAAAGGCACACGCACGCGCTGCCCTACGGCCAGACGCGGTGCCAACTCGTCCGGCACCCGGTAGTCGAAGAGTTGTCCGACGGAGACTTCTGTGGCCACGCGCGCGATCATAAACAGGGTTTTCCCCAAAAAAAAGGGAGCGGCGAACCGCTCCCTCTTCTCAAAAGTCCTACCAACGTCAGCCTTATTTTCCTGCCGAAACGCTGGACTTGGGAGTCAGATACTTCATCTGCGCAGACTGCGACTGCAGGGTTGTGTCAAACTGCTGGTTGTTATAGACAACGCGCAGGTCACGATAACGCGAACGGCCCTTGAAGATCGCGCCGCCCTTGCGCACCATCACGAAGCCCTTGTCCGAAAACGGCTTGGGATCAGACGTGGAGAAGCTGATCTTGGTGGTCGCCTTCGAATCGTCGTATTTCGCGACCAGCGTGCTGGCGTCCACGTTACGCGTCACCAGAATCGGGATGATATCCGCCCACTCGTCACGCATGTTGCAGATGATCGTCCACATGTTGTACTGCTCTTCCAGCTTGTTTTTGCCGCAGGAAGGAATGCCCGCACCAGCCAGCTTGGAGTAGTCGAAACCCTCAGCAACCGGGCTCCACTCTTGCGTGCCCAGATTATCTTCGTCATAAATATAGGCAAAGTACTTGGTACTGTCGGACGATGCTGCCTTACGCTTCGTGTCATCTTCGGAGAGGTCACCAGAGGCATCCGACATCTCATCCGGCCAGACACTGCCCAAACCCAGCGGCTCGCGCTCCATGTTTGCGGAAGTGATCGCCACAAAGATGTCTTTGCCGCGGGTGCCGACGGCCGCCATATTGGCGGACATCACCGCATTGCCGATCGCGGGGAAAAGCGCTGCGGAAAGAATGCCGAGAATCCCGATTACAACGAGCAACTCGACGAGGGTGAAACCTTGGTTTTTATGCATAGTCATTTCCGTCTCCTTCACGCAGCCGGTCCACGGACTGCCTTAAATCGATTGAAGATACACACATTATGCCACCCGCTTGCAAGGAGGTCAAGTACGGGAGTGAAAAATTTTGGCCATTTTTTTGACTGCCGCCGCAACCAGATAAGCGACAATCGCGAATTCGACGATTGTGGCACCGGGCGGCCAACCGGGGCCGTAGCTGAGTGCCAGTCCCAGCAGGCTGACTCCCGCCCCGATACCGACAGCCACCACCATCATCCGGTCGAGGCGCCGCGTGAGCAGACCGGCCGTCGCCGCCGGCAAGGTCAACAGGGCGACGGCCAGTAAAATCCCTGCCACGCGCACCAGTAGCACCACGGTCAAGGCGGTCATCACGTAGTAGATCACCTCGTAGGGCATCGTAGCAACGCCACGCAAACGAGCCAGATCGGCGTTGAAGGCAATCGCCAAAAAGCGGTTGTAACAGACGGCCATGACCATGATCAGCAGAAGATCGGCAACCAGCATCCAAAGCAAATCCGCATCAGAAACCAACAGGATCGACCCGAACAGATAGCTCATCAGATCATCCTGATAGCCCGGTGTCGCGGCCACACAGGAGACGCCCAGCGCCATGCCGCCGGTCCAGACCGCACTCAGGACGGTGTCAGAACGGTGCCGACCACGCTGCGTCAGCCAGACAAGCAACAGGGCGGCCGCGACGGCCGCCAACGTCGCGCCGGCCATGGGCGGCAGCCAACCGATCCCGAACCGCCGCTCCAGCAGGCGCGCTGCTCCCAATCCGGCCAACACGCTATGGGAAACCGCTCCGGCCAGATAGGTTGAGCGTCGCACGACTACCAAGCTACCCGTCACGCCCGCCGCGACCGCCGCGAGCAGGGCCGCCACAACGGCGTTGCGGAGGAAGGGGTACTCCCAGAGGTCTTGGAAGAAGTGAAGCATCGAGAGATTCGATTGGGTCTAACGCGGGCGGAGCCCGCAACCCAAGTTCATTAGTTAATTAGTTTGTCCGGGAGCGCACTGCCCCAAAAAACCTTCGTGCCTCTGTGAGAGAAAAACAGAACCATGAAACACATGAAACTTCATGAAAATTGAAGCCTTTCCTTTGCGTTCTCTGCGTTCTTTGCGGCCATTTATGTAGCCATGCCTATTCGATTCGCGACAATTCGCATCATTCGCGGTTAAAAATCCGTCGCCATGCCACCCAAAAACATCTGCGTAATCTGTCATCTGTGGATGTAAAAAACCGAGCCATGCCCCAAAAACCTCTGCGTCTCTGCGCCTCTGCGTTAAACAAACAATTTGTTTTTGCGCTTGCCGAGCCGTAAGGCACTCATCAATCGGCTTGCTTTGCCTGCGGCTCCAGCCGCTTCAGACCGCGCAGGTAGGGATGCAGCGCCTCGGGCAGCAGTACCGATCCGTCGGCCTGCTGACACTGTTCGAGGATCGCGATGATCAGCCGCGGCAAGGCCACGCCCGAACCGTTGAGGGTATGTACCAAACGCGTCTTACCGCTAGCGTCGCGGTAGCGGCAGTTCAGACGGCGCGCCTGAAAATCCTCGAAGTTGGAGCAAGAAGAGACTTCCAGCCACCCCTGCTGACCCGGTGCCCACAGTTCAATGTCATAGCACTTGGCAGCCGAGAAGCTGATGTCACCCGAGCAGAGTTCCAACACACGGTAGTGCAGACCCAGGCTGGTGAGCACTTCTTCAGCATTCGCCACCAGCGTCTCCAACTCGTCGTAGGAGGTCTCCGGCTCTACGAACTTGACCATCTCGACCTTGTCGAACTGATGCACGCGCAGGATGCCGCGCGTCTCTTTGCCGGCCGAACCGGCCTCACGCCGGAAACAGGGGGTGTAGGCGGTGAGATAGATCGGCAACGGACGATCGAGAATCTCGTCGCGGAAGTAATTTGTGACCGGCACCTCGGCGGTCGGAATCAGCCAAAGGTCATCGACCTCGCAGTGGTACATGTCATCAGCCATTTTCGGAATCTGGCCGGTGCCGCGCATCGAGGCGCTGTTGACGATGAAGGGCGGCAGCATTTCGGTGTAGCCGTGGCGTTCAGTGTGCATGTCCAGCATGTACTGAATCAGCGCGCGCTGAAGTCTGGAACCCGCGCCCAGCATCAACGGGAAGCCCGACCCGGTGATCTTAGCACCGCGCGGCAGATCGAAGAGTCCGAGCCGCTCGCCAAGCACGATGTGGTCCAACGGCTTGAAGTCGAATGTCGGCGGCTCGCCCACGATCCGGACGACGCGGTTGGCTGAGGCGTCCGGACCGGTCGGGATGGTCGCGCACGGCACGTTGGGGATCAACAGCATGGCCGCTTCGAGGTCGGACTCGATCTCACGGAGCTGCGTGTCGAGCGCCGTGATCTGATCGCCGATCGCGCGCACATCGGCCTGCACCGCTGCGGTGTCTTGACCGGCTTTCTTCAGAGTACCGATCTCTTTAGACCGGCTGTTGCGCAACGTCTTCAACTCGTCGGCCTTCGTGACCAAGACGCGCCGTTGCGCGTCCAGATCACGCGCACGCTCGGCCCATTCGAGCGACGCTCCACGCCGCTGCAAGCCCTCGGTCACTTCGTCGAAATTCTCGCGGATCCGCTTGATGTCTAACATGGCATACCCTCAAAGGTTAATGAAACGTAGAGAGGATAACCCTTTTAGACGGCGATGCGCAAGCCTCTACGTTTTAATAAACGCTTGTGGCAGCAACGCACCCACGGTAGTCGCAACGCTCCGTCCGCCGGTGAGACGCGCATAAAAGACCGGCATGTCCGGTGCGCAGAACTCCGCCAGCACCTGACGGCAGGCTCCGCACGGCGCGGCAGGTGTCTGGTCGCCCCCCACCACCGCCAATGCCGCAAATTCGCGCACGCCGTCGCTGACTGCCTTGACGAGAGCCGTGCGCTCCGCGCAAAGGGTCAGGCCGAACGAGACGTTCTCGACATTGCAGCCGGTGATGATCTGTCCTTCGCGCGTCAACAACGCCGCCCCCACCGGATAGTTCGAGTAAGGGCAATAAGCATGCGCCGCCGCCTCACGCGCCGCCGCGATTAAATTCCGCCGTATACGAGCGTCCACAGTCACAGTCATTCTCCGTTATGCGGGACCGCCTCTTCAATCACCAATTTCCGCCCGGCCGGTGCCGTCGCATCGAGCTGCACCGCAGCAGCGGCCTCCTGCAACAGTGCCTCAGCGCGTGCGGCGTCGCACGCCAGCAACCGCATCAAAGGCTGGCCGCGCGCGACCGTCTCACCGGCCTGCACCAACCGATCGACACCGGCCGCCGGATCAATCACATCATCGGTGGTGGTACGCCCGCCGCCCAATTGCAGCACCACGCGCCCGATCTGCTGCGCGTCAACATCGGTGACGATCCCGTCTCGCGGCGCGGGCACCTCCACCACCGCGCCGGGCTGCGGCAGGTGCAGCGGGTCGTCAATCACGCGCGCATCGCCGCCGTGTGCCTCGACCATGCGGCGGAACACATCCAACGCACGGCCGTCGTCCAGTCGCGCGGCCAGTTCGCGCCGCGCCGTCGTGCGGTCGGCCATCACGCCGCCGCGCTCGCACATCAACGCGGTCAATTCGATCATCAGCATACGGGTGTCCGCCGGGCCGCCGCCTTTGAGCGTTTCAATCGCCTCAGCCACCTCGACGGCATTACCGACCGCGCGGCCCAGTGGCTGCGTCATATCGGTGATCAGCGCACCCATGCGACGCCCCAACGCCCCACCAACCTGCAATAGACTGTGCGCCAACTCACGTGCCTCGTCGAGCGTCTGCATAAAGGCAGCGCGTCCGCATTTGACATCGAAGACCAGCGTATCGGCACCCGCTGCGAGCTTTTTGGACATGATGCTGGCGGTAATCAGCGGGATGCTGGGAACGGTACCGGTCACATCGCGCAGCGCGTAGAGTTTTTTATCGGCCGGGGCCAAACTCGCGGTCTGGCCAGTGATCGAACAGCCGACTTCGGCAACCACGCGCTGGAACTCGGGAATCGAGAGCTGCGTGGAGTAACCGGGTATCGACTCTAACTTGTCGAGCGTACCGCCGGTAATACCGAGCCCGCGTCCTGAAATCTTCGGCACCGCCAAGCCCGCCGATGCGGCGAGCGGACCGATCACCATCGACAACTTGTCGCCGATGCCACCGGTCGAATGCTTGTCCGCCGTAGGACGCGGCCACCCCTCAAACGACAGGCAATCGCCAGAGCGCATCATGGCGTCGGTCAACGCCGCCGTTTCCTCCGGTGTCATGCCTTGGAAAAAGATCGCCATGGCCAACGCGGCCATCTGGTAGTCCGGGATCACGCCAGTCGTGTAACCTTCGATGAACGCGCGGATGTCATCCGCTTCGAGGACGCCGCCGTCGCGCTTTTTCTCTATCACCCATTGCGGAATCATTACAGCCAACCTCCAATCTGGTTGCGGGCATTGTACCACATTGCACCCGAACGTTGAAAGTTAAACATTACAGGAACATTACAAAAACCGCTTGCATCTGGCGGCACATAAGGGTACAAACTACACCGTTCTGTACCAAAGGAGGAATCGTAGCAGACAATGGACATTCTTAAAAGCAAGTACTCGTGGTCGGTTGCTCCCCTGATCTGGTTGGTTGGCATGGCCGTGCTGTTCCTCATCTGGGCCATCGCGACGCCGGAATGGATCCAGACGCACTTCGACGATGACGGCAACTCGACAATCGAAGTCGTCACGGTCGGGCTTCTTTTCTTCCAGATCGGTTTCTTTTGGCTGGTGCCGCCGATGCGTGCCTCGCGGTCGCGCCCGTTCTGGCTCACCAACTTTTCTCTGATCTCTTTCTTTGCGATCTGCCGCCAACTCGATTGGCACAGGTTGCTGATCGCCCCCTCCAACCTGCCGGGCGCCACGCGCGGCACCCCGTTTAAAATGAGATTCCTCACCAATCCCGTTAACCCGCTGTCCGACCGCCTGATCGTCGCCGCCTGTTTCGTGGTTGTGATTCTGGTTTGCGGCGGCACGCTGCTCTATTTCCTGCGCCGACTGTGGACCGGCCTGTTCAAGCTACACCCGGTTTCTTGGTCGATCGGTTTTATGGGCGGCACCCTCATCTTAATTCAGATCGCAGACCGTCTGCCGGCCGTTTTTCGCAAGAATTTCGGCATCCGCCTCTCCGACTCCATGTACGCGCTTATGACCGCCCTTGAAGAAGGGCAAGAATTGTTGCTGCCACTGTTTGTCATCGTCGCCGTGTTACAAGCCCACTTCATCTACAACAATGACCGTCCGGACGACGATCCGCTCGCCCGTTTCAGAGAACTATAGCTTGAGGAGGCCGCCATGCGCGTACTTGTCATCGAAGATGATAAAAAAATCCAGGCGTTCATTAGCCGTGGATTGCGCCAAGAGGGCCACACCGTAGAAACCGCATCCACCGGTACCGAGGGTCAGGCGCTCTGGCAGGCCCACCGCTACGACGCCGTCGTGCTTGACATCATGCTCCCGGAAATCGACGGCCTCACCGTACTCAAGCAGTTGCGCAACAGTGGAGACCTCACGCCTGTCTTGGTGCTCAGCGCCAAAAACGCCGTCGGCGACCGGGTCTCCGGCCTCCAGTCGGGTGCCGATGACTATCTGATCAAGCCCTTCGCATTCTCCGAACTCTCAGCACGCTTGAACGCCATTACCCGCCGCACGGCAGCGGCTCCGCAAAAAGGCAAGACCGCGACCTCCATCAGCATTGGCGACCTGCATGTGGATATGTTACGCCGCACTGTCGTGCGCGGCGACAAGAAGATCGACCTCCAGCCGCGCGAATTCGCCCTCCTCGATCTGCTGATGCGCAACCCCGACCGCCCGCTCACCAAAGCTCTGATCCTCGAGCGCATCTGGAACCTTGACATAGACCCTCAAACCAACATCGTCGACGTTCTGATTTGCCGGCTTCGCAACAAGATCGATGCCGGCTTCGATAAGAAGCTGATCCAAACCCTGCGCGGAGTCGGTTATGTTTTTCGGACGGATCAATAAGGTCTTCCGCTCCTTCGCCTTCTACCTGTGCTTGGGCTACCTCGTGGTCTACGCGCTCTGCACCGTCAGCATCTACGTGCTCGCCAGCCAAGTCATCACGAAATCCGCGCGTGGGTACGACCGGCAGGACGTCACCGCCGAAAGCGAAGAGTTGGTCGAACTCATCCAGCAGAGTGCCGGCAGCAACCTGCTGGCAGAACAGGTCACAATGGAACGCTACCCTCCCTCCACCATCTTCATCGTCCGTGTCATCAACCGGCGCGGCCAGGTGGAGTACACCATGACCTGGCCCAAAAAGATCGACCTGCCCGACTGGCGCGTCTATACGCCCCCGCAGGAGGCCTCGTCCCTGCCGCCTGCCGGCCTGAGCGAGTATTACATCAAGCCCCTTGGCCGCCACATCCAGATCCAGACCACCCTGCTCGAAGACGGGCGCGTCCTGCAGGTAGGCAAGGGGTCGTTTCTGGAGGTCGATCAAAAGAGCATGCTGGCCCGCATGCTACTGGTCTTTGCGTTGCTCTCGACCCTGTTTTCAGTTCTTTCCGGCATCTTCATGATGGTGATCACGCTGCGCCCCATCCATCACATCACCGACTCCATGAGCCACATCATTGAGACCGGTGCCTTTGAAACCGGTGCGCCTCCCGTCAAAAGCCTGATCGCCGAACTCGACACCCTCGGCCGCCTCTTTACGATCGTCACCGAAAAGTACGCCAATCTGATCCAAGCCATGCGGCAGACCATGGACAATATCGCACACGACTTTCGCACGCCCCTCACCCGTATCCGCGGTGCCGCTGAACTCGCCCTAAACCATCGCGATCTCCCGCAAGATGTGTCCGACACGCTGGCAGACATCATTGAAGATTGTGACTCCGCCAAACTCCAGTTGCAGAATCTGATGGACGCACGCGAAATGGAGAGCGGCTTCGTCAGGCTCAACATCCGCCCCTTTAACCTGACCAAGCTGATCGACGAGATCGTCGACCTCTACACACTCGTCGCGGAAGAGAAGGAGATTTCCCTTAAAACCGATCTGCCAACTGCGGACATGCTCGTTCGGGGCGATCGGCCGCGTCTGGTGCGTGTCTTCGCCAATCTCATCGACAACGCCATCAAATACACCCCACAGCGCGGATCGGTCATCGTCTCTTTTACCGCAGATGACACCGGCATTACCACCTGTGTCCGCGACACCGGCATCGGCATCCCGCAGGAAGAACTCGCGCTGATCTGGCAACGGCTCTTCCGCGGTCAACAGGCTCGGGAGGCGGAGAAGGGCCTAGGGTTGGGTCTCAACATCGTCCAGGCCATCGTCGCCGCCCACGGCGGCAAGGTATGGGCCGACAGCACCTCCGGCCAAGGTACCGCCTTTTACGTCACCCTGCCGCGGCACCCTTAGTCGTTTATACCAGTGCGGCGGCAAGCGGTATTCCGCGCAACGCCGCTTTTTCTGCGTTCGGCGTTCAGTGTTCGACGTTCGGCGTTCGGCGTTCAGAAGCGGCGTGAAACGCCGCCCGGACGAGCGACGCTCGTCCCTCCCGGCACTGCGCGAGCCGGATCATGGACTGGAGGGCGAGTGTCCCCACGAGCCGCCTTCCTCCGTGCGGAAGGATGGTTTCGCAGGTTTCAGTGCGGAGCACCGGGAGGGGCAAGTGTCACTTGCCCGGCGGCGCATGCGCCGCCCACTTGAGCGTTGAAAAATCCGCTCTTTTCGGTTTACAGGCCGCGCTCGAAAAACAGCCAGCCGAGGTTGGCCGGATTGTCGGTGTTGATCAGAAGACGCGGCCCCCAGGGCTTCCGAGCGATCCAAGACGTTTCTCCCACTCCGGCAATCTCGTTCCTGACATTGACACGTAGCGGTTTGGGGACGACCGGATCAGCTTGGAGCGAGACGAACGGGATGCGCCGCCAGCCGTACCAGCCGCGGTTGTCTTTCATGCGGAACCAGGTAATGCTGTAATTGAGCGTCGGCCACAGTCTGCGCGGCTCGACCGTGAGCGTTACGGAGCCCGCCTTTTTCAGGTGTTCGCCAACGCACTCGGTCAGCACGTAGAAGGCGTCGCGGTCGTGGCAGCAGGCCCAGCGGATCTCGGGCACGGCGGCGTTGGTGCCGGAACAGGTCTGCCACTCCAGTCCGTCGGGCGGACGGTGGTTGGCGGGATTGCCGGACAGACGCGTGCCGATGTCCGCGCAGAAGAGGCTGCGCACGGCGGGGCCGTCTGGCTTGCGTCCGGAGTAGGCGGCAAAGACATCCGTGCCGCTCGCG
>Ga0208198_1002829_pt1 | contig 12515 bp, 9 predicted proteins | sample AD_JPNTR2_MetaG_FD_184446 | JGI IMG/M metagenome (GOLD analysis project Ga0208198, IMG submission 184446) | Active sludge microbial communities of municipal wastewater-treating anaerobic digesters from Japan - AD_JPNTR2_MetaG (SPAdes) (version 2) | ecosystem: Engineered > Bioreactor > Anaerobic >... | reverse complement strand
GTAGGGGGAGGACAGATCATGAGCACCCTGGGTTCTGCTCCCGGCGGGAACGCCTCGGACCGCTGGGCTGCCTTTGCAACCAACTGGGCTCCCCGGGCAATGTCATAGGCGGTGGGGTTAAAGCGGATCTTGAGGTCATTGGTCCCCAGCATGATAATAACCAGGTCCAATGGCGCATGACTCTGTAGTATCGGTAGTAGCTGCCGCAGGCCGTTCTTGTCCCCCTCTATGGGGTCTTCCCTGCAGGTGGTGCGTCCGTTAAGCCCCTCTTCTACTATCCAGTAAGCCGGATCTTCAGAATCGGAGCCGCTGTTCAGTAGTTCCTTGAGCCGCCCTGTCCAGCGGGTCCTGTGGTCAAAACGGCCCCCGGTGGCAGGATCAGCTCCCCAGGTATTGGAATCTCCATAGCAAATAATGGTTTTCATAGCTTTAAGGCTACTGTAAAAAAGCTGCCGCCGCAAGCACAGTAAGCCAAGGACTGGCACCGCAGGGCTAACAAACAAAGTGGCTGCCGCCGCAAGCAGACCATCCATGAAATTAAACATTACTTGAATAGTAATATATAAATGATTATCATTATAATTATGAGTATCGATGATTACCGTCTGGCCCTCCGTTCCCGGATTGCCTCGGTTGTGGGACGGCGGGAGGTTCTGAATGGCAGGGCTAAATTCGGCATCTTTGGTGACGGTAAAGAGGTTGTACAACTTGCTATAGCTAGATCCTTTGAAAAGGGGGATTGGCGCTCCGGGTATTACCGGGATCAGACTCTGATGTTTGCCCTCGGTCTGCTTACGGTCCGGCAATTCTTTGCTCAGTTGTATGGCGACACAGACCCTGCTCATGAGGTGCAAACCGGGGGCCGAAGCATGAATAACCACTTTGCAACCCGGCTGCTTGACCTGGATGGAAATTGGCTCGACCAGACTGATCGGTACAATTCTGCAGCGGACCTGTCTCCTACGGCATCCCAGATGCCCCGGGCTGTAGGTTTGGCCTACGCATCCCTTTTATACCGCCAGCTAGGACCCCAGGGACCCGCAAGCCGCGGCTTTTCCCGGAATGGAAATGAGGTGGTGTGGGTCACCATAGGGAATGCATCCACTGCGGAGGGGCTGTTCTGGGAATCGGTGAATGCCATCGGGGTGCTCCGGGTCCCGGCGGTAATAACGGTATACGATGACGGCTACGGTATTTCAGTACCGAACCGTTTTCAGATGGTAAAAGAAAATATCCATGCAGCCCTGGCGGGGTTTCAGCGTACCAGTTGTCCAGGAGAAACCTGTGACCGGGGCTTTGATCTTTATTCAGTCCGGGGCTGGGACTATCCTGCCCTCTGTGAAACCTTTAAGGCCGCCAGCGCAGAGGCCCGACAGCATCATGTACCAGCCTTAGTTCATGTAACCGAATTAACCCAGCCCCTGGGGCATTCCACTTCGGGCTCCCATGAACGATATAAAGATGCGGATCGGCTAGCCTGGGAAGCAGAATATGATTGCATCGTCCAGTTCAAGCGGTACCTGCTTGAACAGAACATGGCGGTGAGTGCAGAGCTTGAACAGCTTGAAGCTGAAGAACAGGCCTTTGTAGAACAGGAACGGCGGCTTGCCTATGAGGAGTATCGGAAGCCTATTTTACAGGTAAAAGAAGAAGCTCTCAGGGTCTTAAAAGCCGCGGGACTTAGTGCAGACACTCTGGAAGCGCAGGATTCGCCAGCCTTCCGGGATATTGCAGCGGCGCTCTATGAAGCGCTGCTGTTCAGAAAAGCTAATATATCAGGCTCAGAAGCTGACCACGCTGACAATAACCCTGATATTCGTCCGATCCGGGAACTCTACCAGAAACTTGAGGCTAAGCGGTCAAAAGTGTATGGATCCTATTTATATGCTGAAGGCAAAGGGGCCGCCCTGAATATCACCGAAATTCAGCCTGAGTATGGGGAGAACCCTCCTCTTCGGATGGGCTTTGAAATCATCCACGATTATTTTGATGCCGCCCTTGCCCGGGATAGACGCATTATTGCCTTTGGAGAAGATATGGGGCAATTGGGGGATGTGAATCAGGGGTTCCATGGCCTCCAGGAAAAGTACGGTGCGCTCAGGGTGACCGATACGGGGATCCGGGAGGCTACCATTGTGGGTCAAGCCATAGGTCTGGCTCTCCGGGGCTTTAGGCCCATAGCAGAAATTCAATATCTGGATTATCTGCTCTATGCTCTCCAGCTCCTTTCGGATGATCTAGCTTCCCTGTACTGGCGGACCGCGGGTTCCCAGAAAGCACCGGTCATCATCCGTACCCGGGGACACCGTCTGGAGGGTATCTGGCATTCGGGCTCTTCCATGGGAGGCATTTTACATCTTATTCGGGGAATGTATCTCCTGGTGCCCCGGGATTTTACCAGGGCAGCCGCATTCTACAACGCCATGCTTGCCTCCGATGACAGTGCCATCATTATAGAGGTGCTGAATGGGTATCGCCGAAAGGAACCGCTGCCTGAAAATCTGGCCCATATCTGCCTTCCCCCTGGGGTCTGTGAGGTACTTCGTGAGGGAAAGGACATCACCCTTGTAACCTATGGGGCTGCGGTCCGGCCCGTTATGGAAGCGGCGGACCTCCTGGCCCGTTGCGGGGCTGAAGCTGAGGTGATTGATATTCAGTCCCTGCTCCCCTTTGATCTCCGCGGTATGATCCATGAATCCCTGAAAAAAACAAGCCGGCTCTTCGTGGTTGATGAGGATGTGCCCGGTGGGGCCAGTGCCTATATGCTCAGGGAAATTCTGGAAGTCCAGGGCGGTTATGAACTGCTCGATTCCCCGCCGCGGACCCTCACCGCAGCCCCCCACCGGCCAGCCTATGGATCCGACGGAGACTACTGGTCGAAACCAAATCGGGAAACTATTTTTAATGGAGCCTATGAAATTCTGCATGAAGCCATGCCGGCTCGATTCCCAGCCCTTTGGTAAGGAGACCCTTGTATGATACAGACAATCCGTGCCCCCCGTCTGGGGGAGGGGGTAGAGGAACTTACAATCGGAAAACTTCTGGTAGCGGTTGGGGAGCGGGTTACAGAGCACCAGGGGCTAATGGAACTTGAATCGGATAAGGTGGTCTCAGAGCTCAACAGCCCCATAGCGGGTACCGTGAAGGATATCCTGGTACGGGAGGGTGACCTCGTTCAGGTGGGTTCTCCCCTCATCAATCTGGAAACGGAACAAACAGCTTCTGATCGGGACCAGCAAGGTGCAACGGGAACTAAGCCCATCTCTGCACCCAGTCCAAATGCAGGGGCGTCCTCTAAAAACCAACCTGCTCCGCTACACCAGGTGAATCCACAATCCCAGATACCCCCTGGTGGTGAAGGCATCCAAAAAACAGCGGGCTTTCTTTCGCCCCTGGCCCGAAAGCTCATCAGAACCCATGGTCTTGATCCGGCTAAAATCCATGGTACGGGCCTGGGCGGCCGGATAATGAAGCAGGACATACTGGACTATCTGGAACAGAACCATAAAGCGGTCCCATCAATATCCACCCGGACATCAAACGTGGTACCCCATTCTACGGGCCGGAAACGGATTGCCGAACGGATGCTCCGGTCCATGCATAGTTCTGCTCCAGTGCTGACCGTCATGGAAGCTGACCTCAGCGCGGTGCTTCAGCACCGGTCGATGCACCGGGATGCCTTTGCCCGAGAGGGAATACGACTTACCCTGACCGCCTATTTTATTCAGGCTGCAGCCCATGCCCTTCTCAGACATCCCCTGGTTAATGCCTCCTGGACCGATGATGGAATGGAGTACCATGAGGATATCAATATTGGTATGGCCGTAGCCCTGGGATCTGAAGGGCTTATAGTACCGGTAATTCGTAATGCGGACCGGTTATCCCTTAAAGAACTGGCGAGCCGTATCGAGAACCTGGCTGATCGGGCCCGAAACCGGGCCCTTACGGTGGATGATGTCAGGGGAGCGACCTTTTCTATAACCAACCACGGTACGGGAGGCTCCCTGTTTGCAACCCCGGTTATCGTTGAGGGCCACACAGGAATATTGGGAATCGGTGCCATGCAGAAACGTCCCGTGGTAGTCCAGACTGCAGATGGTAGCGATGCAATCGCTATTAAACCCATGGTATATCTATCCTTTGTCTTCGATCACCGGGTGATGGATGGTGAGGGTGCAGACGGTTTCCTGAAAACAGTGAAGGACCTGTTTGAATCCTGGCCAAAGGATGGATGATTACTGGGCAGTGCATCACCCATGTTAGGAATGTTATACTATCTATGGAGGCTTATTCATGACACTTTCAAATACCCTAGTCCAGACAAAACACCAGGATGCCGCATCGGTACTTAGAGCCTATCTTGAACAAAGCGATGAACAGGGAGTCTTTCATATTGATGTATATAAACTGGCAGATGAAAACCAGATTCCTGTAAAGACCATCGGAGATGCGGTGATGGGCTCCTTTGTCGATGGCCGTCATGCTATTATTGCGGCTATCGAAGCACAGCAGACCCTGCGCTCCTATTATCAGAACCGTCCAGAAAAGGAACGGATAGAGGTAAAAATTGGAATCCACTCAGGTCCGACCATTCTGGTTACCCTGAACAATCGGCTCGATTATTTTGGCACTACGGTAAATATGGCCGCCCGGATACAGGCCATTGCTCAGCCAAACGAAATCATTCTTTCGGAGCATGTATTCGCCCCTTCGGAACATAAGAGGCTGCTCCGAAAATATGTGCCGCGGGTCTATCGATCTACCCATGCTTTTAAGGGGCTGGATGGAGTTTATCAGGTGTATCATGTTCGTCCATGAAAGGGGAGTCCGTTGTACATGAATGACCGAAATCCGCTTTTTTTTGTTGTATTAAGCATTATTTGTATCCTATCTGTCCTGGCATTTTTAACTGAGCCTCCTTTGGATGTTTTATATGGGTATTATAATATCCTAACCCATCCTGGCAGGCTCATAAGTGATTTTTCCAGCATAGGTGGCGTAGGAGCTGTTTTATTAAATGTTTCTATAATGGGTTTTTTAGGACTTCTGGTCATTCAATTGGCTGGAGTTTCCCTTTCTGGACCAACCTTTGCTTCTATAATGACCATCATTGGCTTTAGTTTTTTTGGTAAAACCCCTGTTAATACCGCGCCCATTGTGTTTGGTGTCTATGTAGCGGCAAAATTAGCGGGAAAATCATTTAAAAATTATCTGATCATAGCTCTTTTTGGGACAGCTTTCGGTCCCATAACAAGTTATGTAGCCAATATTCCTGGTCTGCACCCTCTGGTTGCAATACTTCTTGGTCTTCTTCTAGGGATGATGGTTGGAGTCTTATTACCCTCTCTGGCAATCGCCATGTTGCGGCTCCATGAAGGTTATAATCTTTATAATGTTGGTTTTTCCTGTGGTTTTCTTGGCCTATTCATCGCATCCCTGTTTACTGCAATGGGAATGGAATTATCAATTCAAGTTGAATGGAATACAACGTTCTCCTTAATTTTAACAGCAATCATTCCAGTTGTTTCTTTAGTATTAATAATTATAGGGATATCTATAGATGGAATAAAAAAGTCTGTTACCGGTGTAAGGGCAATACTAAAGCTTTCAGGCCGTCTGCCAGCGGATTTTACAGATCTGGTATCTCCAGGGGCGGCCATGCTTAATGCGGGACTCCTTGGACTCGCTGGCTCAATATATGTTATGAGCATTGGCGCCGTATTTAATGGCCCGGTTATTGGAGCCCTCTTTACAATTATCGGTTTTGGAACATTCGGTAAACATCTAAAGAATGTCTGGCCCGTTGTATTAGGTATTCTGGCAGCAACTCTCATTTCTGGTAAAACTCTTACCGCACCAGGGCCGCTCCTTGCATTACTATTCGGTACTACCCTTGCTCCAATTGCTGGTGAGTTTGGTATTGTGCCGGGAATCATTGCTGGATTTCTTCATTTGGTACTTGTAGAACGAACTGCGGTATGGCATGGTGGCCTTGTACTTTATAATAACGGATTTTCAGGTGGGTTAGTTGCAACCTTTATATTTGCAATATCCGAATGGATTAAAGCTAATATAAAAAAGAGGTGATACAATGCAGCATAAAGAAATTATTGTTCATCTGGTAAGTGAGATTACCAATTATATCATGGAGCAATCTCCTTCCCGTATGGTAATTTCACTTCATAACGAAACGGATGGATTGCATCTGTCGGCAATGGATGATATTCAGCGGAGTGATTCTGAACTAAAAAAGATGGAACAAGATTTAAACCCGAAGGTACGCCCGGAATTATCTGACTATTATGGAACTATGGCGGGGACTGATGCAATCAGCGCTGCCCGGCTGAACCTTATTGGATGGCAGATTAAACATGGATATGTATCCAGAACGACAGAAGGAACCAAGGTTGATCTCTGGATCGGCTCCGATGAGTATGATTCCAAAAACTTCAGCAGAAAAAAGAACCAATGAGATAATACTGGTATGGTGTTACTGTACGACCCTTTACTGGATATGCACTTCCCCGATTATGGCATAGAGATTCCTATCCGGGATCGGCGTTCTCAGGCGGTGCTGGAGTACCTGCAGGAAAAATGTCCGGATAAAACAAGAGAAGTGCTTAATCTTAAGACCGCGGCGGAATTGCTGGAAATCCCAAAAAGTTACCGTTATATAGGCCGAGAAGATCTGGAACGGGTACACAGCAGAGAGTACGTGTCAGCCCTTTTCGGTGACGGGCTTGAGGCTGAACTTATTAAGACCTATGAGTTGATTGATGAACGGGGGCAGCCCAGACGGTACCGCCCGGATCTTGCTTCGCAGCCCCTTACCGGACTTTTTAGTACTATTCTACGCCAGGTATGGGGAACCTATCTTGCCTCCCGCCTTGCCCTTATACAGCCCGATTCCTGTTTTTACCTCGGGGGCGGTATGCATCATGCAAGGCGCGATGCCGGTGCAGGCTTTTGTCTTGTAAATGATATTGTCATAAGCGCAAGGCGGCTTCAGTCAGAAGGACTGGTTTCATCAATCTGGATTATAGATCTGGATGCCCATAAGGGCGATGGCACCGCTGAATTAACCTCAGAGGACCCATCAATTTTGACCCTTTCCATTCACATGGCTTCATCCTGGCCCCTGGATGCGGAAACCCTTTCCCGGGCTGTCCCCGGCCGGGCTCCCCTTATCCCCTCTGATGTGGAGCTTCCCATTTCAAGGGAGGAACAAGGTTCCTATGTGGAACAGCTTGAAGCGGGCCTGAAAAAGCTTGAGGTTTTGTCCAGGAAGAGGTTGCCTGATCTTGCCATTGTGGTTGATGGAGCTGATCCCTATGAAAAGGATGAACTGCCTTCCACTTCAGATCTGCAGTTGTCTTTGGATACCTGTGTCGAGCGAGATCTCCTTGTCTATACCTTTTTAAGAGAACGGCATATACCTTCGGCATGGCTTATGGCAGGAGGCTATGGAGACCGGGCCTGGGAGCCGCCGGCCTCATTTCTTTGGGCTCTGTTTAACGGGGAGGGGCAAGCATGCCCCTCCGTTTTTACCCCTTAATAACCAAGAGGGGCCGGGAGCGGGCCACAGATCGGGCTATACCTGATTGCACAATTGGTCTTACTACCTCATCCACATCCTTGTAGGCTCCGGGGGCTTCCTCCCTGGCTACCCTTTTATCCGCCGCTAAGAGCTTTATGTTATGCCGGGCCATGTCACGGCTGATATCTTCAAACTGGTAACGCCGCACCGCCTCGTTCCGGCTCAGGCGGCGGCCCGCCCCGTGGGCCGTACTGCCAAAGGTTTCATCCATGCTGGCTTCGGTACCGATGAGAATGTAACTGCCCCGCTGCATATCCCCCGGCAGAAGCACGGGCTGTCCAAACTGGGCATAGGGCCCCTCAAGTTCAGGATGCCCCGGCGGAAAGGCCCGGGTACCTCCCTTGCGATGTACGAGAAGCTTCTTGCCCCCATGCAGTTCTTCCTTTGCAATATTGTGGGCCACATCATAGACAAGATCGATGGACCGGTGCTTAAGCAGGTCAGGAAAGACCTCTAAAAACGCAGTCCGTACCTGGTGGGTGATAAGCTGCCGGTTTACCCAGGCATAGTTGGCTGCCCCAGCCATGGCTGAAAAATACTGGCGGCCCTCGCTGCTTGTATAGGGCAGGGCAGCCAGCTCATGGTTATACAGGGGTATCCGGTACTGTTCCATCTTTTTCTTAAACAGATTGATGTAATCGGTTGCTACCTGGTGACCAAGCCCCCGGGAGCCCGTGTGTATCCAAACCACAATATCCCCTTCGCAGAGCCCAAAGGCTGCGGCAGCTTCCGTATCGTAAATGGTTTCGAGATAATCCACCTCAAGGAAGTGGTTCCCCGCCCCCAATGTCCCAAGTTCATCCATCCCCCGTTCTATAGCATATTCGCTCACAAGGCTCGCATCGGCGGCTTTGAGACAGCCCTGGCTTTCCATGGCAAGTCGGTCAGAGGTTAGGCCAAAGCCTTCTTTGATAATCCAGGGGGCTCCCTCGCTAAGGAGCTTTTTCATCTCTGCTTTGCTGAAGGAACGGTGTCCCGTAGAGCCCACCCCGCTCGGGACCAGGGAAAAGAGCTGTCTCCCCAGGTCATCGAGGCGGTCCTCTATGGCTGATCGGGGCAGTCCGGTTCGTAAAAGCCGTACCCCGCAGTTAATATCAAAACCGACGCCGCCGGGAGAAATGACGCCTGAATAGATGTCAAAGGCAGCGACCGCGCCGATGGGGAATCCAAAGCCCTGATGCATATCGGGCATGCCCAGGGCATACCGGTAAATGCCGGGGAGGCTCGCCACATTCATCAGCTGATCTATCGATTGGTCTACTAAAAGCTGTGTAAGCATCCCCTCGGTGGTATAGAGCCTAAGGGGAACCTGCATGGGACCGGTAGGGGGGAGTTCAAATATGAACTCAGCAGATTTTTCCAGGCGATAATTCATGGGATTCCTCCCTGTTAAATGTAATACTAAATGTAATTGAGTCAAATGAGGTTCTTGTGAGTTGGCTCATCATTAAGATACAAAAATAAAAGCCCGTACAGCCAGGTCCATGTGTATAGGGACTAGGACTATACGGGTTTTGAAAGAGCTTTTTGTGCTACGCTGCCTTTTTTACTGTTTTTTCTTTTTTACCCATCATCCTCACCGGCTGATTTAGGAGACTTTGCATCAATATAAAAGCAAAGATAAGGATACCTACAACAATACGGGTCCACCAGGAGCTCAAGGTCCCCTGGAAATTGATGATAGTCTGTATGGTGCCCAGAATCAGGACTCCCATGATGGATCCTCCTATGGAACCTACACCGCCGGTCAGAAGGGTTCCTCCCATGACCACCGCTGCAATAGCATCCATATGCAGATCCTTGCAATGGAGGGCATAACCAGAGAGCATGTAAAAGGTGAATACAATACCAGCAAGTCCTGAGCAGAAGCCGTTCAGGGTATAAATAAGTACCTTTGTCCGATTTACGGGCAAGCCCATGAGAACTGCGGATTGTTCTGAACCACCGATCGCGTAAACGGTGCGGCCAAAGCGGGTAAAGCGCAGGAGCCACCAACCAAAAAGGGCAAATAAAAGGAAAATAAGCACATTGATCGAAATAAAATCACCGGTTGGCAATTCTATAGCTGCCATACTCACATCCCGGTACCATTCATTATCAATATTGATGGTATCTATACTGATAAGGTAACAGGCTCCGCGGGCAAAGAACATGCCTGCCAGGGTAGCGATAAAGGGCTGCACCTTAAAATACTGGATCATTATGCCCTGAAAGGCTCCAATACCAGAGGCTGCAAGGAGCACCAGAGGAATCACCACCGCAGGGGGAACCTCCTTACGAAGCAGGTCCGCGGAGAGCATGGTAACCAGAGCAACGACGGAGCCCATGGAAAGGTCTATTCCTCCAGAAAGGATTACAAAGGTCATGCCAACCGCTGCGATTCCTAAAAAGGCATTATCAATAAATAGATTGATGAACACCTGGATTGATAGGAAATTGGGGTATGCTATGGAGCCTGCGATGTACATCAGAAGAAAAAGACTTACCGTTACAATAAAAGGAAGGTGTTTTTTATCAATCTGTTTCATACAGCACTCCGTATCAATTTGTTTTTATGGTTCAATTGGAACAGGGCTCTGAAATTTTCAGATTGCAGCATGCTTACCAGAAACACCACTATGGATTTTATAACCAGATTCACCTGGGGTGGCACACCGATTGAATAGATAGTGGTGGTCAGGGTTTGAATGATGATGGCCCCAAGAATAGAACCTGCAAGATTGAACTTTCCGCCATTAAGTGATGTTCCACCGATCACCACTGCCAGTATGGCATCCAATTCAAAGAGGTCGCCGGCATTGTTTCCATCGGCACTTTTTACATTGGAACTCACCAATAGCCCCGAAACTCCTGCACAAAAGGCACAGAATGCATAGGACCAGAATACAATCCGCTGTTCCTGAATGCCCGAATAGCGGCTTGCGGTTCTATTAACACCGATAGATTCAAAGAAGAGTCCCAGGGCTGTTCTTCTTGTTGCCAGAATAACCAGTATTAAAACCGCAAGCAGAATGTAAATTGAAAAGGGGATACCAAGCAAGGTTCCATTACCAATGAAATAATAGGGTTTATAATAGATTGTAATAATCTGGCCATTGGTAACGAGCTGGGCAATTCCCCTGCCGGCAACCATAAGGATGAGGGTGGCCACAATCGGTTGTATTCGCAAACGGGAAACCAAAAGCCCATTCCACATACCCAAGAGCAGGGATGCTGCCAGGGCTGCCACAATTGCCACCCCCATCGGTGTTCTGGTTACCAGAATTTGCTGATCCCCCTGAAGTACCAGTTCTCCTCCGATTAGGTACGCTGCTATGGCTCCGGAAATAGCAACCACAGAACCAACTGAAATATCGATACCACCGGTGGAAATGACCAGGGTTAGTCCTATGGCAATAATACCGATATAGGTTGAACGATTTAAAATATCAACCAAAATGCCGGAGAACCGGCCATCCTTCCATTCTATGGTAAAGAAACCCCTTGTTAAAAAGGCGTTTATTAAAAGAAGCAGCACCAGCACCATAAAGGGCCAAAACAACGTAGATTCTTGCAAACGTTTAGTTTTGAATTGCATTTTCGAGCTCCTCCTGGGCAATCAGGCGCATAATGGTATGTTCATTGATATCTTTTCCTTCCACTTCGGCAATTTTTTTCTTGTCCCGGAATATGGCAACCCGGTCGCTGATTGCTGCAACCTCCTCCAGTTCCGATGAAATGAAAAGAATGGATATTCCCTGATTCCGTAATTGAATAATCCGCTGTAAAATTTCTGCCTTCGCAGCCACATCAATACCCCGGGTAGGTTCATCGAGAATTAAAATGGCAGGTTGTGTGGCAAGCCAGCGAGCCAGAAGTACCTTCTGCTGATTGCCTCCCGAAAGGGTTTTAACTGGTTTTTCCATATCGGGGGTTTTAATTCCCAGTTCTTGAATAAATTGATTTGCGATTTCTTCCTGGGTTTTTCGGGGCAGGTACCGCAGAATACCCTGCTTTGCCTGCAGGGCAAGGATAATATTCTCCCGGATAGACAGGTCTCCTATAAGACCTTCGGTCTTTCTATCCTCGGGGCAAAATCCCATACCCATCATAATTGCATCACGCGGGGCCGTAAGGTTGATCTCTATGCCCTTCTGGAACAATCTTCCCTCCAGTGCCCGTTCAGCACCGAATATCAGTTTTGCGGTTTCAGTGCGTCCTGAACCGAGTAATCCTGCCAGTCCCAGAACCTCTCCTTTTTTTAATGTTACAGTGATTGGTTTCAGGTAGCCCGTTCTGCCAAGCCCCTCTGTTTTAAGTAGTTCCTCTGTACCCAATGTTAATTTAATTTCCCGCCGGGTTGAGCTTGCTGCAAGTTCCGCTGGATCCTTACCAACCATCATGCTGATAAGATCCAACTTGGATAAGGCTGAAGCCTCCGAAGTTCCGATGTATTCACCATTCCGTAATACGGTGATACGATCAGATACGGCGTACACCTGGTCAATAAAATGGGTAATAAAAAGAATGGCCATTCCTTCGTTTTTAAGCTTGTGCAATATCTTAAAAAGTCGTTCAACCTCCGCTTCATCCAGACTCGAGGTTGGTTCATCAAGGATTAAAATTTCTGAACTCACGCAGAGGGATCTGGCTATGGCGATCATCTGCTGGATTGCCAGTGAATAGGTGCCCAGGGGTTTTGTGGTATCCAGATCCAGGTCTAATTTTTCTTTAAGCAATGCCCTTGCATCAGTAAAGAGCCGTTTCCATGCAATACCGAATCTATTCCTTGGTTCCCTGCCTAGGAGGAGGTTTTCTGCTACAGTCAGGTTGGGACACAGGTTTACTTCCTGATACACCGTGGCAATACCCAGAGTCTGGGCATGTTCGGGGGACTCAACCTTAATTTTTTCTCCCCGCAATGTAATGTAACCAGAAT
>Ga0208198_1002823_pt1 | contig 12541 bp, 10 predicted proteins | sample AD_JPNTR2_MetaG_FD_184446 | JGI IMG/M metagenome (GOLD analysis project Ga0208198, IMG submission 184446) | Active sludge microbial communities of municipal wastewater-treating anaerobic digesters from Japan - AD_JPNTR2_MetaG (SPAdes) (version 2) | ecosystem: Engineered > Bioreactor > Anaerobic... | reverse complement strand
GAAGGTTTTTTGTGTACACTCTGTAATCATAAAAGGGTTCGCTCTTTTGTGGACTAACTCTTTCTGAAAAAAGAATTTATACCACAAAAGGCGGCCCTTTTTTCATTAAGTGTGTGAGAAATCCGGGCTAGACCCTGCCCTCGATGATGATCACAGGTCGAGCTTTCCGTTAAACTTCATCTCTTTCGTCTTGAACTCCGCTGTGAACTGAGCGGCACCGACGCGGCCCAGGAGTTTCACCTTCTCGCCGGCGATCTGCCCGATTTCCGACCGCGGAAAGATGTAAACCACGGTCCATCCATTATCTTTCAACTCGGCGTGTACTCCCGTGGGCAAGACCGAGCGTTTGTTTCCTACGAAGAGTCTTGCTCCATCACGAAGTCGGTCTCGGATTTGCTCAGATTCCCAATCCTGCTGGTTGCTGCCTAGATCCGGAATGCCTTCCGCGGCGATCAAGTAGTTTTCCTCAGCTAACTCGGATGCCGGCAAGTCTCCGCCTCCAATCAACCGAAACGCCGATTGCACGATTGATGCGCTTTGCCAGCGCACGAGGATCTCAGACAAAGTGGCGACGCCGCCCGGGCCCGTATCGGCCGGACCGCCTCCCCCCGGAATTCCGATGGGCGGTGTTCCAGGTCCTGGCAAGGGACTTGGTGTGGGAAAGTGGCTCCTGTTTCCCCTTTCAACGTAGCGGACCTTTACTTTCTTCGCCCAAGGCGAATCAGTCAGGATGTCGCGGGCATCTTCTTGACTCCATTGATCGGCAGGTTTCCTACGCCAGGCATCCTCCGCCATCAGATTTCCTACAATGGCAGCGCAGCACAGGATTTTCGTCAGAAAAGTAATGCTTGTCATGATCAAAGACCTTTTTATTGTAGAGACGACTAACGAACGATGATGGATCAGAAATGTTTGAGCGAAGTTCTCCTGATGACCACTCGACAGGAGGACTTGGCGCGAGAGGGGAAACACTTAGTGCCCGGACACTGGGCTCGTCCGCCTAATGGAGCGAGCCAATCCCAGGTTATTTTCGCCGGTTTCGTCTTAAAGCGTACAAATCTCCGACACCCACCGGGACTGGACGGCGTTCTCTTCGGTAGCCGGCTTTTTCGCGCGGGTTTTCCAGCATCTTCGCGATTTTATCCCACGTACCAATCGCGCCGCCGTTGCTAAAGGAGGCAATTTTTTGCAGGTAGCAACCCCTTTCGAACTTCTCCCTTTCCATTTGTTCCGCGAGTTCGAAGGGAATGACGCCATCGTCTTCCTTGCTGGGTTTTGTCCCACGCCAATACAGTAATACCCAATAAAGCTTCTCCGCTTCGGCGGCGTTCGGAATTCCCAGCAGTTTTTCGAGCGGCATAAGCCAGCTATCTTGCCTGTTTGCTCGCATCCATACTGAGGAATAGCGCCAGTCTTCGGGACGCTTAACCAACCGGGCTCTTACGGCATTTAACTCGACATAGAAAAGAGTCTCGACCTGGTTGTCGGATTCGGTAGATCGGAAGCGACCTGCCCAGAAAGGCCCTTTTCGTTTGTGGCGTTTGTTGAACCAGCATGCAAAAGTCTGCTGAACATTACGCATGTATTCCGAGACATTAAAGACTCGGCGATTGAAACGCTCCCAGTCTTCCTTGTTCCAGTGACGGTATGGCCGATGTTTCCCCGGGTAGAATTTCTTAGCCAGTTCGAGCAGTTCTTGTTCGCTTAACTGGCGATATGCCTCGAAGCGGATGGTTTCGTGATAGTGGTCGCCCATCAGTTCCAACCCGGCTGGTTCGCAAAAATACAGGTCGGAGTAGTGCTTGATTATGGAGATCAGTTTCTGGGCATTTTCTTCTTCTTGAAGAGGATAGTAGCCTTCTTCCCCAACGACTTGGCCTCGGACATGGTATATCCCTTCTTTGTCCAATTCTATGCCACGCGGCATTCGAGGCATGGTTTTGACCCTCCTCGAGGGGCTGGCTTCAAGTTGCCGCCCTCCGTTAACAAATAACGCTCGAGTCGGAAAATCTACGAAGGTATTTTTGGTGTTTAGCTGATTCTGCGTTGAGGAGTCCTTCCAACGCATCGTCGGAACTCGGGGTCAGTTCGTGGCCGCTCTGGGCTCGGCCAGCACAACACAGCCCTTTCAGGTCAGGGACAGTCCCTCGCCGGATTGCAAGGGACTGTCCCTGTTCGTCCCCTGTTCGTCAAGCCAAGACATTAATCAACCTTGATCAGCATCTTGAGTGCTTGTACAAGAGCGGGGCAGTTAGTTAGGGAGTTAGGGATGTGGAAAAACCTTCTCACCGGCTCGAATCGGGACCGGAAGCCGGTTCTCCGGGGGAGGAATGGGACAGGCGAAGCCGTTGTTGTAAGCACACGATGGATTGTAGGCGCGGTTAAAATCCAGAATCGTGCGGCCAGACTTCACAAACGGGATGTCAAGATATCGCCCCCCGCCGTATGATTCATCCCCGCTTGTTTCGTCGCGAAAAGCAACGAGAAACTCGTCCTCCGGACCGGGGTCAGGCTTGAACACCCAGAGTTGAAGCGTAAAGCTCTGGCCTTCGAGCTGAAAACGGATGTGCCCGTACTTCCAGCCCGCCCTGCGCCAGCCTTGGGTATCCGCCACCGTAATAGCCGTTGGCTGGGCTTCCGGGATGATCTCAGCGTCGACTCGCCATTTCGGATCAATCGGAAAATAAGAAAGCCCTTGGAAATGATCGAAAGCTTTGGCCCTTGGGTCAAATGCTCGAATCACAGGCCCGAGTGTACTCAGGTCATTGAAGTATAAGAAATGTCTTCCCAGCCGATAGAGGTCGCCTTCGCGCAATTGCACCCCGTTCACCGGCGCGCCGCTCTGTTCATTGACGATCTTCCCGTCCACAGGCTTTAACAACCATTGAACCTGGTCGCCGTTCTGAATGCGAAGAACCTCGGCATGGATCGGTCCCACCTCTATATCGGGAATTCTCAAATTCGCTTCGGCGATCGACCCGACAGTCACGCGAGACCCGTCAAGCCTGGTGATTGCCACTACTCCGAGCGGAGATGATTTCTTGTCGAGAAACCTCTTGTCCCTCGCCTTACGAGCGGATTCAACCTCAACGATGTATCCCTTCAAGGACGAAGATGTCTCGATTTGCGCGGCCGACTCCGCGAACCCGAGGACGCAGAATGCGGCGAGTAGAAGACGATGCGCCCGCCTACGCATAAAGGCTAGTATAGGCCTATTCATATAACTTCAAGCAAGCAATCGACCGAAGCTGATCGAACAATTGGCTCAGGACCGGAATCTCTTCATCAAGCATGCGCCAAGGCAGGCAGACAAACAGGAAGCGACGAGAATGCCCGCTTTAGAAACTTCCAGAAGCTCGTTTGTCGGAAAGGCCAGGTTGGCGATAAATAAAGACATAGTAAAGCCTATGCCCGCTAGGCAGCCGGCGCCGAAGAGTTGCCTCCACGCCACTTCTGCACCGAGTTCTGCTAGACCGCTTCGCACCGCCAGCCAAGAAAAGAGCGTGATTCCGACTGGTTTTCCAATGCAGAGTCCCGCGATGATGCCGAGAGCCGCAGTATGCGTGATAGTAAAACCCTGGCTCACGTCAAGGCCGGCGTTTGCTAATGCGAACAAAGGCATGATTAGAAAGGTGGACCACGGCGCGAGGGTATGTTCCAACCGTTGCATGGGAGTCTGAGCCGATTCGGCAACTTCCTCCAAACTCTCAAGGAGGCACTGTTCTTCGTTCGTGTTGGGTCGAAGCCCGCTGCCAACCTGTTTGGCCTCAAGTTCGTTAAGTAGAAAACGACCGTGCATGACGACATCGGTCGTGGGCAGGCTAGTCCGGGCAGGGATGGTTATCGCGAGAAGCACTCCGGCGATCGTGCTGTGAATACCTGAGTTCAGAAAAGCGAGCCAAAGGGCCATTCCAAGCAGAGCGTAGATCAATGGGTGTCGGACACCAAGGAAGTTGCTTGCCAGCAAAAGTAGGAAGATGAGCGCGCCTGCACCCAGGCTCCTCCAATCTATGTTCGAACTGTAGAACAAGGCTATGACCACTACCGCCCCTAAGTCGTCGACTATTGCCAAAGCAGTAACGAAGACTTTCAGGGAAAACGGGACAGCTTGTCCGAGAAGTGTCAGCACGCCGAGGGTGAAGGCGATATCGGTCGCCATCGGAATTCCCCAACCGGGTTGCCCTGGCCCTCCGATGTTCAAGCTGAGATAAATGGCAGCCGGAACAAGCATTCCTCCGAGGGCGGCGGCTGCTGGGAGAGCAGCTTTCTTGACAGATGAAAGCTCTCCGATGATGAGTTCACGCTTGATCTCCAAGCCCACCACAAAGAAGAACACCACCATCAATGCGTCGTTGATCCAGTGGCTGAGTGATTTCGAGAGTTCGAGATCTGCATACGTGAACGAGATGGGTGTCTCAAAGAACCGGCGATAACTTTCACCTGCCAAGTTGGCCCAAAGAAGTGCCGCAATGGCAGCTCCCAGCAACAATATCCCACCGCTTGCCTGTGCGGAAGTAAATCTCAGGAAGGGGTCCAGCAGGGTATCGATCGGCCTGCGAGCCTTTTCAGGGATTTTACGAGGTTCCGAGTGATAAGCCAAAGCCTGGCTTCTCTCCTAATCAATACGCGTTTCGCTTCATCCTTGACCCTTGGATGTAGACGTCGGTACTCCACCTTCCTGCGCCGTGTGCCATAAAATAAAGAAAGGCAAACAGGTAGAGAAGCGCAAGCTCTCCTCCGTTCTGAATCGGAAAGGGCGCCTGACCGGCGTGTGCGATTAGGTAAGCGGCCGCCATTTCCAAGGCGCAGATCAAGGCAACGATTCTTGTGAACAGGCCTAAGGCAATCGCGAGCCCGCCCACAAACTCGATGATCCCCGCCAAGCCCATCTGGCTGGCCAGCTCAACTTTTTGGCCTCCAAACCAACCGAATAGCTTCTGAGCCCCGTGAAACCAGAAGAGAAGTCCGAACGCAAATCTCATGAGGGTGTAAAGTGGTGTAGCTAATTGACTCAAACTTTGCAGTGTCATCGAGATCTCTCCTTGAGGGATAGTGTTTCTCCTGACGCCAGCGGATGAATCTAACTTTTGTTGAATGAATCTAACGTCTAATAATGCAATAAAAAGCGGGAAAGAACAAACTTCGGGCAGGCGGTTCGCCGGTTCTAAGCGAGGTGGTGACGCGATTCGGCGGAAGGTTCCGGCCGGATGATCTTTTTATGTAGCTGTAGCTGTTTGATGCTACTCGGCCGAGGAGATAAGATGCGATGCAGGAAGCAAATAAGGAGGAAAGGCTATGGCGAGCTCTGTTATTCCGGAGAAATATCTTGATCTGTTCCAAAAGCCTTGCTTTGCCAGCCTGGCGACTCTGATGCCGGATGGGCGACCCCAAGTAACGCCTGTCTGGTGCGATTACGACGGGACCTACGTCCTCGTGAATTCGGCCAAAGGACGACAGAAGGACCGCAATATGCGCCGGGACAAGCGCGTGGCGCTCGCAATTATGGATCCGCAGAATCCGTATCGTTATGTGGAGGTCAGAGGCACGGTCGAGGAGATCACCGAGGAGGGTGCCCGGGATCACATCGACAAAATGGCTCAAAAGTATCTTGGGCTAGAGAAGTATCCCCACTCGCAACCCGGCGAAATTCGGGTTTTATACAAAATCCGCCCAGAAAAGACGAGCTCCATGGGATAGATATTAAATCGTGTCCTCTGGTTTTGCGCAGCTTCCATCCGAAGCGGCTTCTGTATCCCAGCTTTCAAACCGAGCAGATGAAGAGTAGTACCGCCTCATCTCGGCGGCCACGCCGTCGAGGTCCGGAAAGAGGCGACGTTCGTCAATGGCGCACAAGTCCAGCTGATCTCGTATCAGGTCTACCTTGTTGGCAGGGATGACAAACCGGCGTAACGCCGATTGTAAGCCGTGGTCGCATAGAATCTGATCGAAGGATTTCGTTTTGTCTGAACACAGGGTGAACGTGGCGGATTGAGCCACAATTCGAGCGTCGAGAGCTGGCGGTTCGAGCATGCACGCAAACGCAGTCTCGTCGGTGCGGGGAGCGTTAAACAGGTCCCAGGGGGAGGAGATCCCTTTTTCGTTCAGAACTCGGTCAAGGTCTTGGACCAAAAATGCTATCGGCCGCAAATTGAAGTGTTCATGCAGTTGCTTCCAGTTCAACTTCCAAATGACTCTATCCCCTTTGACGTTGCTTCCCAAGGTGGCGAAGTTGGCCGCCACTAAAGGCGAGTACGTCCAGTCGAGAAGGCGGGTCGGCAAACCATGGTGCTGTGCAATAATGAGCAGCTCCCAATCGTTGGCGTACGGCTGCTGAAGATAAGGCCGCGAGTAGCGGATAAAGTTCCTCAGGATGTGTTCTTCCAGATGCGCTTTGGTATGGGGCGGGGAGAGGCCGCCGAGTTTATCAAGACTGGTTAGAAGCGGGCGCGTGGCGTCGGAATCACCCCGGTAGACCGAGTAATCCCTGCGGCGCCCGCTGTTCGGGTCGATTTCAGTCGGCGTTACCAGATCGAGAAATTGCCCCAGTGTCTGAATGGGTGTTTCCTGAAAGCAGTCGAAAGGCATTCAGCAAGTCCCCATTGGACGTTCTGACGCTGAGCGAGGTTGTCTGTGGCGATCAGTCTCTCGGTCGCGGTAAGTGGGCGACCTGACTGGCCTTCGCGGTCAACGCTTTTCTCAGCGGTACCTTGCTATCCTTACCTCGCCCAAAGAACTCGGTCAGTTCCATCAGTTCAGCCGCTAACTGATCATTTAACATCCCGGGTTTCAGGCGCCATTCCCAGTTGCCCGAAGCGACCCCGGGAATGTTCATACGCGCATCTGGACCCAGGCAAAGCAGATCTTGCACGGGTACTATAACCGTATCGGCCACTGAAGAAAACGCTAAACGCACCAAGTCGCGGCAAGGGTTCTGAAAGGGATGGCCGAGATAGCAGGAGATCACCTCTCTCTCGAGCGCATTCAGCCCTTCGAACCAGCCGACTGTCGTGTCATTGTCATGAGTACCGGTGTACACGACACAGTTCCTGACATGGTTATGAGGAAGGTAAGGATTGGCGGCGCTGTCGCTAAAGGCGAACTGGAGCACCTTCATGCCAGGTAGCCCGAACTGGTCCCGCAATTCCTCAACCTCCGGAGTAATGACGCCCAAATCTTCGGCGATGAAGGGCAGCTGGCCAACCGCGTCCTTGAGGGCGAGGAGGAGTTTTTCTCCAGGCCCTTTAACCCACCGGCCGTTCTTCGCCGTTTTCTCGTCCGCCGGGACTTCCCAGTAGGCTTCAAACCCCCGAAAATGATCCAGCCTGACAACGTCGACCAGATTGAGAGTTGTCTTAACCCGATTAATCCACCAGCGATAACCTTCTTGAGCCATCCGATCCCATCGGAAAAGCGGATTCCCCCAGAGTTGGCCGGTCTGACTGAAGTAGTCGGGCGGGACGCCTGCCAGGAAGGTCGGCCGCCGGTCCTCATCGAGGAAGAAGAGGTCGGGGTGCGACCAGACGTCGGCCCCGTCATAGGCCACGAATATCGGCATATCCCCGACAATTCGGATACCCTTTTTGTTGGCGTAGGCTTTAAGTTTTTTCCATTGTGAGAAGAAGAGGAATTGGAAGAACTTGTGCGCCTCGACTTGGTCGCGTAGTTGTTGTTTCCACCGTTGAAGAGCAGCTGGTTCTCTTAAGACTGCGCCCCGCTCCCACCTGTCCCAGGCAGCGCCTTGGTGATGATCCTTGAGGGCTGCATATAATGCAAAATCTTCCAGCCACTCTTCTTCCGCCGTCGCGAAAGTCGCGAACTGGAGACGCAGCGGATGATCGGGATCGTTCTTAAAGCGATCATAAGCCCGATCCAGACACCATCGCTTGAACCTTTCCACGGCCGCGTAATTCACTCTGCCTTCTGTCAGCTGATCGACGGAGGGTGCCTTGCCGATCTCCTCTTCTCGAAGAAGTCCCTGCTCCAGCAGTTCATCAGGACTGATCAGCAAAGGATTTCCGGCAAAAGATGAGAGGCACTGATACGGAGAATTGCCAAGCCCCGTCGGGCCCAGCGGCAGTAGCTGCCAAATTCGCTGTCCCGCCCGCTCCAAGAAGTCGACAAAGTCAAAAGCTTGGCGACCGAGATCACCAATTCCCCACTTTCCCGGTAACGAGGTGGGGTGAAGAAGCAGTCCGCTTGATCGTGGATTCATAAATGTCTTCGGGAGAGTACAAGAAGGATCACGCAAATTCTAGCACAGGGGAGGGGCGCCCCCAACGAGACGTGAAGACGAGACGTGATGACACGAGACGTGAAGACGCGCGGATAGGAAGACCATGCCTGGTTTCGCCCTCTCTGCGTCATGCCGGAGTCATGAAATAGACGCCTGCGGTGAAAGGCGAGGGACTGTCCCCGAAAGGTTGCCCCCGAAAGGTTGCCGCCACGAGGTGCCAAGGACTCCCTAAAAGTCAGGGACTGTCCCCAAAGGTTGCCAGGGACTGTCCCTAAGAGATATTCCTAAGAGCCGTTGCGGCAAAAGGCGAGGGACTGTCCCCAAAGGCCCCAAAGGGCTGGCAGGGATTGCCAGGGGTTGCCAGGGACTGTCCCTATGAGGGGCCCTATGAGGGGGCGCCTGCTTCTCGATTGGCCCTGGCGGACGTGCTTGCTATTATCTGATTTCATAACCATGAAGAGAGCTTCCGCTCCACAGACAAGTCAAGAGAAGCTGACAGGCCTCGTCGAGCGGGTGACGTTCTTCAACGAAGAGAGCGGATTTTGCGTCCTGAAAGTTCAGTCAAAGATGCGGGCTGCGCTTGCAACCGTTGTGGGCTCTGTGCCTTCAATCACCCCAGGTGAGTGGATCGAGGCGGACGGGCGGTGGGTCCAAGACCGCGATCACGGTCTGCAATTCCGCGCGAACACCATCAGGACTTCTACTCCCAGCACCGAAGACGGAATAAGGCGGTACCTGGGAAGCGGACTTATAAAGGGGATCGGGCCCGTTCTGGCCGAGCGTCTGGTTAACGAGTTCGGCACCCGGGTCTTCTCAGTCATCGAAGAGGCGCCCAGAGCGCTGGAGCGTGTCGAGGGAATCGGGCCAGCCAAGCGCGCGAGAATCAAAAGCGCTTGGGAGGAAGCGAAGCATATCCACAAAATCATGGTATTCCTCCACTCGCACGGTGTGAGCACGAGTCGTGCCGTACGAATTCATAGAACCTACGGTGACAAGGCCATCGAAATACTGATGGAGGACCCGTACGCCCTGGCCCGAGATATTCATGGTATCGGTTTTCGAAGCGCCGACCAGATTGCGAGGCGGCTCGGGATACCAGCCGATTCGGTCAAGCGCGCGTCCGCCGGCCTGAGTCACGTGCTGCTTGAAGCGGCAAATGATGGCCATTGTGGCCTCCCGCTGCATCTCCTTACACAAGAAGCCGTAAGACTGCTTGAGGTTCCCGAGGCCGTCATTGCAGAGGGCTTGGCCGAGCAGCTGCGAGAAGGGCGAATCATTATCGATGAGATCGATGCCGAAAAGACGGCTTTCCTTCCTCATCTTCACGCTGCAGAACGAGAGATTGCGAGTCGTCTGGCACGGATGTTGTCGGCCCGCGTTAACTACCCGCCCGTTAATTCCTTAAGAGCAATTGAATGGTACAGGGAAAGAACGGGCGTGGAGCTTGCGTCTAGCCAGAAGGAGGCGCTTAAGGTCGTCCTTGACAGCCGGGTCGCTGTTATTACGGGGGGACCTGGAGTCGGCAAGACGACTCTAATCCGGGCTGTTCTGGAGATCCTCACCGCCAAGAATGTTCGATGTCTCCTTTGCGCCCCCACAGGCCGTGCCGCTAAACGGCTGTCGGAAGCTACCGGTCGAGAGGCGAAGACGATACATCGCCTTCTTGAAGCACAAGCGGCAGGGCGTTTCGGCCGCAACGAACGAAACCCCCTGGAATGTGACCTTCTGGTGGTAGATGAGATGTCCATGGTCGATGTCCCTCTGATGGCGGCACTGTTGCGCGGCTGCCCCCCGCGTGCAGGATTGATCCTCGTCGGCGACGTGGACCAGCTGCCGTCCGTCGGCCCTGGGAATGTGTTGAGCGACTTGATCAACAGTGGAATCGTCCCCGTAGTGAGACTGACCGAAGTGTTTCGGCAGGCTGCCGGAAGCGATATCGTAAAGGCGGCCCATGCGATCAGACAAGGAGTCTTCCGGATTCCAGACAAGACGGAGGACGCCTCAGATTTCTACTTTTTAGAGCGAAACGAGCCGGAAGCCATTCTCGCCACCCTGTCTGAACTAGTCCAAAAACGAATCCCGTCTCATCTGCGGCTTAGCCCGACATACGACGTTCAAGTGTTGTGTCCGATGAACCGCGGACTGCTGGGAGTTCGAGCGCTTAACGCGCGCCTTCAGGAGCTGTTGAATCCTCCTCGATCCGGGGAGGTGACTGTAGATCGCTTTGGTTTTCGCTTTGGAAAGAGAGACAAAGTCATCCAGACGGAAAATAACTACGAGAAAGAAGTGTTCAACGGCGATATTGGTTTTGTGGAGAGAATTGACCCGGTCCAGCACGAAATAACCGTCAACTTTGATGGTCGGTTCATTACTTATGATTTTGACGAACTCGATCAGTTGGCGCTTGCATACGCAATCACCATCCACAAATCGCAGGGCTCGGAATTCCCAGCCGTGGTTATCCCAATGGCCATGGAACAGTATGTTCTTCTTCAGCGGAACCTCGCCTACACTGGAATAACGCGCGGGCGAAAAATGGTTGTTATCGTGGGCCAGAAGAAGGCGCTGGCCATGGCCATCCGAAATACCCGCGTCGCCAGGAGGTTTTCCGGATTATTACGAAGGTTGAAGGACTTACAACTTCACGAGCGGTGATTGTTGCCAGCAATGCCAGGCGCCTCAATAAGATAGACTGTCCCCCTGGTCCTCTCACAGTCTCCGAGGTTGTTTGTTACCAGGCGTCAGAGGAGAATCCAACCGATCCAGGGGATCAATAGGGTCGCTGGCGGGATCCTCAAAAGATCGGAGAATCCGATAAAGCGTGTCACGTTGCGCCGGCGTAGAACCTGAGGTGCGAATAGCGGTCCGCAGGTCACAAGGCCGCATCATTTGGCCATTATTGGCTCCGGCAGATGCAGCTATCGATTCGTTAATGAGCGTCCCTCCCAAATCGTTTGCCCCAACACGCAAGCACAGCGTAGCAATTTCCAAGCCCTCTTTTACCCAGGAAGTCTGAATATTCGGGATATCCTTCCAAAGCGCTAAGCGAGCAATCGCGTGCATTTTCAGTACATCGAGCGTCTGAACCGAGCGGATTAATGGGTTTCGCCTCCGGGCTTGTCGAGAAGAGGCGATAAAGCTCAGAGGGACAAACTCGGTGAAGCCGTGAGAACGCCGCTGCTGATCCCGGATTTGAATCAAGTGAAGAGCTCGCTCCCGATGGCTCTCGATGTGACCGTACATTATGGTCGCCGTAGTCGGAAGTCCTAGGGAGTGAGCGGTCTGTATGACTTCTAGCCATTTGGCGGTAGTGATGCGTTTTGGCGAAATCGCCGAGCGTATCGGATCGACCAGAATTTCCGCTGAAGTACCGGGAAGACTGTCGAGACCCGAGGCCTTGAGTTCGATTAGATAGTCCCTAATCGACTGGCCGGCTTTTTCCGACCAGTAAACCTCTTCCTGCGGTGAGCAGGCATGAATATGAATATCGGGCGCGGCGTCGCGGATCGCGTGGAGAAGCCGCGGGTAGAAGGACGAGTCAAGGTCGGGAGACAAACCCGCCTGCACGCAGACTTCAGTTGCGCCTAAGTCTCGTGCTTCCAGGGCGAGTCGGGCGATCTCCGGTGCAGACATCAAGAATGCCTCCGGGCTGGAGCGCGGCCGATTATATGCGCAGAAGCGACAAGCGTTGTAACAGACATTGGTAAAGTTGATGTTCCGATTGACAACGTATGTGGCGGCGCGGTCGTGGACCCGAGTCTTCAGAAGATTCGCGGTGGCGAAAAGGGCACAGACTTCAAGATCGTTGAGACCGAAAAGGTGCGTTAAGTCGTCTGCATCCAAGTCTTGTCCTGCCAATGCTTTATCTAGGACAGTCGCAGTAGCTGAGGGAAGTGAGCGCAGCTTTGTTTCCAGAACGTCGACGTCGAGGCCGCACCAGGCGCAGGGATCAGGCACTGAGCACTCCTTCGTACACATACCCCTCCGAATCTGCATCCTGGTTTAATTTTTCATAAATGCATCTGGAAAGGAACCGTGACTTGCGGCGAATGAATTCGGGATACACCGGAAATCGACGACGGAGGATGAAACCGTGCTGTTCGGTCTTTTCCTTCAATTCTGTCACTGCGGGCCAGCGCGACTCCCTATTGACGAAATCGGGTGTCAGAGGGGATATGCCACCCCAGTCGTTGATTCCCGCCGCGAGACAGCGCCCGAACGCTCCTGATCCGCCGGGAACCAGATTAGGGGCTACTTGGATGTTCATTTCTGGACCAAGCAGAAGTCGTGCGGCCGCGCATGTCCAAA
>Ga0208198_1002817_pt1 | contig 12554 bp, 9 predicted proteins | sample AD_JPNTR2_MetaG_FD_184446 | JGI IMG/M metagenome (GOLD analysis project Ga0208198, IMG submission 184446) | Active sludge microbial communities of municipal wastewater-treating anaerobic digesters from Japan - AD_JPNTR2_MetaG (SPAdes) (version 2) | ecosystem: Engineered > Bioreactor > Anaerobic >... | reverse complement strand
TCAGCCAGCGATAAAACGCGCGGTTGCCCACCCCTTTGAGCGCAAACAACAAGGCGAGCGTGACAACCTCGCTTGGATACAACTTGGCCTGACTATGCTTGGGCACATCGGCCAGTACATCATCGACACGACAAAACAGCTCCGTGATAAAATCAATGGTGGTCATGAGATCCTCCTTTGCGCCAAGTCGGTCTACCTATAGCATAGGAGCATCCCGTACTTTTACAAACTAGCACCAAAGGTTATTATCGCTGACGTTTGTATGATTTACGATAGATCAGTATTAATATTGTGTTAGAATGGCTGAATAGTTACACGCAAACTTCAGTTTGCTCTCAGGCTGTTATTTTTCGGGGGCACGCCGCAGCGGCAGGTCCATTCTGACGCCCTCCTCTCCCAAAGGCAGGCTGGGGCAGGCACAACGCTGCGTCGCGTCCTCACTGCTGGCAAGCTGCCTCAATTGTGCTACACTAACACGGCGTCACGCTGCGACATCTGAGGATCATTTCGTGGAGGTTTTCGATGGCTGAAGTTGGGAAGAACATGCTGCTGCTGCTCGGCGGCGTCTACCACGATTTCGAGGGTTTCCGCGAGATCATGGTCCCTTTCTTTCAACAGCAGGGCTACAACGTCCGCGCCACCTATGATTTCGACACCCTCGTCGAGCCGACCCTCGCGGAGGTAGAGGTGATCGTGCTCAACACCTGTCTGGGCGGACCCCGGCCCCAAGGCCCCTGGGCCGCCGATCTCAACACTGCCCAGACGGCAAGCCTCGTGGCTTGGGTGCAGGCGGGAGGGGGGCTCCTGGGCCTGCACGCGGCCACCGTCATCGGCGAGGGGAGCCAACGACTGCGACGGCTCCTGGGCGGCTACTTCGTCGAGCATCCCCCAGAGGCAGAATTCACGGTGATGCCCCTGTACCGCGAGCATCCCATCACCCAGGGGATTGACGCTTTCGTCGTCCAGGACGAGCTCTTTATCAATGCCTACGAAAGTGACGTGGAAATCCACATGGCGGCCTCCCATCGCGGCGTCTGCCATCCGCTGGTGTGGACGCGGCGCGAGGAGGCCGGCCGGGTCGCCTATGTCGCGTTGGGGCACAGCGAGAAGGTGTGGCTGTTGCCGGCCTACCGCAAGCTGATGGCCCAGGCGCTGACCTGGCTCACGGCGGCGCCTTCCAGGGCGGGGAAATAGGGGCGGGTTCACGTGTGCATGGCGGCAGCGCCGTCATGCCGCGAAACCGCAGGATTCCCGCACCACCAGCTCGGTCCCCATGAGCACCTGACGGGGCGGATGCGTCCCATTCTGGATGAGATCGAGCAGGAGCTCTACGGCGCGGATTCCAAAACGCCGAATGGGTTGGCGGATCGTAGTGAGCGTCGGTGAGACCAGCAAGGCGGGAGGCAAATCGTCGTAGCCCACCACGGCGATGTCACGCGGCACCTGCAGGCCGCTGTGCTGAATCGCGCGCAGGGCGCCGACGGCCATCACGTCTGAAGCGGCGAAAACAGCATCGGGGTGATGCGGCAGCAGCTGTTGCATCCCCAGATAAGCGCTGTTTTCAGTGAAATCCCCTTCGACGATCAAAGCGGGATCCACGGGCAGGCCCATCGCGGCGAGCGCCTGTTCGTAACCCTGCAGGCGATCCGCCCCCACGGCGGTGTGCCGTCCTCCCGTGATCGTCGCCACGCGGCGCCGTCCCAGCTCCAGCAAATGCATCACCGCCGTGTACGCCCCGTGAACGTTGTCCACGTCAATGTAGCTCACCTTGTCGGTGATGCTCGGACGTCCGGCGACGACCAACGGCAGGCCGCTTTCCGCCAACGCACCGATAAGACTGTCTTCCCGCTGCCCCACCTGCACGATGAGACCGTCCAGAAACCCGCGCGAGGTGATTTTGGGCAAGAGCTTCGACTCGTCGGCGAAAGTCTGCACGAGGAAGAGCGACAGCGTGTACTCGTATTGATTGCACGCCTCAGCGATCCCCTGGGTGAGGCGGGGGAAATAGGGGTCGGAGAAGAAGGCATGGACGCTCTGGGGCACCACCAGGCCGATCATGCGCGATTCCTGGAAGGCCAGGGAGCGGGCGAGGAGGTTGGGGCGGTAATTCGTCTCCTCAATCACCCGCAACACCCGCTCGCGCAACTCAGGTCGGACATGAGGGCGATCATTCAGCACTCGGGAAGCGGTCGTGCGCGAGACTCCCGCGAGCCTGGCAATCTCATCAAGGGTCAATGGCGGCATCGTTTCAGCTCCGCGGCTCGAAGTACCACAGACAGGGCTTACGCAGCGCTCTAAATCGCTGCGGGCGCAAGATGGGAGTCATGTGAAATCCAACACTCGCCCAGGCCCCGATTGGAAACGCTCCCAAATTCACTATACTTGATTTTGAAAAGGGTGTCAAGCAATTTACGACCGATAATGTGAGAACGTGCGAACGTGCGAACGTAAATGACTCGCTGATTCGTTGATTCGCTGACTCGCTTTTTCGCCTTTTCGCTTTTTCGCCTTTTCGCTTTTTCGCTGATTCGCCGATTCGCCTATTTTCCGGGGAGATCACTTACGCATCACGCATTACGCATTACGCATTTTTGAGGAGACCCATCATGCATGAAGAATCCATCGTCGAAGTGATCCGGCGGCGCTATTCCTGCCGCAGCTACGAGAAGACCCCCATCCCGCCAGAGACGCGAGCACAGCTGGCGGAGTTCTGCGCGGCGCAGACGCACGGGCCGTTCGGCGCGCCGGCGCGCTTCCTGCTCATCAGCGCGACGGAGGAAGATCGCACCGCGCTCAGAGGTTTGGGAACCTACGGCTTCATCAAAAATCCCACCGCCTTCATCCCCGGCGCGGTGACGCGGGGGCCGCACGACCTGGAGGACTTCGGCTATCTGCTGGAGCTCATCGTGTTGCGCGCGACGGCGCTGGGATTGGGGACCTGCTGGCTCGGCGGCAGTTTCACCCGCAGCAGTTTCGCCCGCGCCCTCGCCCTCCGTGAGGAGGAAGTGCTGCCGGCGGTCGTCGCTGCGGGCCTGCCGGGCGAGCGTCCCCGCCTCGTGGATCGGGTCATCCAACGCGGCGCCGGATCGGAACATCGCCTTCCGTGGGGCCAGCTCTTCTTCGAGGGGGAGTTTGGCACGCCCCTGACGCCGACGCAGGCCGGCCCCTATGCCGAAGCGCTCGAAATGGTGCGACTTGGACCTTCCGCCTCCAACCGGCAACCGTGGCGCGTGCTGAAGGGGGACGGCGCGTGGCACTTCTATCTCCAGCACAACCCCGGCTACAGGAAACAGATGCAGATGGTGACGGCGGTTGATCTGCAACGGGTGGACATCGGCATCGCGATGAGCCACTTCACGCTCACCGTCGAGGCGGCGGGACTACACGGCACCTGGGAAACACGTCCCGCCCCCGCCCCGCCCGATCCCGACATCGAATACATCGGCAGCTGGGTTCAGGCGCCTTAGGCCGATTCCCCCCAAACCACAGGAATTCAGCCGTGCGCACGTTCGCCCTCTCAGGGCAAACGGCTGAAACTGACTTCCGGGAACTCCGCGGGAGGGCCTTCCAGCAACGGCGAGGGCTTCCCCTTGAGGGTGGCATCGAAAAACGCCAGCAGATAGGCGCGGTTGATGGCCAGCGCCTGCCGTCCGGGGAGCGGACCGCGCACGCCCAACACCCGGCTCAACGGCGAGAAGATCGCTACGAGCGTGAAGTCATAATGCACGCTGCCGGCAATGTCCACCCAATAGGCCGGCCCGGCGAGCCCGTGGTAAAAGTCCTCCAGCAAAGCGCGGTTGGGACCGGCGAGCCACTGTTCACTGTTGAGGAAAAGGGCCGGCGGAAGCTGTCCCGCCGCGAGGAGCGCCGCATCCACCGGCTCAATCCACACATCCATGCCCAGGACCGCCTTGCAGCGCGCGTCCCCGGCACAGACCGCCATCACGGCCCCGCCGCCGGTCGAATGCCCGAAAAGACCAATCCGCTCGAGGTCGAACATGCCGGCAAGGGGACCGCCGGCATCCAGCTGCGGTAGTTGATCCAGGATGAAACGCACGTCGGCGACGTACGTCGCCATGAGCGCCCGCGAGCTCGCCGTGAATTCGTCCTCGCCGCGTTCGCCGCGTAGCGCCTCAGGATTGTTCTCCGCCACGCGCCCGTCAGGATAGACGGAACGGAGCGCACTGTAGGCGTGATCGGCGCTGATGACGACGTATCCCTGCGCGGCGAGGGCCTCCAGCTGGTCCTGATTGACGTTGCGGAAGCCACCCCATCCGTGGACGTAGAGGATCACCGGATAAGGCGCGTCCGTTTGCACGGCAGGGAGATTGGCATAGGTATGCGTCTGCACGAGTGCGAGCTGATCCAACAGGAAGACTGGCATTTTACCCCACCGCGCGAGGGCGCGCGCCATCGGGACGCCCTCCACGAGCCAGCGCTCGGCCCGCACGCCCGTCTGCGGCTCGGCGGGATACCACACCTGCACCAGCAGCTCGCGATGGCCAGAAGGTGCTGCGCCGTAAGTCTCCGAGCGGGAGGAATCTACCCAGTGATAGGTCGTCGTCCCGATACGATAGGGTCCCTCCGGCTGCGGGAGGCGGGGAACGGGGAGCAACGCCAGCAACGCCGCGCCAAGGGCCAGCACGAGCAGCGCCGCAATGAGGCTCCCCTTGCGCCAGGGAGCCGGCGCAGGCGCGCGGCGGCGCGAAAACGCCTGGGGCAGAAACAGCGCGCCGACCAACGCATAGAGCGGCAACATCTGCCAGCGGTAGCCCTCCCCAAGCACCTGCGCCACGGTCAACAACACCGTAATCCGGGCGGCGTCAGCGCGCCGATAGCCCCGGATGCCGCGATGCCATTCGGCGAGCAACGCCGTTCCCATTACCACGACGAGCAAAATCTCAAATAGCCGCATGGGCACCTCCCACGAAGGGTGAACTAAGCGCGATAAGTTACCGAAAGAGTGTAGCACCGTTGACAATTTGCGCGAGTGCGGCTATAACGATCCTGGATCCGGGGCGACCTCGACCCCATTACAGGAGCACCCATGAGCACAAACTGGTTGGATTTTGGCGCAGGGATTTACGCCCTTCTGGGCGGCTCGAACATTGGCGTGATCATCAACGAAGGTCGCGCCGTGATGGTAGACGCCGGGCTGGATCGCAGCGTCTCCAGGAAAGCGCTACGGGAAATCGAGGCGCTGCACGCACGTCTGGAGGCGCTCGTGCTCACGCACGGGCACGCCGATCACTTCGGAGGGGCGGGCTGGCTGGCCGAGCGAGGCGTCCCCGTGTACGCCCCGCCGCTGGAGGGCGCCATTGTCGCGCAGCCCCTGCTGGAGCCTCTGTTTCTCTACGGCGGCGCTGCGCCCATCGCCGAACTGCGGGGGAAATTCACCCTCGCCCAGGAAAGCGTGCGCCGCGTCGAGCCGCTGATCCCCGGCCCGCTAACCCTCGCCGGCCTGCCGCTGACGCTTGTCCCTCTCCGCGGGCACGCCCCGGAGCAATTAGGCGTGGCTTACGGCGAGACCTGCTACTGTGGGGACGTCGTCTTTCCGGTGGAGACCCTGACGCGCCATCCCATCCTCTTCTGCGCCGATCTCGACGCCTGGCTGGAGACGCTCGCCGGGCTGCCCGCGCTGCCCTACACGCGCTTCATCCCCGGTCACGGCGAGCCGGTAGCGGAGATCGCGCCGCTCGCAGCGCTGAACGCCGCTCGCCTGCAAGAAATCCGCACGCTGACGTGGGAGGCGCTGACGGAACCGCGCGAATCCTCCGAGGTGCTGCGCATCGTCGCCGCGGCCTACGACGTCACCTTCGCCGCGCCGCAGTTCTACCTGCTCGCGCTCACCACCCTCCATGCGGCGTTGACCTCCCTGCAGCGGGCCGGCGCCGCCGTCGTGGAAATGGACGCGAACCGGATGCTGTGGCGGAGAACCTGACCGCGACGGGCAACTTCGGCGCCGAAGGGCGCGCAACGGTCATGCCGCGCGCGCCCTGGCCGCGCCGTTGCCCTCACCTGTGGGGGAAGAATCCTGGGGCACGCCTCAACAGGAGGCTCGCTTGCGGCTAGATCGTCCACTCATCGTGGATGATGCCGACGAGCACCCAACGCCCCTCGAATTCCTGGAACACCAACCGCAGGCTTGCCCAATCCAGGCCGCCATATTGGGGATCAAAGCCGGGGAAATGGTATTCGACGACCATCGCGCCGGGGTAATACTCCTGGCTGTTATCTATGCTATTGCCCATGCCGAGGCGCTCGTTCACACTGACAGCGACGGCCGTCGTATAATCGTGGTCGAAAACGAATTTCTGATAGTAGGCGGCAAAAGTCAGTTGAATCGGCTCGCCGCTGCCGTCGTAGACTCCCCACTCATACAGGGTGGGGTCGGCGAATAGCCCCTGGAGCTGGGCGGGGGTGAAAACCAGGTCCTCGTCGCGGACAAAAGCGTAGGGGGAGAAGCGCACGCCCTGCGTCGGATGCGCCAGCGCGGCGACCGTGGCGAGATCCTGCGCCTTGAGCGCGGCCAGGACCTGTGCTCCCAGGGCGGACACGGCCTCCTCTGGAGAAAGCGGAGGCAGCGTCGGCAGCACCGTCGCTGTCGGCGCGGCCTCGGTCGCGGGAACCGTGGGCGGTTCAACCGTATTGCAGGCGGAAAAGACCACCGTGAGTCCAACCAACACCAAAATCATCAGCCACTTGACGTAGGGGACATACTTGTCCAGGAAATTCATCTGTGCCTCTTCAACTGCGGGATGCAAATCAGTATAGACAGAACGTCAAGTCTGTCAATGAAGGGCAGGGACACTTCGCACCGGCGGCGAATCGCTTTCGGAGATATGGGACGCAGAGGAACGCAGATTCACGCAGATTTTAAAGTTTGCATCCCCATGCCGGTCGGCACATGGAAACGTGCGAACGTGGAAACGTGAGCACGGATTCTATTTTCGAAGGGAGAAATGGAGAAATAATGAAGCCTCAGACGATTCTCAGCCTTCTCGTGGGGATGGGACTGTTGATCACGCTGGCGCCGGCAAGCGCCTCGTGGGGAGCCGCCGCGACGACGACGTACACCTTCGGCGCGCCCGAGCTGGCGCTGACGCGCCCTCACGCCATCGGCATCGCCGGATGGCTGCCCGATGGCCGGTTACGGCTCACCCTGAACACCGGCCTCCAATCGCAGGCGGCGTATTTCACGCCGGCGACGAGAGAGCTCACTTCCGCCGGGGAGCGCACCGCGTGGGGGAAATCGTTCCTGGAGGCGCAAGGGAGCCCCAACGGACGCCTCCGCGCCGCGATTCTCACGCCGGGGTCGCAGGCAGGCGCCCCCCTCCTCAGCAGCCACCTGCAGCTGTTTGACGCTCTCACGGGGCAACAGCGGCGCTGGGAAGGGGCGCCCCGCTTCGTTACTGACCTCGCCTGGGCGCCCAATAGCCGGTGGCTCGCCGTGCTGGCCGTCGCCGACATCACGGCAGAGGGCGCAGAGCGCGCGCAGCTCTACCTCGTGGACGCCCTCACTGGCGAGGCCCGCCTGGCGCGAGAGGAGCTCTTCGGCGGGGGGGTGTGGGGAGAGCAGCTCGCCTGGTCCCCCGACGGGAAGCAGCTCGCCGTCGCCTGCCCCACCGCGGAAGAAGGGCGAGTGTGCCTCCTGCCGGTGAGCGTCAGCGCGGAGCCGCCGGCGCTGACGCCATTCCTCACCGGAGCGGAGCCGGCCCCGGAACCGTCAACGCTCCCTCCCCTCCGCGCCACGGCGCCCTACACGCCGCCGACTGAAATCACCCTATCCGTGTACCAGCTCACCCTTGGCGGGGCGCGGCGCTCGCCGTACACCCTCTGCGAGCCGGGCAGCACCGCCTGGGGCTGTACCGTCTTCTGCGACGAGAATGACTTTCCCTGTGTGCGCACGGCCACCCTCCCCTACCCCTACGCCGCCAATCCGATCACCCTTTCCATCGAGAACGACTATCTGCTGGATGTAGTGCCGTTGGAGATGGGAACCTACTATCACGCCACGGCGCTGATCGCACAGGCCGTCGCCGCTCGCAGCTACGCCTACCGCGCGATCTACGACGGACGCGCCATCAACAACTCCACCGCGTTCCAGGCCTTCATCCCCTACAAGTTCGAAAGCCTGCCCACGGCGCGTTTCCCGGACAATCCGACAGTTCCCTGCGCCGCGACCAATCTCAACGTCCGTCAACGCCTCGTCTGCGATGCCGTCGCGCCGGGCTATTACATCGCCTACGACCTCGCGCCGGGGAACTACGTCCCCGCCTTCGCGGAGTTCTCCGCCGATGCCTGGTTGCGGACGGTGAACGGCGAACGAGTCTACCTGCGCGGGGTGGAAGATCCCATCAGCAGCGGCTGCGACGCGAACAATTACGGCCATCAGCGGGGGATGAGCCAGGAAGGCGCCAGCCGTTGGGCGCGGGGCAATCGCTGCTCCTACGCCGGCGCCGGCGACGACCCCTGGAGCGTGCGCTGGGAGGACGCGCGGCAGATTCTCACGCACTACTACACCGGCGTGCAGCTGCGTTACGACAGCGGAACGCGGCTCACGCCCGATTACCGTTGGGCGCCGCTGGAGGTTGACTGGCGCAGCGGCAGCGTCAATCCGCCCCTGCTGCAACCGGAGGAGACCCGCACGTTCACCTTCACCCTCCAGAACACGGGCGTGTTCACCTGGACGGGCAATGTCTCCCTGGCGTATTACGGTTGGGAGGACGAGAACGGCGTCCCCGTCATCACAGCGACGACGAGCGTCACCCTCCCGGAGACGGTGGCGCCGGGGGCCAGCCTGCGCGTAGGGCTCCCCCTCACCGCGCCGCCCCAGACTGAGGCATCACGGCACTACCGCCTGCGCTTCGACATGCTACTTCATGAGGAGGGCCGCACGGTGGGGTTCAGCATCCGCGAGCCGGAACGTCCCTGGCCCGTGTATACGGCCGACATCACGGTGATGCGGCTGCCCCACAAAGTGTACCTGCCCCTGGTGCAAAGGGACTGAAACAGAGCCTACGCCAGGGCCTAAATTTTAACCGCCGTTTTAAGAGCTTTACGTTTCAGCATCCGCTGCGCCCGGCGTGACTTTGGCGCTCTGCGACGTGAGTCCTGTGGATGAAAATTACCGCCCGGTCTTCACCGTGAACTCGCGGCCGTCGGAAAGCACTTCGACGTCACCGTGCTGATCGGTACGATAGACGGCCACATCCAGCAACCGCGCCAGCACCTGCGGCGCTGGATTGCCCCGGGTGTTGTCGCCGCCGACGCTGATCACGGCAGCGGCAGGCGCGACCGCCTGCAGAAATACCGGCGTCGCGGAAGTCGCCGCGCCGTGACGGGGTACATGCAGCACGTCAGCGGGCAGCAGCTCCTTGGAATTGCGCACCAACCCCTCTTCCACCGTCGTCGTCGCCGCGCCGGCAAAGAGCACGCTCGTCGCGCCATAATCCAACCGCAGCACCAACGGGCCGGCGACGTCTTCGGGGAAGGGCCACAACACGCGCAGCTGTCCGCCATCTTTCAGGTCCCATTGCTCCCCCGCCGTCAACACGCGGACCTGCGCGGCGGGACGGGCAGTGAGCAGCGCTTCCCAACGCGCGTAGAAATCGCCCTCTCCCACCGCCGGGCCGATGGCGACCTCCCGCACCTCATAGCGTTCCAGCACCGCAATCAGCCCGCTGAGGCGCGCCTCGTCCGGCGAGGTCAAAACCACCAGGTCGAGCTCCCGCTCCCAGAAGGGCAGCCGCTTCCCCAACTGCGAAAGCAGCCGCGAGGCGTCCGGTCCGCCATCAATGAGCACCCGTTGCCCCGAAGGCGTCTGAATCAGCGCCGCGTCGCCCTGTCCCACGTCCAGAAAAGTGACATGGAGCTGGCCATCGGGGCGCAAGTAGAGGAAGATCCCCCCCAGCGCTACCGCCGCCAACGCGCCCGCCCGCTGCCAGGTAGGCAAACCGCGCGCCGCCTGCCACTGCCGCTGACGCCGGGCGCGAGGTTGCGAGTACGCCCACAGCCCGACCCCCAACGCCAGATAGTAGCCCCACACCAACGGCAGCCCGATCCGTCCCACGGGAATCGAGGCGAGGGGGATGCGCGCGGTGAGGAAAACCAGCTCGATGGTGTACGTGAGGAACGCCCAGGCGAACCACGCGACGACCTGCCCCAGGGGGAACACCACCAACGCCACGAGCAACGCCACGCCTCCAAAGAGCATCACAAACGGTTGCGCCGGCAAGATCAACAAGTTGGTCAGCAACGTCACCAACGAGAAGCGCCGGAAAGTGGCGACGATAATGGGGATCGTGGTGATCTGCGCAGCGAGGGTCACAATGAGCGCGTCGCTGAGCCAGCCGAGGAACCATTCCGCGCGCTGCGGGGGCATCAACCGCAAGAGCAGCCGCCGGAAGATCTGCGTGAGGGGCTCGGTGAAGAAAAGCAATCCCGCCGTCGCCGCCAGGCTGAGCTGGAAGCCCACGTCCCACAGCACGAAGGGGTTGTGCGCCGACATGAGCAGCGCTGCCAGCGCGAGCGAGGTCGGCCCGTGGATGGGACGCTCTTCGCGGCGCGCCAGAATCGCCAGGCTGCCCATCACCGCGGCGCGCACCACCGCCGCGGAGGCGCCCACCAGAAACGTGTAGAGCCACACGCCGCCCACCGCGACCGGCAGCTCGCCCTTTTTCCCAAAGACGCGCCGCGCCACCACCGAAAATACCCCGGCGATGAGCGTGAGATTGAACCCCGAGATCGCCACGATGTGGCTGGTGCCCGTGGTGGAAAAGGCCTCATTCAGTTCAGCGGGAATGCCCGACTCAACGCCCAGGAGGATTCCTGCCAACAGCGAAGCCTGCGGCTCCGGCAACAGCCGCAGCAACGTCGTCAGCGCGTGCGCCTTGAAGCGGTACAGCGTCTCGCGCACCCGGCTCCGTTGATGCGAGGCGAGCACGCGCACCTCGGCCTGTCGCACGAGCGTGTGGATTCCCTGCCGCGCCAGGTAGTCCCGATAGGAGAAATCCTCGAAGGCCGGCGGCGTTTCCAGCGCGCCGAGCACCTCGATGCGATCGCCGTAGAACGCCGACGTGAAAGGTGGCCCCTTCACCAGCACCTGGCCGTGCACCGGCAGCTCGCGTCCATCGGCCAGCAGCAACCGCTCCGCCTCCACCGTCAGATTGGTGTACGTCGCGCGGCGATCCGGCTCCCCCACCACCACACCGGTGAGCGTGACCGCCGTCGCGCCGTTGTAAGAGGCAACGTGCCCGGCGTCGAAGACGGGACGCGCCAGCAAATAGCGCCCCGCGCCGAGCGCCAGGCCCGCCAGCGCCCAGGCGATCAGCGTCGCGCGCCGGTCGTGCGCAAGACCAAAATGCACCGTCAACGCGGCAGGCAAAGCCAGCAGCAACCAGACGGGATGTAAAACAGCGGCTTGGGCCAGCACAATCCCACAAGCCCAAGCCACTGTGAATGCCACCAGGGGCGTCATCGGCGCACCCTCAATACCCGCATCTCACCCCCGCCAGATCAAGACTCCCGGGGACATCACCCCTTGCAGGAAGTCACGCCAACGCCTCCGTCAAGGCGCGGATGTCGTAGAAGGGGCCGGCGCTGGCATCCACACTGGTGATGCGCAAGGTCGCCAACGGCGTCGGTTCCCCATCCAGCAGCAGCTGCCCCTGTTGCAAGTCCATGAAGCCGTAGTGCGTCTGCAACACCAGCTCAAAACGCTGTTGCACCTCGGCGGCCAGGCTCGCCGCGCGGCTTTGGCGGGTCACAATGATGAAATCGTCATTGCCGTTGTAACCCAGGAAATCATCGAGGATGTCGTCCATGCTCAGCGCCTCGGCCAGGATCAATGTCACGCTGCGGAGGAAATCCCCCCCGGCCTGGAAGCCGTACACGTCACGGAAGGCATCAAGCCCGGTCACTCTGAGGCGCATCAGGGCCCACGGTCCCTCAGGCTCGGCGAGGAGCCGCCGCAGTTGATTTTGGATCAGGCGTCCGGTAGGCAGCCCGGTGGTGGGGTCAAGCATGTTGGTCGCGCTCGCGCGGCGCAGGGCATTGCGCACCCGCAGCGTCACTTCCAGGGGATCGAAGGGAATGGTGACGAAATCATCCGCGCCCTGCTCCAGGCCAATCAGGCGCTCCACATGACTTTCTTTGTCGGCGAGCAGCATGAGGAAGATGTGTTGCGTGCGAGCAATCTGCCGCAAGCGCCTGGCCACCTCGGCGCCGGGGATATCCGGCAGGGACGTGCTGATGATGATCGCCTCCGGCAACAGCCGCACCGCCGCAGCGATCCCCTCGGCGCCGGATTCTGCCATCTCCACTTGTAACCCTTCGGCCTCGAAGCGTTCTTTTAACCCCTCGCGGTTGACGGGGTTATCTTCGATAATCAGGATTCGCCCTTCCACGCCGCTGCCTCCTCGGAAAATAGACATTATACTGATTTAAAAATTGACAAACAGGTGAAGTTGTAAGGGTGGATAATGCCAAGGACGAAAATTGAGGCGGAAATTGTGCAGCCCACAACAAATGGCTAGCACCCTATCCCGAAACCC
>Ga0208198_1002811_pt1 | contig 12574 bp, 19 predicted proteins | sample AD_JPNTR2_MetaG_FD_184446 | JGI IMG/M metagenome (GOLD analysis project Ga0208198, IMG submission 184446) | Active sludge microbial communities of municipal wastewater-treating anaerobic digesters from Japan - AD_JPNTR2_MetaG (SPAdes) (version 2) | ecosystem: Engineered > Bioreactor > Anaerobic... | reverse complement strand
CCTTGGCCATCGTTCATATGGGTCGTCTCTATGGTGTCGCGAGACATGTCAGCAGACCAGTCCTTGACCCAACCGACCTCTTTGGTTCCGACCATGACCTTACCACCATATCCTGCCTTGGCCGCCATCTAAATCACTCCCGATAACCGCCTGTGCCTTCACGCATCAAGCGGAAATTCAATGAAAAAACGGGACGCTTGTTTTCGTCCCGCCCTATGTCGCCTATATCACCCAGCATCATAATGCCGCCGTAGTGAGTCCCATTGATCTCTTGAGTTGGCATGCCAAGTAAAGCATTCTTAATCTCTACTGCCTTCTGCCATGCCGCCAAATAATCAACAGGAGAACCACGCACATGCACCATGACCATTGGGTAATCTACATTCCATTTGGGATTAGGCGTAAACCCCTTTGTGTCGTATATTGCTATGCGTCTGTCTGGTGCATCGGGGGGCATCATGCCCTGAGTAATTTGCCAATCACCAAAGCCGAAAACGCCAATCCCCTTCTGAACCAACAGTCCACTAATATCCAAAGAGGAAGGGTTCATGTCACCACCTACTCTTTAGAGAGATGTAACCATCTCCCCCAACTCATCTTTAATGCGTTGCTCAAGATCGCCAGATTTCATTTTGACAGCATCCTCTAGATACTTTGCCTTGCCACCCTTGGGATGTGCATACTCAATGTGCTCGTGCTGTGCAGCAGAATACGGCATCGGGTACTCTATTATCACAGCTGGGGACTGGGTGTTAGGCACACTAGATTCATTTTCCACATTAATCGAACCGTCTTTGCTGCCTGTAGCAATCACATCCCCTGTATCGCCCCGCACTGCATATGTCCCAATAATCCTATCGCCTTTTTGGATATCCACAGGCGTAAAGGTTGCACCAGTATCCCACATAAGAGTAGCCGACTCACGCAATTGACCTGTGTCTACCGGAGTATCAGCTACGGACTGCTCGAAGATCTCTAAGCTAGTTTCACGCAATGCTTCGGCAGCACTCCCCGGTGCCAAGGCAACCAGTTTGTTGAGCTTGTCGACAACCTTATCCAGCCCTTCTATACGCGCAGCCATTACACATACACCCTCCAATGGTCAGTAGTGCCGTCAAGCCCAACGTGTTCAGATAAGGCCCGTGGCTCTTTCGCGCCCGCAACAACCTGTTCGCCATGATGGATACCGTACGCTAACTTGCCTGACATGTCCACAGCCTGTGGCAAGTAGAACACGTGACTTGCTACATACTCCGCGCCATGCTTGTCCCTAACAAGCTTCATGATGCCCTGATAACGACACTTGAGGTGTTGAGGGGGAAGATGGTGAACAATTCCCCAATTGTCTTCTTCGCCCGGAGGCCAATACGTACACCATTGGTTCAGTGTTGCAATCATGTGATTGGCACCGTCCCGACTAGCCAATGCGACAACAGGGCTTCTGCCTCCATAGACAACAAGCCATCAGTACGCATGGCATATTGCGCACTATACGTTTCGGAAGCATCACCTATCTTGACCGATTGCACCCCTTCGGCTATGCGCTGTAGCCTCGTTGTGTCAGCCCCCATCAATGCCAAAGCCTCTTCACATACAGCATCCTTGACTTGTGGCGGGGCCTCACACACGGTTCCAAAGGCCATGCGGGGGAATGCCAATGGTTGTTCAGCTGTTACTTTACGTCCCTTGAGCTTTTGTCGGTCGATTCGCCTTGTGGCGGTGAGGATTGCTTGTTCTTTTTCCGTCTCGTTGGCTTCTTGCCATCTTTCTGAGTTGTATCGTCCTCCGAAGTAGGCGTTGGCCTCCGTGAGACTGATGTAGCTGTTGGCTCCGACTGTGAGCACGGCGGCTCCACCTCCTCGAAATCAGAAGAACGGGCAAGCCGTTCAGCAAGCTCACCCGTTACATTCCATATTAGACCTGTCTTTTTATTGCGAACCCACATACCTACACGCCCACAGGCAGTAACACAGCACCGATAGTAATCGTGGTAGCATCAGCAATATCCAAATACAACGTCTCATCAGCCTGTTCGAATCTCATTGACTCCAACGGCCCAATGAACATTTCGGACTCAGCCGGAATCTCTACTACCAAATCGCCTAGTGCTGCACGGGAATACACGCCTGCCTTTACTGTCAAACGATTCGCGCCCCCCTTGCCGCCAGTGAGTGCAGTTGCCGCCATCTCTGTAACTGTTCCAACACCAGTATCCGACCCGGCATTCGCTACAGCCACAAGAGCATTAGCCTCTGCATGGGCCGCAATTGCCGTAGCGATATCACTAGCTGTTGTCGTGATCGCTTTGGCTGCACCAGTGGCAAGAGACACTGTAATGGCTGTGCCATCCACAGACACCGCAAGTTCTGCGTTTACACCATCAGGGTCTACGTATTCAACAGTAATGGCATTGCCCAATGCTCCATTGAGCTTGGATGTGTATTTCAGATCATTGTTATTTCCCGTTAGTGCTGTGGTCAGCGTAGCCTTTGTTTCTTTTGCCGCATTCTTGACATGTATTATCAAGCGTTCAGGACGCGGGGCAGCAAGAGCCATACCGTTCGCTACATCGTCAGCGTCTATTGTGTGGTAGGCAGCAGCAAGGTTCTTGGCTGTGTTCAAGGCCAAGGCAGCTGCTGTCAATTTAGTTCTATCTCCCATAGAATTCACTCCTTAGTAAAAGGGCGCGATAAACGCGCCCATATCCAGCTTGCCTATGCCCTATTTACAGTCAACACAGCGAGAGCTTTCGGACGCACAACCTTAGCACCATATACATGAAGCCCCTTGATCGCATCGGAGAAGCCCTTCTCGGGACGATACCCTTCAACCGATACAATCTGGTCGGCGAAGCTCCACGCCATCCTGTGCCCAGCCGTGATCTTGTATAGCGCACCGTTTGTGTTCGGGACATTATTGCTCTTGAGCAGAGTGAATCCAGCAGCCTGCCCAACCGTACCGTTCATCAACCTGTCCTCAGCTGGCATATTGCCCACCTTTACGAAACGGTCATCCTTCAACAGAAGCCCTTCGTAGAACGGAGGGATGATTGCCCAACGGCCTTCCTCGGGAATATCGTTTTCATCCAAAAGGACGCTAAGGTCAACCAAGTACTCATATGCTGTAGTGGAAGTCGGAATAATGGGGTTTACATCGTCGCCAATTGCATTACCAGCAGCAATGTCAACGTACATGTCCGCAATATATCTGTCGGCAACGTTGCGAAGGGCATATGCGGCCTCTCGCATGGCCTCGTCCATCATCTTCGGATGCTGCTGAACCCTATCTATGTCATCAACCTCGAAGTGAAAATACTTCTGCTGGTCGATAACAAGAGTGGTCTCAGCATCAGTAAGCTGCTGGGGGGCACCAATATCGCCATATTTGGCATAGTTACCGACATCTACTTGCCCAATAGAGTGAATCTTAACGGTATTACCGTATGCTTTAATCTCGCCTTCATAATCGCGATTTATGACGTTTTCCTGGCCGTACACCAAAGAGGTCTGCAAGTTTTGCAGAAGCCTCGCGCTCCATATCTGTGGAATGAAACTATCAAGTGCCACGTAGATCTCTCCTTATTTGATGAGACCCTTTCGCAGCTGCTCTGATATATCGCCCCAATGCTTGTTTATCTCATCAGGCGACATGCGTTCTAATTCAGCCTTGGTATACACTTTTGTAGGTGTGTCGGTGGGGGCTGGCCTTGAACCGCCACCAATTGGCTGTTTTTCTTTTTCGCGCACTAAGTATGGTTTGTCAGCAATGAGGGCCGTTAGAGCTTTGTTTACATCCTTGATGGTGCCACCCTCATCAATCTCAACCAAATCCTTATCCATCAGCGCGTACGCTGCATCAGGGTCTACAATATTTAGCGCAACCGCAGCGGCCTTGACTTCAGCCTGAAGCAATCGCTCATTCGCCACGCGCATAGCGTCCTGCGCCTTCTTTTCCGCTTCTTCTTTTTCGGCTTTGAGCTTTTCAGTCTCAGTCATTGCAGCCTTCTTGCGCTCTTCTTCCATTTGGGCTTCGTAAGTTGTTTTCCACTTCTTCTCAGCCCTATTAAGACGTTCTTGCACAATGCGGTCTACGTCGGCTTGGTCGAAGCGTTTTTCCCCCGTTGGGGTGTCCACGTTTGCTTCCGGCGTGTCCGGTTCCGCAGGAGTCTCTGGAGCTGTCTCCTGGTCTCCCGCTAGGGTCTTTTTGTTCTCAAGGTCTCCCATTCTGTACCTCCCGTTTTAGGGCCGTCGCCCATACCTGCTTAAAGCAGTCAGTCAGTAATCATAAACGGTTCATTGTCAAGCTCTTCATCAGTAAAGCAACCAGCGCATGGCACCTCTCGTCCCTTGCGCAAAATCATGCGTTGCGGTCGAGGTGCGTTGGTTGCATCTCCCTCTAGAGGCAGCGAAAACGTGCCACGGCGCAGCATCAGCGCAATAGCTGCGTAATTCAAAAGATCCATCCACGAATCGTCAACAGACTCGTTGGATGGGTCATCAAGACGGTCAGATTCCCACAGATTTCTTAACCTGCGGACTTTATCGTTAACGCGAACCAAAACTCCCAATTCGCCAAAGTCCATGATGTTGCCATGCCCATAATCCTGTTGCTTGCGTATCAATAGCTCACGGCACTCGGCCAATACCTCATCCGCAGCCTGTTCAAACGTCTTTGACATGACTAGTAATACATCACTCCTCAATAAAAGAACCGCCCTTATAGGCGGCTATTTCGTCATATGCTTCTCGCTTCCATGACTCTCGGTCATATTGTCGGTCATCATCAGAAAGGATGCCGTGCTTATCCAATTTCCCCGGCACCTTGTGGTGAGGGGATTGCTTTAATCTCTTGCCAATCAAGCGTTTTCTGTGCCATCGAGAGTATCCCATGCCACGCACAGTATCACTCCAGTTTTTGTTCTGCCAATCGGCGAAGCACCTCTTCAACTATCTCATTAGCCAAGCAGTCAAATGCATCATCTTGCACAACGCCATTGAGGTAATTAGACATGCATTCTGTTGAGCAGAACTGAAGCTCTAGCCCCGAACTGCAAACAGAACTCGCCCTGCTCAGTGCCTTTCCACAATAATCACATGAGGCCACTCTCATTCCTCCTTTTTGGGTAGCTCTTCAACCACTTGCCGTTCAGCCGCTATTTGTTTTAACTCCAGCTCCAATTGCTCACCATCTATGCCATCCAGCATCTTTAATGCAGACCCCGTGCTCACAAGCCCTACAGGTTTACGTGCAACCATGTTCTGTGTCAATTCTGTATCGTCATCGGGCAATCCGTCCTGCCACTGGATACTGACATCATTAAGCTCCACTGCACCTTCCATGCCCTGTGCAACCTCCAGCGCAGCACATGTCTGTATAGCTCTCTTTAACGCAGGGTCTAGACGCATCCGAATACGGTTTACTTTGGCGAGAGGGGCGATCATAAGGCGTTTCAATGCAGAACCAGACTCACACAATCCCTGTTTGATGTTGCCAAACGCAGCAGGAGAAGTTTCGGACAGCATGTAAAGCTGGTCCATAAGTATCTCAATCTGCGTAAATGCAGCTTCTAGCTTTCCGTCCCATGTCACATATCCAGGACGACCTACCTTGTCGTCCACAGGCCAGAACTTGCTCCCACCCGGCATATGCCACTTCCCTGTATTGGGGTCTTGCTGCATAGCCATACGCGAACCATACATGGAAGGGTCAGCATGCTTATCCAGTATCTTTGCAATCTGAGCCAGTCGTGCTTCTATCTCCGACACAATCGAACCGAGATCATCGAAATCATTAAGGCCATAGACTGCATTTGATGTAAGCAGATTGTGAACAGGCTCTATGAGAAAGTTGTCGACACCTGTTTCCACCACCATTGGGTCGTACAACAAAAAACCAATCTCACCATCGTCATACGTATACTCGCGATGCTCAATGAAGCCACGATAGTGAATCTCGACTACAAGTCTTTCTCCCACAACCCACGCCAAGACATGCGCCCATGTTTCCTTCACATTCATGGAATCAACAACTGGGAACCAGTACTCCGGTGGCTGAGATTCGATAATTCCACGCTGCCCGTCGAAACGCACTTTGAAGATGCCTGTACCACATGTAGGCACGTCTAGTGCCACCTCATACGCGACATTAAGAAGGTCATTGTCTTTCATGATGCGTTCTAATGCAACCTGTTCAGGAGAGCCTTTGGCTCCCGCCACAATGGTAGGCGGTTCACCAAGTAGCATGTCAGCCCATAGCGTAGCAATGCGTTTAGGCCAGTTCAGCACCATGACCAATGTCAGTGCTTCATCCTCGCGCAACATACGCTCCAGCGCATCCCGATACACGAGGTCATGCTTGCCTTCAAATAGCAAACGGTTCTGTCGATACGTATCTAGTCGGTCACGTTCAGCCTCGGGGGGCCACGGTTGACCATTATTTAAGAACCCAAAATCAGTTATCAACTCACCACCCCCTTGGCTTATCTATCGGAGCATAACTTGGCAGGTTGGGGTACATTGTTCTAATGGCATACCTAAGCGCATCCAGCGAGTGATCGTGCTTCGGTATCGGCCTGTCCTCGCCTCGTAACTGTGCATTCGCATCCCACATGTAAGAAGAGAACTCTTTTCGAAGATTCAAACAACCAGCAGCAACCTTGAGCTGGTCTTTGCCGAGGTAGTTAGAGATATCACGGATTCCATCCAGCACATCATTGTCGGCATCAATCACATTCCATATCTGTTGCTTCTTACACTCTGCCTTGAATGATGTAGCAGACGGGTCAACGCAGATGGCTCTAATCGTCAGATCACCAATGAAGTCCCGAAGGTCAGATACATATTCCGAGTCTGTCTTTTGTCTGCCCATCCCGTGCGAGTCCCAGTGGTACTCTTTGAGCACATACAGCACATCGTCTTTGCGCCCTAGCAACAGGAAAGACGTAGGGTTGGCAGTTCCATAGTCAACACCGATAACATACTCGCTGAAGAATTTAGGTGTCTCTTCAGGGTTGAAGCAGAACCTGGACTCATCCCACATGTCGTAAACTGCGCCTTCGGCAACAACCCACAAGCCCTCAATAAAACGCTTGTACCACAAACCCGTGTATTCGTTCTTCAAATCACGGATATACTGAATAGGCAGATTGGGGTTGTCTTCAAGCACGAAATGCCACGTTTTAAGGTTTAGTTCATGCGCACGGTCAAGATATTCGGTTTTGAGCCAATGATATGGCGAGTCAGGGTTAGTGGTGCCAAACAGCTTAGCATCTTCAACTGACATCCTCGCAAGACACTGCTTGAAGAACGATTCAGGCCATAATGTAAGCTCATCCCCGTACACTCCAGCAAGCGTCATTCCCCTGATACGGCCCTCTGAACGTTCGTCGTTGGCTCCGGCGACGTATATCCTGCGTCCATACAATGTCGCTTCGCCCTGGCCTTGGCGGTACACTAAATTATCCCCAACCATATCGAAGATGGGGTCGAGGATATTGCGCTTCAGTGTCCGTTCAGTTTTAGCCGCCATCAAGAGGTCGCCAGGAGGCCCCTCTTCGGCGTATTCTAGCCAACGGGCTATAGATGCGATAGTTTTCCCTGACCTAACTGAGCCTTGCCATATGTTGATACGTGCATTGGATTCAATGATCGACTGGTAGCCCTTGCGCGAGAATGGCCCCCATATGAAACTAGCCGCCGAACTCATTACGGGCCTGCTCCAACATCTCAGCCAACTGCTTCAGCGTATCGGCAGCCTGCGGCTTGTGTTCACGCTTGGCCCACTTGTCAGGGAATTTCCGCTCTAACCTCCAAGCAGCAGCTTGCCACTGTCCACCCTCTGCTGCTTTGCCGATTGTAAGCACATCGCGAATCTCTGCTTCAGCCAACGCTTTTTTTACTGAGTGTCGAAATTCTACAAACTTGGCTTCGTCTTTATTGGGTTTAGCTTTGGGGTCTTTCTCAAGGCGATCAATCTCCCGTGCACCACGACGCATCCAATCATGAAGCGTCGTCTTGTCAATTCCCGCGAAGGCCGCAGCCGTTTCCATGTAGTTTCCGGCACGTACCGCGTTGCAAACCTCTTCTTGCACTTCCGGGGTCAGCTTAGTCGGTCTGCCCGGCTTTGCCATAACAATCACCCTCTAATACTCATACCCACAGTTGGGGCATATGTTAGTCTTGCGTTCGCGTGGTTCTGGCGCATACTCAGCTATCTCCCTAAGCTCAGGCAGCTCAAAACCAGTCAACGTAATATCAAATGCACCGCTATCCAACTCGCTCAACAGATCGGCAAGGGGCGTGAAGTCCCATTCGCTCTCCTCAGCGAGTTTGTTGTCAGCAATGCAATACGCTTTTGCAGTCTCGTCGTCGGTATCCCACCACAAAACAGGCACTTCCTTAATGCCCAATGCTTTTGCAGCCTTGTATCGTTGGTGCCCAGCAATAATCATGCCTGTGTTTCGTTGGGCTATGATCGGGTTAATGAATCCGAATTCCTGTAGTGAGCGTTTCAGCTTCTCTAGTCCCTTTGCGGAGATTTTACGTGGATTCCCCGGATAGGGCCTTAAATCGTCTAGCGGGACATATTCAACCAACACCATTCCCCCTATGCGCCAGCTGCCGGTACAGCATTTCGGTTTCTTGGACTTCCTCGGGCGTGCTGCGCTCTCGCCTTGCAATGACACGCCATAATTTATCACGGGCTATATTGCCATCATGCACTTCACGGTGGCAAAACGCGCATAAACATACAAGATTGCATGGGTCATCAGGACCTCCAGCCCCACGAGTAATGACGTGATGCACTTCCAGACGTGCGTCAGACCGCCCACATAACTCGCAATGCCGTTTCCGTATTGCCTCAATTGCTTTCTTGTCTTTTTTGCGTCTCGGCTTCATGCGTTCACTCCTTTAACCAAAGAAGGTCGGCTCAGGCTTCTCCCTAACCGACCATTCTAAGGTGTCGCAGGGCGACTTAATTATCTGCGGGTATGAGCACGTCGCCCGAATGTCATACCCTCCCGCCTGCGACAAGCGGGGGATAAAGAGGGCAGCGAAAAATATATGGAAGCTGCCCCCCGACAAAGCTGCGGCATATTATCTAAAGCGCCGTCACGATGTCGATTGGCGGCAGTGTATCTACCACTGCCAAAATTCTAGTCACGCAGACTCCGAATGCCTCCAGGAACTACTACGGCGCCGACAGCGAATCCAACTTTGCCACAAAAGATTAATTGGGCCTAGCCAACGGTGGGGTGGCCCTCCCACATCTCCACAAGGGCGACAGATGCCTGTCCTGTCCTCGCTGGCAAGGCAACAGTTTCATAGATGAATGGACGCCGCGCAGGACACGTCATTCCTCCTTTATCTCATGCGCCAAACTATTTATTTTCATGGGATAATATACCGAACCCAAAGACCGTCTCTCTTGCACAGGATGCGTTGATTGCTCGAGCCTCGCCATGGTAGTGAGGGCAGTGATGCGACATACGGGCCATCTACTAAATAGTCCACATGGTCAAGCAAGGGGCTTCCCTCAATCTGCTCCAAGGTATAACCAGTATAGACAACCACCGTAAGGCCAAGCTCGCGAACTTGTTTTGCTAGCCGTGCAAAGGCTTCGTCCTGCTCGAAAGGCTCGCCACCACTAATCGTGATTCCATTCAACACGTGGTTAGAAGTGATTAGATTGATTAGGCTATCAACACTAACCAATTCGCCATCGTATGACCATGTTGATGGGTTGTGGCATCCTTCGCAATGATGAGGACAACCCTGTGCATAAATAACCATGCGTATGCCAGGGCCATCTACAACGCTCTCTTCGGTTATTCCGGCTAATCTAAGCATGTTCTGTCTCGCAATTCACTCTTCTTGGCGTCATTGAAGCGATCAATGGGAGCCAAGTATCCGGTAATGCGTCTAATCTTCGAGATATCAAATGAGCGGCATTTGGGACAGTAGTATTCAATCAATCCGGAATATCCACAGTTCCTGCACTCATCTATCGGGAAGTTGATACCGCCATATCCGATGTTGGAGGCGTACATTTGCCTCACAATACTCTCTATAGCCTCAGGGTTATTAACCGGAGGCGCAGAAAGCTCCACATATGAAATGTGCCCGGCGTTAGTCAAGCGGTGGTATTGTCCCTCGATCTCTAATTTGTGTGAGATCGTAGTCTTGAAGTCAACGGGGAGATGAAAGCTGTTGGTATAGTAGTTCTTATCTGTGACTCCAGGGATAATCCCAAATTGCTCTCTGTCCAATTTAACAAAACGCCCTGACAGTCCCTCAGCGGGGGTAGCAAGAAGAGTGAAGTTCAAATCATGCAGACAGCTATAGTGGTCAATTATTTGACGCATAAACGAGACGATTTCTAGTCCCTTTTTGTTAGAACCTTCGCCATGATGAGAACCGTAAAGGATGCGGAGGGTTTCGGCCAATCCTATAAAGCCAATCGACAGAGTGCCATTGGCTATAGTGGGACCTATTGGGTCATATCCAGAGTCAAGATATAGCTCTTGCCCCATGAGAAAAGGCATGTCACGCACTCTTAGTTGTGATTGAATCTCGAATCTATGCATAAGTTGCTTGACCGTCAAATCAATAGCCTCTCGGAGCAACTCAAAGAAGTATCCTATATCGCCACAAGATTTTAAGGCTAATCTCGGGAGGTTGATGGTGGTGAAGGATAGATTCCCACGACCGTCACTGATTGCAGGGCCTCTTTTATTCGCGATGACACGTGTTCTGCACCCCATATAAGCAACCTCAGAGCCGTATGGGGCATTAAATGTCGCATCCATGAAGCTGAAGGTCGGGTTCATCCGTCGTGAGCATACACGACACGCCAATTGGAACAAGTCATAATTCGGGTCTCCGGGGTTAAAATTAACTCCATTCTTGACTCGGAAGATAATGTTCGGGAACATTGGGGTCTCTCCACGGCCAAGACCCTTTTCGTATACCTCAAGCAACAATCGAGTCACTTCACGACCGTTTTTAGAAGTGTCACAACCAACGTTGACGGTTGAAAATGGCACTTGTGCCCCGGCACGGGAATGCATCGTGTTTAAGTTAAAGATGAATCCTTCCATGGCTTGGTATGCGTCATCGTCGATGTAAGGAGCCATGTCTCGGTCAAAATGCGCGTAAGATTGCCCTCCGTGCATGTCGTTCTGACAGCTCTGGAGGATTATAGCGGCGAGGGCAAAGGCTGATGTTGACCTCTTAGGAGGTCGTACGTATCCATTCCCCGCATCGAAACCCTCTTGGAGCAATCTCCCAAGCGGTATATGTATGCAAGTCAAAGTCTTGCCGTAATAGTCTAAATCATGAATGTGGATATCTCCGCTACGATGGGCATTGGAGATGTCTTCAGGGATTACGTGGTCAAGATAGTATTCTCTACTCGCTGCCGAAGCGATCTGTAACATCTTAGCGGCGGGAGAGTTGCCGATGTTTGCGTTCTCTCTACTCGTGTTTGCAATGATTCCTGCGATGTCGTCCTTAAGCACTCAATACCCTCCATATCCACATAGCCAAGATCAGAAAATACAACCCTGCGAGAGCACTAGAGGTGCGTTCAATACCGTCCTCTTCTTGAAAAGCATTTGCGTAGTTGAATAAGAAACTAACGCAAGAGGATATGAATGCTACCCAACCAATGAACCGAAACAAACTCAGACCTCCTTTCCCCACAAGGGGAGGCCCGGTCACGATTAACGTGATCGTCATTACGACGTTTTTCTCGGGCCTTTTTCTTCACAGGCAAAAAGATGCCTCCATATATGGCCGGAAACATGGTTTTCGGAAGTACTTTTCTTGAGAATTTGATTAAGAATCAAAATATTTGATTAAGAATCAAAAAACCATGCTGAATACCCAATATTTTTGTGGGGTATGCTGGGGGTATTTTGCCTAAGACGTCTAGCGTCCACCAGAAGCGATTGGATATGCCTTTACATAGGATTCCCCTAAAGTGATATAAGAATGGATTCTAGAGGCAACCAGACCCCTTAGAATCAATTCTAGACCTAGAGTGCCGGTCATAGTAATCCATGAGATTTGTAATGGTTGGTGGTGAGTATGTAGTGAATCTTTTTCTCGATGCACTATATATATTATACTTCTTCTTTATTCTTTATACTGTATTGGGTATGGCATCTCGATGGCATCCCGATACCCTATGGCATACCCTATGGCATACCCTTTCACGAGTCGTCTAGCAGGCTCGATGGCTAAACTGACCTTTCCTGACCTTCGCTCGTTTGCCTCTCGTTCACTTCTCGTTGCCCTGTGGATAACTTGAACGAGCCTGTGGATAAGTCAAACGAGACTGTGGATAACTTCAACGAGAACATAGTGAGAAGGATTATGTAGGGCGATTTGATTCTGAGGAAAATGGGAAGGGGAAGTCCCAAAAATTTTGAGGGGTACCCCCCCCTCCTCTCCACCCCCCAAAAGGAGGGTAGGGGGGGTCCTCCCTAACCCCTCCACCTCCCGCGCCATAGCCCGTTCTGCAACCGCCCCACATCATCACCTGTGACCCTGCCTACTCGCTACCTAGAGGT
>Ga0208198_1002804_pt1 | contig 12603 bp, 8 predicted proteins | sample AD_JPNTR2_MetaG_FD_184446 | JGI IMG/M metagenome (GOLD analysis project Ga0208198, IMG submission 184446) | Active sludge microbial communities of municipal wastewater-treating anaerobic digesters from Japan - AD_JPNTR2_MetaG (SPAdes) (version 2) | ecosystem: Engineered > Bioreactor > Anaerobic >... | reverse complement strand
GCTTACTCTGTAGTTCTTGTCGTTGATTCTTATGACGCTGGTCGCTTCGAAAAGCTCGTGGTTTTTGTGAACCATGTCTATAGTTCCATCTCTGTCTAGATCTATTCCGATGAACACTTCGTCTATCTTATCGGCCAGGCCATCGGGCGCGGTAGGAAACAGGGCGATTCCGATCAGCTCTCCGTCGACTTCCAGCAAACCTTCCCTTCTACTCATGAGCAAGTAGTCGACTTCGACGCCTTCCTTTTTTGGAAGGATCGCGTGAATTTCAAGATCCTGTGTCATGTAAGATGATTTCCCGTCGGAAAGATATTCGACCCTTAACTGATGACTGAATTTGTAGGTGCGCCTTTCATTGATAATTGTCCCTCCGTATTGGCCGCATATCGAAACGTTGTTGAGGAAACAGCCGTCAAAATCGCTGTCGATCCAGAGGATAGGAGGTTCGATGTCCATGATCGCTATATTGACGGTCGAATCTCCGATCTTGATCTGCCCATAGAAAATACGCTCATCTTCAAGCGCCCTTACTCCGTCCGGTGGATACATACTCATTTCGACATCGCTTCCGCTCGCAATGTAGGTCCAGCCCATCCGTTCCGTAAGGTAACCGGACAGAGTACCGGCAAAAAGCATCGCCGACGAAATCAACGAAACGACAAGCAAGATCGCTACCTTTCTAACCATACGAATCATCTCCTTAATTCATATGTTAAAGATCCGAACAAAAACAACTTCCACTCATAGCTTCGGCTTCAAAGTTATCTTGAACTTGAAAGAGATAGAACATTATCGAGCACTTTTCACAACTGGCGACACCAACTCCTCCACAAGCAACATCCACGTACTTCCAGTACCATGGGCTTCCGTCAATCGAGTATCTGCATTCTCCGGAAGCGCTGGTAGATACACTAAGAGGATTATTGTTTGCGTCATAATGACGTGCTTCTGTAGAAATACAGCAATAAACCGCGTAGGGTATAAATCTCGTATTAATTACCAAATCTTTGCTGTAAGAAAATTCTGAATACAAGAAACAATCGCATTCATACAAATAACAACCTGGATCCTCTACTCTTGTAATAACACCTCCAGTTATTCCTAGTAATAACACCGATAGAAAAATAAAAAACGCAACTACAACAAATTTTTTTAGCATTAAAATACCTCACTTTTAGGTTATTATTAGTATAAATATAATACCACTATGTATTAGAATACAAAAAATATGATGTGATATAGTTACAGGCAATGAGAAGCAGTATTATATAGTCATCTTAGTTTTTCTAATTAAATCATAATTAACACTTTGTATTTTATTAATCTAGGCACTTAAGCACTTCGAGGAAAAAAGCGTTCTTTAGTATATAGTCCGTCAAGAATGAACGTTCTCAGCTCTTTCGAAGGATGCCGGATCGGTGTCCGGCATGACGGGAAGGGAGGAAAGGCCGCGAAAATGGGGACTGACGGGCTCCTGACGTCTGTCCCGTTTTTCGCGAAGGCCGGGATCCTGACTAGGAGAATGTCAGGATGACCTGAAGGGACTGTCATCCTGTGTCATCCCGTAATGCTCCTATACTGTCACCCCGGGCTCCGACCCGGGATCCAATACTTAGAAAACCGTGATTCTGAGTCAAGCTCAGAATGACGAGAAGGAGGAAAGACCGCGAAAATGGGGACTGACGGGTTCCTGACGTCTGTCCCCGTTTTTCGCGAAGACCAGGATTCTGGCTAGGAACATGCCAGAATGACGGGAAGTGACTGTCATCCCGTGTCATCCCGTAATGATCTTATACGGGACCCCGCTCTTTATATACGGGATCTCGTTCTTCTAGTCCGTATCGCCCTCTCTCATTATCTCGTGGTTTTTCCTTTGCAGTCAAAGATCATCAGGACACGGGGCTATTGACAGATAGCCGGGGTTAATGTAGAATGATATCTGTTCGGGGACGTGGTGAAGCTTGGTTATCATGCCGGTCTGTCACACCGGTGGCCGCGAGTTCAAGTCTCGTCGTCCCCGCCAGAGAGAGTCCTGATGGACTCTCTTTTTTGTTTCTTCATGAGGCGGTTTGTACCCGGTTTTAAACACAGCCTCAACAGTAAAGATCCCCTTCTTCACATTCTTCACTGTAAAGAGGGATAGAATGTAAATTGGTCCGTGAAGGGTTGTGTCCGATTCTCCGGAGATTTATTCAAAGTGCCCATTCGCCTTCTGATAGCGGTGTGCTCATAAAGCATCGAAAATGTTTGATACGAAAAAGCTGGCGATCAGAATTATGTTTTTCGTATTATAAAAGAAACTTTGTAAACACGGTTATTTCTCTGTAATTGGCTTCTGGAAAGACTCTAAGTATGTCAAACCCCTGAGGGTTACTGCCACAAAGAGTTTGGAAGGCCTAAACAAATTTCCGGCGTTAGAATGATAGAACTGGAGGTGCAGAAGTTGTCCGATCCTGTCAGAGTGCTCGGAATCGATCCGGGTTTTGGAACTCTGGGTTATGGAATAATCGAGGCCCGCGCGTCCAGGATAGATCTTGTGGCTTACGGTGCGATAAAGACAGAATCCGGCGAACCGATTCCCGACAGGCTTCTGAAGATATACGATGAGCTCGAAGCGATTACGAGGAAGTATTCGCCACACGAATCGGCGGTCGAGGAGCTCTTCTTCTTCAGAAACGTTACCACCGCCATCGAGGTCGGGGAGGCCAGAGGGGTGATACTTCTGGTCCTCAGAAGGCTTTGCGTCCCGATATACGAATACACTCCACACCAGGTAAAAATGGCCGTAACCGGCTATGGGAAGGCTGAAAAGGGACAGATCCAGAGAACTCTGAAGGCCTTTCTCGGCATGAGTGAGACGCCCAAACCCGACGACGCGGCCGACGCACTGGCCGTTGCCTGGTGTCATATTTCATCTAGAAGATTTCCCGGAGGTGTTAGAAACGTATGAAGTTGAAGATAAGAGAAATCAACCTGCCAGCATCCCGGATTATCGAGAACGTTCTGGGCTTCTACCCGGACTGTCAGTGCGAAGACAGCACGCTCTCGGACATAATACTGAACCCGGGGAAAAAGGAGATCACTTTTATCTTCTGCGGGAAGACCCCCGACGATCTGAAGGATTTTCTCCGCACGAAATTCCAGAAGATCGCCTCCGCCCAGCTAAAGTCAAGGATACAGCTAACCTTCAGGGAAAAAGCCACGGAGGAACCGGCCGGGCCGTCTTCCAGAACCGCGGAATTCGACCCGAGAGAGATCTTAAAGTGGACCAACGGAGCCAGCTCATACCTTTCCTCTTCGAGAATCGAATACGATGGAAACAAGATCACCATAACGGTGGGCGACCACTTCTCGCTTCAGAGAATAAACTCAAAGAAGGCCGACATTCGGATGGCGATAGAAAAGGTCGCCGGAACCGCGATACCTTTCGAGATAACTCTTGAGGAGATGTCAGAAGCCGAAGCGGAGGCTCTTGCAGAAACCGTTACCCTTGAGAGGGAAATCGAAAAACAGCCGGAACCCCAACCTGCGACCATCGAAAGAATCCTGCTTGGCAGGGAAATAAAGGCCGTATCCAGACCTATGAGCGAAGTTATAGGCAACGAAAGCGACCTGATAGTCAGTGGAAAAGTTTTCGGGCTCGAGTTCCGTAACAACCGCTTTCCAGTCCTCATGTTCAATCTCACAGATCACACAGATTCTCTCAGCGTGAAGATCACGCGCGAAGATGCGAAAAACCTCTCCACCAAGCTCGAAGACGGTGACGAAATAACCGTCAGGGGAAAGATGGAGACCGACACGTGGCTGAAGGAGGATGTCCTGGTGCCCCGGGATATCGTCAGAACCAGCCTTGCGCGAAGAAAGGACAACGCTCCCGTTAAAAGAGTCGAGCTTCACCTTCACACCAAAATGAGCGCCCTGGATTCCGTGGTAGAGACCAAAAACCTTATAAAGACTTTGAAAGAGTGGAACCATGACGCCGTCGCCATAACGGACCACGGCATCGTGCAGTCGATTCCAGAGTTTTACTTCGAGGCCAAGAAAGCCGGAATAAAGGCCATCTTCGGCATGGAAGGCTACATGATAAACGATTCCGAGCCGATCCTGTACAACCTTCAAGACGAGACACTCTCGCTGGAGGAAGCTTCTTTCGTGGTCTTCGACCTCGAGACGACCGGCCTGAACCCCAAAGAGGACGAAATAATAGAGATCGGCGCCGTGAGAGTGGAGGGCAACGAGATAATCGACACCTTCTCTTCCTTCGTCAAACCGTCTAAAGAGGTCTCTTCACTGATCACCAGCATAACCGGAATAACAAACGAGGATCTGGAGAGCGCGCAAGAGATAAAGACCGTTCTCCCGGAATTCATAAAGTTCTGCGAAGGCGCCATATTAGTGGCCCACAACGCCCTCTTCGATTACGGATTCGTGCGCAACACGGTCAAGAAGCATTTCGGAGGGGACTGGGAAATGCCCTGCATAGACACGCTAGCACTCGCTAAAAGCCTCATAAAATCGAAGAGCTACTCGCTGGACTCCATAGTCAAAAAGCTGAAGCTCGGCCATTTCGAACATCACAGGGCCAGCGAAGACGCCAGAGTCACCTCGGAGGTCCTCAGAAAGTTCATCTCCATGGCAAAAAAGAGAGGCGTCGAGAAAGTCGCCGAGCTCGACAGACTCAGGAAGAACTTGAACCTGAACTCCCTCAAGCCCATCCACATAAGTATTCTGGCCAGAAACAAGAAGGGACTGGGAAATCTTTACAGGCTCGTGACCGTCTCACACACCGAACACTATTACATGAAACCGAGAATTCCCAAGAGCGTTCTCAACGAACTGCGTGAAGGTTTGCTGATAGGCACGGCCTGTATTTCCGGCGAATTCGCGCGTTCCTACATCTCCGGGGCGAACACCGATGAACTGGAGGAGATTGCCAAGTTCTACGATTATATCGAGGTGATGCCTCTGGATACTGTCGATTCGACCGAGGGAGAGGCAAACATATCCGCGGAGACTTTGAAGAATATGTACAGGGAGTTCTACAAAGTCGGAAAGAAACTCAACATACCCGTCGTAATGACCGGCGACGTCCACTTCTTGGAACCCCACGAAAAGATCTTCAGGGCGGCGATAAACGCGGCGCAGGATTACGAAAATTTCCAGAACCAGCCGGACCTTCACCTCCACACGACCGAAGAGATGCTGGCCAAAGCCATGGAAATCTTCGAGGACGAGGCCATCGCGCGCGAGGTAGTGATTGATAACACCAGATATATCTCCTCGCTTATCGAGGAGATAGTTCCCGTTCGGGGAAAGCTACACCCACCGATCATAGAGGGCGCGGAAGACGAAGTAAGAAGACTCACCATGGAGAACGCCAGAAGGATCTACGGTAATCCGCTTCCGGAGATAGTAGAAAAACGTCTGGAGAAGGAGTTGAACGCGATAATCGGCCACGGTTACGCCGTTCTCTACCTGATCGCCCAGAAGATGGTGCAGAAATCTAACGAAGACGGTTATATGGTGGGTTCGAGAGGTTCCGTCGGTAGCTCGCTGGTGGCCAACGTTATAGGGATAACCGAGGTCAACCCGTTGCCGCCTCACTACCTCTGTCCCGAATGCGGGAATTCGATCTTTCCTGAAACCGATATCGAATCCGGTTACGATCTACCGGACAAATTCTGTCCCACCTGTTCGCGAAAGATGAAGAAGAACGGCCAGAGTATCCCCTTCGAGACTTTTCTGGGATTCGAGGGAGACAAGGTGCCCGATATAGATCTCAACTTCTCCGGAGAATACCAGGAAAGGGCTCATGCCTTCATAGAAGAGCTGTTTGGAAGGGACCACGTTTTCAGAGCCGGCACGATCTCCACGCTCGCGGAGAAAACGGCTTACGGTTTCGTCAGGGCCTACAGCGAAAAGAGCGGAAAAACCTTCAGAAAGGCCGAACAGGAGAGGATCGCAAGGGGAATAAGCGGAGTGAAACGCACCACCGGACAACATCCCGGAGGACTGATGATCGTCCCCAAGGATCTGGACGTACACGATTTCACGCCGGTTCAACATCCGGCGAACGACACGAAAAGCGCCACGTTGACGACCCACTTCGCCTATGAAGTCATCCACGATGATCTCGTCAAGATAGACGCTCTGGGCCATGACGATCCCACCTTCATCAAAATGCTAAAGGATATAACCGGAATAGACCCCGAGGACATCCCGATGGACGATCGCGACACGTTGTCCATATTCTCCTCCGTCAAGGCTCTCGGTATCAAATCGCAGGAGCTAGGTACGGACATGGGGACTCTGGGTATCCCGGAATTTGGAACGGGTTTCGTCCGGGGAATGCTCACCGACACCAGGCCGGCCACCTTCGGAGAGCTGGTGAGAATATCCGGACTCTCCCACGGAACTGACGTATGGCTCAACAACGCCAAAGACATCATCACTTCCGGCCAGGCAACCCTTTCGAAGGTAATCGCCTGCCGCGACGATATAATGAACTATCTGATATCCAGGGGAATGGAACCGGCCCAGGCCTTCAAGATCATGGAGAAAGTCAGGAAGGGAAAAGGCCTCAAAGAAGAGGACGAGAAAGCGATGAGGGCACTGAAGGTTCCCGAGTGGTTCCTTAACTCGTGCAAGAAGATCAAATACCTCTTTCCGAAGGCACACGCGGCCGCTTACGTGAGTATGGGCTACAGGGTGGCCTACTTCAAGGTCCATCATCCCCTCGCCTTTTACAGCACTTATTTTTCAATAAAGGGCGACGAATTCGATATCGACCTCTGCACCTCCGATCTGAACTCGATCAAAAAAGAGATACTCAGATTGAGAGCCGAACAGGACAGGAACGTCAAGGACAGGGCCAAAGAAACCCTGTTGGAAGTGGTCATGGAGATGCTTCTCAGAGGCTTCGGCTTCTTGAACGTGGATCTCATGAAATCACATCCCACCCGGTTCGAGATCGAGGGGAAGATGCTGAGGATACCCTTCAATCGCCTCCAGAACATGGGAGACAAAGCCGCGATGTCGATCGATATGGAGAGGGAAAAGAGACCTTTCTCCTCCGTCGAGGACCTAATGAGAAGGACATCGCTCAACAAAACCAGCATCGAGATGCTCAGAAAGTACGGAGCCCTCAAGGGGCTTCCCGAGAAGGAACAGATAACGCTTTTCTGAGGTGGCCGATGGAATTCAGGATCAACTCCGAAGAGTACTCCAGACTCATCGACCTTTTGAACAGGGTCACCGGAACGGTGGAGCCCACTTATCGTCACTTCCAGATCTATCACAGGCGGGGCCTAAAGTTTTTCGCGAGCGACGGCTGTGCCAAGCTCGAGTTCTCTTCCCCGATCGAGGTCGATCCCTTCACTGGTGTGTACACAGTTCCGATCGATTACGCCAGGGCTCTGAAGACCGGCAAAAGGGATACTACTATTACCTTCTCAACGGACGGAAGCCAGATCAAAATATCAACGGGTTCCGAGACGCTTACTCTCGACAGAACGCGGACGGAAGAACTGCCGCTCATGGAGAGAAAGTTCGAATTCTCCTTCCGCTATTCGCTGAAAGAGTTCAGAGACGGACTCGATTTCGTTTCGGCAGCTTCAATGGAGGGAGATTCGATCGAGATCTTTTCGAAAGAAGAAAAGACCTACATGGCCGCCGCCGCCGGCAAGCTGGTTCTGGTAGCCTCTATAGAATCCCTGCCCAGGTACGGTTTCGCCTTTTCGATCCCGTACGTTACCGTTCGCCATCTGGTAAAGGCCTTTGAGGAGTTGAAGGTCGAAGAGATAGACATCGGGGTCGGAATATCCGAACTCGGCTTCAAGGTCGGACCGCTACTGTTCTCCGTCTGCACCGATGAAACTACTTTCTCTCCACCGATTTCGCTGATAAGAAACAACTGTGGACACAGGGTGGAGAGGAGAGAACTACTGATAGCGCTGGGAAAGATCACAAGACTTTCCAGAAAGGGCTTCTCGGTGCTGATGATCTCGAAAAACTCGACTCTCAGCTTCTACCTAAAAGCCGCCAACCTGCGCTATGAGTCGATAGCCTCGAGCTTTTCCGGAGGCAGCTTCGTCGTTCAGATCGACCCTCACAGACTGCACTCGGTACTTTCGAGAATGAAGGCCCAGGCGCTCAACCTTTCGATCCAGGAGAAGAACCTGCTCGTCGGCAGTCCCGAAAGCGGCCAGTATCTCCTGATCCCTCTGGTTCAACCCTGATGGAGAATAAATTCACCGTAGAACTTTTTCGAGACCACCGCGAGTGGTAGTATAGTAATATCCCTGGCAATAGTCACAGGAGTGGTGGATTTGATACTTGAAACCAGAGCGATCGAAAAGTCGTTCGATGGCCACAAGGTTCTGGATAAAATAGATTTCAACATAAAACACGGCGAGCTTCACGTGATAGGGGGTCTGAACGGTTCAGGCAAATCGACGTTTGTGAAGATCCTTACCGGCCAGCTCGGGCGCGATAGCGGTAGCCTGTACATCGAGGGCCATCAGGTGGAGATCGAAAGCTTCAAAGATGCGAGGAAACTGGGAATAGCCATGGTTCACCAGGAATATATGCTGGTTCCGGACCTCACGCTCGCCGAAAATATCTTTTTGGGTATCGGCCAGTTCCTGACAAGTAGAAAGAAGATGAACCAGCTGGCAGGAGCCATACTCGAGAGGGTCGGTCTTGAAATTGATCCTTCGAAAAAGGCGATGGAAATAGATAACGACTCTCAGTTTTTCCTCGAAATAGCCACAGCCATCGCATCGAAACCCTCTCTGCTGATAATAGACGACGCCCTGACGGGTCTGTCCAGACCTCTCCATAAGAGAGCCCTGAAACTCCTGGGAGAATTTACGGCCGAAGGAATTTCCGTGCTTCTCACCACAGTTGACCCCGAGATCATGTCGCTGGGTGATTCTCTTTCGATAATCGAACGCGGCAGACTCATAGATGTTACGGCTGAAAATGCCGACGAACTCCTCGCGGATTTTCGTCCGCTACCTCCAGCGCCTATCGAAAACAGATCCGGCGAGGCCTTCATCGTTGTGGAGGATCTGGCCGGCACCGGCAAAACCTTGAGATTGACGAAGGGAGAAACCGTCTGCCTGCTCTGTAAAAGCAGACAGGGGATGAGAGAGATCACCAGGGCGATAACCCGTCAGAACCCGTTCAGAGAGAACGCCGTCCCGATATTCGAAGAAGCCAAGAACTTCTTCGAGCGTTTCGCCCGTAAAACTTCTTCGCACAGGGCGTACTTTCGAACCAACTACAAAAACAACGGCTTCGTGATCTGTCAGATGTTGCAAAAAAGGGAGAGTTTCAAATTCCGCCGGTCCTTCAAGAAAGGGGCGTTGGTCGACAGGGAGCCACCTGTCTCCGTCAGAGAGTATCTGGCAACCATGGGACTGGCCGAGAACTTTCTCCCCCTCATAACGACCCAGGATAGGGAACTCGCAGAGATGGGCTTCAAAGCCTTCGATCTCTTCATCTTCTTACAGCCTTCGATCGGACTGGATCCATCGCTGTCGAAAGTCCTGAACTGTCTGCTTCAGAGAATCGTCGAAGCCGGCAAGATCGCCGTGATAATCAGCGACGACGGCTTCTGCCGGGAGCTGTGTGGACGCGTAGAGAGGGTTGAAATATGATTCCGGATTTTTCTTACATTAAAGAGAGAATAGATTTTTCCAGCGGATATATATTCAAGGGAAAACATTACCGTTGTTCGCTGATCAGATATCCCTCCAGATACGTCAACAGTGCAAAGGGCAGCGAGAATGTCGAGCTTTATCACTTCTCGCCCAGAGAGAACCCGGTCGGCTCCATAATTATTCTGCACGGCCTGGGAACTGTGAATATACCCTTTCTCTTCTGGATGGGAAGCCATCTGGCTAGCGCCGGGCTTCAGGCCACAGTTATGATCCTTCCGGGGAACTACACCAGAACCGCCTCAGGCTCCACGAGCGGCAAAGATTACTTCTCCCACGATCTGTCCAGACTCGTGAAGTTCTGGGAACAGGCGGTCGTGGATACGCTCTCGACGATCGATTTTCTTCAGCAGGAGAAGATCTGGTGGGACAACAACTGTCTCTTCGGTTACTGTCTGGGAGGGATGGTGGCAACCATAGTGAACGCTCTGGACGACAGGATCAAGAGCATGATTCTGATGACGGTCGGCGGCAATATGGCCCGCATAATATGGGGCTCTCCCGTTCTCAAATCCCTGAGAGGCTCATTTGCCAGAGGGCTGGGATCGGAAGGCTTTCTAAACGATGAGAAGCGTCTCGAAGAACGCTTCAAAAGAGATGTTAACAGGTTGCGTGAATTCTCCAGCGTCAGGCAGTTGATTGAATCCGATCTCCACCCGCTCCTCAAGATAGACCCTTTAGCCTACGCCGGGTTCAGCGACCGGAACAGGGTGACCATGATCGAAGCGCTCTTCGACAAAACCCTTCCCTATCAGACGAGGAAACAGTTGTGGGAGGCTTTCAAAAGACCCAGAAGGTACATAATCCCTATAGGCCATGTATCGTGGTTTCCCTTCGAATACGCCCTAGGCAAGTTCATACTCAAGAAGATGGGTATAAAGGAAGCCAGAAGGAAATTGAGACTACTGGAAACGATTAAGCCCGGCATAGAGTGGAATCCTAGAAAATAAAAAAGGCCGGAGGGTGCTTTCAAGAGTCTCCGGCCTTTTTCCGGTTTATTACTAAATTAATCGGATATTTGTAATGGCAGAGTATCTCTTTTCCGGTGCGGCAAAAGATATATACACTACGCCACCGAACTCTTTAGTTGATTTCCTCGAACGATCGAAACGTTCTCTTTCCAAAATGGACACACCCCCGTTCTCTCGAATATCCGGCTTAAATATTTTTTGCCGGAACCGGGGAGACTCGATATCCCCGTTCAGCTGCGCATTTCTATCTCCGAGTGCAACCTGTCGAGAAGCTTCTTTTCGTCCTGAAGCATTTTATGGAACTCTGTGAGCAATTGACAGGAGTAATCAGAGCACTCGGCGCAAGTTTCTTTGATTTTCTGTTCCAGCGCGCATTTCCTTATCCCGCATTCGTTGCAGTAGGAGAACAAAGGGCCGCCACTGTGGCAACCCATACAGTTTATATCTTCCTTCTTTAAGGAAGAGTGAAACATCTCCGACCACTTCGCGGCCGTTTCGATCCTCAACCGGTCGTTGTTTTCGAAAGTCGCGATGTATGCTGGACAATTCGCACAATCGATTCCACAGAAAGCTAACATCTTCACATCGATCACCTCCGAGAGGATACTATCAGAAATAATATGACATAAGTTAGTCATATTTGGAATTTATGTATACCTATTCAATGAGGATATCAGTCTCTTCTTTATCTCGTCTTTGAGAGACTCGGGCTCGATAACGATTATATCCGCTCCAAAAGAGAGAATTGTAGAATATACCCATTCGTCTAGCGGCCAGAAAACCTCCACAATTCCGGTGCCATCGGGTATAAATTTGATTGCCTTCCTTCCAAAAATATCTACGGCCCTTGCCCGGACCTTCGAGGAGATCTTCATGACTATCCTTTCCAGTTTTTCCTGCCAGTCGATGGAATTTTCCACGCGCCTCTTTTCGAGCTCTTTCTCCCTGCGCATAAAACTCTCCAAGGTTATCTCCAGTTCATCCATGCGGGAGAGCTTGAAGAACCTGTAATCGTCCCTGAGCAGGCAATACCCGTAAAGATACCATGTATAGCCTTTGAAAACGAGCGACATGGGTTCTACTCTTCTGGTCGATTCTTGGCCTTTGTTGTTCATGTATCTGAAGGAGATAAGAAAGCTTTTCGAAATGGCTTCTCTGATCTGAGACAGCATATGTTCCTCTATCTTGCTGGAGAACCATGGCGAGATATCCAGAAAGAGAGATCTTCCCTTCTCTATACTTTCCTGCTCCTCTCTCGAGAGAAGCCCCTTTATCTTTTCGAGCGCGCTCGTTATGGCGCCGCTGTCGAGAGCCTTTCCCAGTCCTTCTAGGGCGACGATCGACGAGAGCAGTTCGTCCTGGTTAAAGAGGGTGCTGGAGAGTCTGTATCCTTCCATTATTTCGACGCCTCCACCGCTTCCGCGAATCGTGACCACGGGGATACCGGCCATCGACAGTGCATCGAGATCCCTGTGTATCGTCCTGCACGAGACGCTGAACCTCTCGGCCAATTCGTGAACCGGAACCCTTCTCCTGCCAAGCAGGACTATGGTGATTCCCAGCAATCTCTCCACTCTCATAAAGGTCTCTCCATACGAACTGATTTCGTGAACAACAGTATTCTCTCATCATTTTACAGTATATGAACCGCGCTATCAGATATGGCCTTAATCAACGATTATAATGGTAATTTCTGCTATGGTTTTGTCGAGGCGCTGTTTTCCGATATTTTTTATGCGATAATTGAGTTGAGGTGATACTTGTGAAGAGAAAAAAGGGAAATATAGATACCGGTATTCTCATAGGACTCTCTCTGGCGGCCATCGTCGGTCTGATGGTTTATCTCTTTCCGACCGTGACATGGCCCTCTCCCGGAGGCAGGTACGATGTGGGATTGAAGATAATCGAGC